>WOYI010361651.1_pt1 | contig 22982 bp, 20 predicted proteins | sample 6423411 | NCBI WGS metagenome assembly WOYI01 (sample SAMN13441803, study PRJNA592873) | oil field metagenome | biome: oil field; feature: oil-well bore; material: oil-contaminated soil; isolation source: oil-contaminated soil from oil-well borehole | place: Germany: Wietze | collected 2016-10-18 ... | reverse complement strand
ATGTCGTTTTTTTAGATCCGCCATATGATTTGATGGTCTACGTAGACATTATTGGGGCATTGAACCAGGCCGTTAATATGGGTGGCTATGTTGTTTGTGAATCAGCAAAAAAAGAAACCTTTCCAGAAATTATCATGAGTTTTGAGAAAACACGTGAACGTGTATATGGCATCAAAAAAATCACGATTTATCAAAAGAAACACGCAACATAATCTTCAAAATGTAATTATTTTCAATAAGTCTTGTATTTTCAATTTATATCAAGTAGAATAGAAACGATAAGGAGTGTGAAGCATCATGATAGAACTTCAAATTTGGATATTTATCTTAATCTTGGTTGGCGTTTTAGTAGTCGGTGGTGCAGCGGGATTCTTCGGTGCTAGAGCTTGGTTTAAACGCTACTTGGCGAAAAATCCACCTGTTAATGAACAGATGATTCGTGAGATGATGCGTCAAATGGGACGTACAGCTTCCGAAAAACAAGTCAGGCAGATTCTTAATTCAATGAATCAGTACAAATAAAAAACCATTCTTGCGTGAATGGTTTTTTTATACGCGATTTTCGGTACCGGCTTGTAGCCTCTGGTAATTTGTAAGATGCCTTAAAATGATGATTACAAAACATGAAAATATAACGGCTGCATCCACAATGCGCGTTGGCCAATTACTGAGAGATGCAGGCCAATTCGGAAGCGATGCTCTGACAATATATAGTACTAATATGATGGATGCTATGACTGTCGATGAAACCGATACATAGCGTGATATCAATGTGATGATTAAGAAGACGACAACAGCAAACACAAACGTCCACGGTTCAATAGCTAACATGATACCGGAAGTAGTTGCCACTGCCTTTCCACCTTTAAATTTTAAAAATATAGAAAAGACGTGACCAATAACCGCCATTAGACCATATACGGCTAAAATACTTATATTATTGTCTCCAAATTCATAGAGGGAAACATTACTTATTAAATCTCTAACTAACCAAATTACGACTGCTCCTTTAACGATGTCGAGTACAAAAACAAGAATGCCTAAACCCCAGCCTAGGACGCGTATTGAGTTTGTTGTTCCGATATTCTTAGATCCATGATTTCGTATATCGATTTGTTTGAAAATTTTGCCGACGATAACACCATTTGGTATACTACCAACAACATAAGATAAGATCATTAGTAGAAAGATGTAAAGATAGTTCATAGTTTTCCTCCGATATCATTTATTATAGCATGTTTTACATGAATTTTCACTGTAAATAAAACATGTTCAAACATTGTAGTTGAGTGTGTTTTTTGCTATAATAAAATTAAGTTAAAAAGATGGTGAAAACGTGAATAAAACAAATCAAACATACGATGAAAAATCCATTCAAATATTAGAAGGACTGGAAGCTGTTCGTAAAAGACCGGGTATGTATATTGGCTCAACTGACCAAAGAGGTCTTCATCACTTGGTGTGGGAGATCATCGATAATGCCATTGATGAAGCTTTAGCTGGCTATGCCAACGAAATTACGCTGATCATAAAAAGCGATAACAGCATTGAAGTCTCTGATAATGGTCGCGGTATGCCTTATAAAACACATGTTTCAGGAAAACCGACAACAGAGGTCATTTTTACTGTTTTACATGCGGGTGGCAAATTTTCTGATGAAACCGGTTATAAAGTTTCAGGTGGTCTACATGGTGTTGGTTCATCGGTGGTTAATGCATTGTCGCAATTCCTCTATGTGACTGTTTATAGAGATAAAGGTATTTGGCAACAAAAATTTTCTAATGGTGGCAAAAAGATTGAACCGTTAATTTCACTAGGAAACACAAAAAAAACAGGCACAACCGTATGGTTCAAACCTGATCCGAAAATATTTTCCACCACTATTTTTTCTTATGAATTAATAAAGGAACGGATGCGTGAATCCGCATTTTTAATTAAAGGCTTGAAATTGAACCTCATTGATCAGCGTCATAATGAGAAGGATACATTTCAATATGTCGACGGTATCAAGGAGTATATTGAATTTTTGGCTGAAAACAAGAAAGCAGTCAGTGAGATTATCGTTTTTGAACAAACCGTTCCATTAGAACACAATAAGAAAAAGCAAATGGAAGTGGATATCGCTTTACAATTCACACATAGCTACAATGAACAGATTATCTCATTTGTGAATAATGTAAGAACGGTTGATGGTGGATCTCATGAAGTGGGATTTAAGTCAGCGTTAACAAGAGCAATCAATGATTATGCTAGGAAATATGGCCTCATCAAAGAAAAAGATTCGAATCTTGATGGCTCCGATATCAGAGAAGGCATTACAGCGATTTTGTCATTGCGCATACCTGAAGAAGTTTTGGAATTTGAAGGACAAACGAAAGGTAAACTAGGAACTCCAGAAGCAAGGAATGCGACAGATAGCGTTATCTATGAACATATGTCAACCTATTTGGAAGAACATAAAAAAGTAGCTTCATCGATTATCAATCGGGCCCAGAGTGCACAGAAAGCAAGAGAAGCGGCAAGAAAAGCGCGAGAAGAAGCACGCATGGGTAAAGCTAAAAACAAAAAAGAAATCACACTGTCTGGTAAACTAACGCCTGCACAAGGAAAAGACAAAGAAGTAAACGAACTTTTTTTAGTGGAAGGGGATTCAGCTGGTGGCTCAGCAAAACAAGGCCGTAATCGTCGTTTTCAAGCGATATTGCCACTGCGTGGTAAGGTTATAAATACCGAAAAAGCATCATTAGAAACCATTTTAAAAAATGAAGAAATCAGCACGATGATCTACACGATTGGTGCCGATCTTGGTCCTGATTTTAATATTGATAAATGCAATTATAAAAAAGTAATCATCATGACAGATGCGGATACGGATGGCGCACATATTCAGGTGTTGTTGCTGACATTTTTCTTTCGCTATATGAGACCCTTAATAGAAGATGGTAGGTTATATATCGCGCAACCACCACTTTATAAGATTACGAGAAAAAGTGGTAAAAAGCAAGAATCATTTTATGCATGGAGTGATGAAGAATTAAGGAGCTATATCGATGGTAGTCCATATAACATACAGCGTTACAAAGGTCTTGGCGAAATGAACGCAAATCAATTATGGGAAACAACGATGGATCCGCATAAGCGTTCGTTGATTCAAGTTAAAATTGAAGATTTTGGTGCGTCTGACCGAAGAATATCCATTTTGATGGGTGATGCTGTCGCTCCAAGAAGAGAATGGATAGAGGAAAATGTAGATTTTGAAATGAGCGATGATTTCGATTTAGAGCTAGGGGTAGAATAATGGCAAATAAAAAAGATATCAGTGCACAAATCGATGAATTTGTTGAACATGTAGTAGAAACAACGCTTGAAGAAATTGTGTCTGACCGTTTTGGTAAGTATTCAAAATATATCATTCAAGATCGTGCCTTGCCAGATGCGAGAGACGGCCTTAAACCAGTACAAAGACGTATTCTTTTTGCGATGCAACAACTAGGTATGTTACATAATAAACCTTACAAAAAATCGGCACGTATTGCTGGAGAAGTCATGGGTAAATACCACCCCCATGGGGATTCATCCATCTATGATGCGATGGTACGGATGAGTCAGAATTTCAAAATGCGGGTTGAACTGATTGATATGCATGGTAACAACGGCTCAATTGACGGCGATAGCGCAGCAGCAATGCGTTATACAGAAGCGCGATTGTCTTTTGCAGCTGAATTGCTTTTACAGGATATTGATAAACGTACAGTACCGTTTATACCAAACTTTGATGATGAAGAATTGGAACCAACCGTATTACCTGCTAAATTTCCCAATTTGTTAGTCAATGGGTCAACAGGTATTTCTGCTGGTTATGCAACTAAAATCCCACCCCATAATCTTCGGGAAGTCGTTGAAGCTACCATCGCATATTTGGCTGATGAATCCATCAGTGTCGCTGATTTAGCAAAAATCGTCTTGGGCCCCGATTTTCCTACTGGTGGAATCGTTCAAGGGAAAGATGGCATTTTTAGTGCACTAGAAAATGGTGCTGGAAAAATTATTATTCGTGCTAAAACAAACATTGAAGAAATTTCTAAATCACAAGAACGAATTGTCATCACCGAAATTCCTTATGAAGTCAATAAGTCTGAGTTAGTCAAAACCATGGACTTATTAAGAATCAACCAAAATATTGAAGATATTATCGAGATACGTGATGAATCTGATCAGCAAGGATTAAGAATAGCCGTTGATCTAAAAAAAGGGGCAGACCCTCAGTTGCTTTTAAATTTATTATTCAAGTCAACTGATTTACAGGTTTCTTATAATTACAATATGGTAGCCATTCTGAATCATAGACCGGTTCAGATTGGGATTATTCCCATACTAAAAGCTTATATAGATCACCAAAAAGATGTGATTACAAACCGTTCAAATTATGAATTAGAAAAAGCGAATAAAAGACAACACATTGTTGCTGGTTTGATTAAAATGATCTCTGTCGTAGAAGAGATCATTGAAATCATTAGGAAGTCTCAAAACAAGTCAAATGCTAAAGAAAACATTATGGCTGCATTTGGGTTTTCTGATCTACAAGCTGAAGCGATTGTTACCTTACAACTTTACAGATTATCAAACACAGATGTTGTCGCTTTACAAAGCGAACAAGAAGCACTCCAAGAACGGATAATCGAACTGAATCATATTCTCTCAAGCGAAGCAGCGCTCAAGCGTGTTATTAAACGAGAGTTGATGGAAGTTTCTGTGAATTTAGGCGATGATCGCCGTACGGTTATCGAGGATGAAATCGAAACGATAAAAATTGATCAAAAAGATCTTGTCAGTGAAGAAACAGTCATGATTGGGATTACAAAGGAAGGTTATGTCAAACGCGCTAGTATAAGAAGTTATCAAGCAACGGGTGACCCTGGTCTAAAGCAGGAAGATGGATTAATTTATGAGCGTGAGACAAGTACACTTGAAACCTTATTACTATTCACGAATTTAGGAAATTATATCTTTTTGCCAGTGTTTAAAATAGAAGAGCAAAAATGGAAGGATCTCGGTACTTACATAAGCAATATTGTTCCGATAGAGCGAGATGAGTCCATCATAAAAGTTCATGCGATTAAGCGATTTGATACACATGAACACTTTCTTTTGACTTCTAAGCGCGGTATGATGAAACAAGTCATCATCGAGGATTTAAATGTCACGCGATACTATAAGGCACTTAAAGCGATGAAACTCTCTGAAAATGATGAGCTAATTGCTGTGGATCGTGGCGAAAAAGATTTTATCATTGCATTGTCAAAACGGGGTTATTGTCTTAAGTTTAAAACTGACGATTTACCACTTTATGGTTTGCAGGCAGGTGGCGTTAAAGCGATGTCCCTATCTGAAAATGATGAGACCGTCGGTGCTGTGTATGTGAATCAAGATGATGAGTTCATTTGTCTGACTACGCGTGGTCATATCATCAAAGATAGCGTTGAGGAATTACCAACGTATGGTCGAAATCGTCGTGGTATATTGGTTATAGATCGTCTCAAAGCTAACCCGCATTATGGTGCTTCGATTGCACGTTTTTCGAAGGCACAGCAAAAGGAAGATGTCCCTGTTTTAATCGTCTCAGAAAAAGGTGCTTTAAAGACAACTGCGAACGATTTAAAATACAGTAGCAATAAATTTGGCAAGAAAATGGTGGATGAGGAAGTCATGGGGAACTCGCTTTTTATTGACATAGAAATTGAAAAAGAAAAGCCACAGCAGAAACCTAAAATGACTGCGCAACAGACATATGTTTTAGAACAAAACACGAAACCACTTAAAGAAGAGGAAATCATCACAAAAGATAAAAAAGCCATTCATTTAACGCGTTTTGATCTCTTTGATGATGAGGAATCTTAGGAGGAAAACATGAAATTACATGTCATGGATCAAGTAGTAACCTATGATCATCTCGTATCGATTGAGGAAGTTCTTCAATCATTAAATCTTAAAGACATATTAGGTGCAACCGTCAATGGTAGATTAAGAGAGTTATCGTATGTCTTGACGAAGGATGCTGATATACAGTTTATTGGGTATGATTCACCAGACGCCATTCATATGTATGAAGCAACACTTCGATATATCATTGCCATGGCTGCACACCGGATATTTGGAAAAGCAACCATTCATTTTAATTATAGTATTTCAAGATCCATACTAGCCATTTTTGAGGGTTTAAAAGGTAATCTTAACGCCGATAAACTATCTGAATTAAAAGCAGAAGTGGATCGTATTATTGCTTCGGATTATCACATTTATAGAAAACGTGTTTCTATTGGTGAAGCATTGAAATTATACCGCAATTTTGGCATGCTAGACAAAGTTGAAATCATCAAATATAGAGAAGAAGAATATGTAAATTTATACGAGTGCGAAGGATACATGAATTATATGTTTGGCTATATGTTGCCGTCCACTGGATATATTAAATCGTATGCATTTAGACTTTATCATCCAGGATTTCTTATTCACTATCCACGTGCAGAATTAAATGGTGCCATCCCAGAATTCGTCGATGAACCAACCTTTGGAAAGGCACTAAAAGATTCAGCGAGATGGGGACAGATTATTCGTGGTAATACCATTCCGCGTATGAATGAATGGGCGAAAGATGATCAAAAAGCGATTGAATTTGTTAACATGTGCGAAACTAAACATTTTCATATGCTTTCTGAACTTGGTGATATGATTGCAAATAATAGTGATTCATTGCGATTAATTGCAATTGCCGGGCCATCATCATCTGGAAAGACAACGTTTGCAAAACGTTTACGTGTTGAACTGATGACACGTGGTATCCACCCGATTAGTATATCGATTGATGATTATTATTTAGGCAAAGAAAAAGCGCCATTGGATCATCATGGTAAACCGGATTTAGAGCACATTGAAGCCCTTGATTTAGTACGCTTTAATCGTGATATGGCATCTTTGATTCAGGGGGAACCAGTGACATTGCCATATTTTAATTTTCAAACAGGTAAAAGAGAAGATGGTAAACGAATCCATTTAAGCGCTGATACACCAATTATCATTGAAGGCATACATGCGTTAAATGAACGCTTAACTGCATCAATTCCTAAACATCAAAAATTCAAAATATATATTTCACCGCAAACACAATTACATATTGACGATCATAACCCGATTTCCATCACGGAATTGAGATTGCTTAGACGTATTGTTCGTGATCAACAATTCAGAGGTACATCTGCAATCGAAACGATGGAGATGTGGCAATCAGTGAGAAGAGGAGAATTCAAATGGATTTATCCATTTCAAAAAGAAGCTGATTATGTCTTCAACTCTGAATTATCGTATGAACTTGCTGTTTTAAAGAAATATGCAATCCAGCAACTACGGGCTATACCGACTGAATCGACATACTTTATTACTGCAAATCGTCTACTGAAATTTTTGAAGTATTTTGTTGATATTGATGACAAGTATGTACCTATAAACTCATTAATCCGCGAGTTTATAGGTGGTTCTTGTTTTGAGTAGGTGATGAAATGAACGCATTAAAAAATATTGAGCGTGTGCAAATCAATGCTGAGATGATGTTATTACTACTGACTTCATATGAATATAAAGGAAAGTCGTTTTATTATGACGATTTGTTCAATCGCGATTTTAGTGCATTTTCAAAAAAGGCAGAAGAAAACGACATCATCGCTCTCGCATCTTATTTATCACTCGATATGACGGATACGAGAATTAAACTGTTTGCTAAAAAAAAGATGGTGCCAAGAACCAAAGATGAGCATTTGTTATCTAACATTAAATTAGCTATTCATCAATTACGAAAAGGATTTGCTGATTTTGAATTACTTGTCAATGAAGTGGACAATCTGATCAAGTTGTTATCAAAACAAACAGATCCCATTCAATTTAATGTTTCGGTTGACCATAAAAATGGGATGCTGGGCAGCAAAGCTAAACTTGGTAAACGTGAAGATTTGGAAGCTTTAATGGCGCTTTATAATAAATACGAGCGCGGACAAAAACATGAACTAACTCAGCTTATCACCAGTTTTTATGTCGATTTTTTAAACATGGATATTATTGATAATCGAGCAGAATTGATTGCTGCTATTTTACTGTTTGCGATGACTTCAAAACGGTTTGGTGTGTTCAAGTATGTCAGTTTTTTTACATATTTAACAAACATCAAAGATGCTTGGCATAATAGCTTTGTTTCAGCAAGTTATTATTGGGAACAAGGATATCCACAAATTGATATGCTTAATCGTTTATTGGTTAGTCTCATTTTAGACAGTTACAAGGAAATCGATCAATTTGCGCACGAATATGAATTTGAGAAAAAGTTAAATAAAAGTGATAATCTAGAAAACAGTATACTAAAACTACCAGAGATATTCTCAAAAAGCGATCTAAGAAAACGTCATCCCAATGTATCGGATGCCACCATTGATCGTACTTTGAAACGGCTAAAAGATGAAAATAAAATCAGGCCGCTAGGTACGGGGAGAAGCGCTAAATGGCAACGCATCATTCCAGGTAGAAAAAAACTGTCAGCGGAACAACTTACATTGTTCGACTAAAACAGTTTGGTTTGGTACTTATTTTAATAAAACATTCCTGAATCTAAAACTTTCATCACACTATCGACAATATCATCCAATTTCTGCTCAGACAACGTGTCACCGAACAATACCTGTAGTCCTACGAAGTTGGAAATTCCCATGAGGATATAGGATAACGTTTCTAAGTCAATATCATCTCTGACTTCGCCATTGATTACAGAATGACTAAGACCTCTTACATAATCTTCACTAAACGTCGTATAATACGTTTTAAATAATCGTTGATCGATAAACATCGATTCCCAAATAATTCGATAGACAAGCCTGTCATCCCATGCAAGTTGCAAGAAAGCTTTAATACCTAATCTTTCTTTTTCACGTCTTGTATGCACATGCTTGATTTTTTCGTTGATATGTTTACGGATGCTTTGATGATATTCTAAAAGAATATATGAATAAAGTGCTAGTTTATCATCAAAATATAGATAAAAAGTACCTGTCGCGATACCCGCTTCTTCGATGATTTCATTTATTGAGGTCACTGCATAGCCTTGTTTTGAAAATAAACGCTTGCCGGTTTCAATGATTTGATTAAATGTTTTTTGACCGTCGATGCGTTTAGGAAGTCTATACGTTTTATTGTTCATATTCATTCACCCATATTTAGTTTAGTCTAAAATGATTAAAAATACAACATTAACATGAATTATTATTCAGTTAAACAAGCCTTCCTTATCTTCTAAATGTAAACGCTTTATAAAAATCTGATATTTTATTTATATTATATTGACAAGTCATAGTCTTTATGATAGAATGTAATCGTAACATGAATATATATTCAGTTTAAAACAGGTGTATTAATGTAAATATGAATGAAGAACAATCATTTCAAACATATTTAATAAAACATCATTTTTTAGTGAAAGTGATGTAAACGCTTTTATAGGAGGATTATATGCGTAAAGTTTATATCGTCGGAGCAAAACGGAGTGCCATTGGCGCATTTATGGGCTCACTTGCTTCTGTACACCCTGCTGATGCAGGTACACAAGTATTAAAAGTATTATTAGAAACATCAAAAGTAAAACCCGAAAACGTTGATGAAGTTTTAGTTGGAAACATACTAAGTGCTGGTTTAGGGCAAAATGTTGGTAGACAAATCTCTATTTACTCTGGCATACCTGCATCAGTGCCTGCTTCAACATTAAATATGGTATGTGGTTCTGGTATGAAAACAGTTATGAATGCATACACATCAATTTCTGCAGGTTTTGCAGATATCATTGTTGCTGGCGGTGCAGAGTCAATGAGCAATGCACCATTCTTGGTACCGGGAAAAACACGTAGTGGTGTCAAGATGGGGGATCAAACAATGAGAGATCACATGCTTTATGATGCTTTAACTGACGTATTTAATGGCTATCATATGGGTGTTACAGCTGAAAACATTGCAGAAAAGTATGGTATCACACGTGAGCAGCAAGATGCCTTTTCATGGGAATCACAAAAACGGGCGATGACCGCTGATGATGCTGGCAAATTCAAAGATGAAATTGTGCCAATTGTAATCAAGAATAGAAAAGGTGATATTACATTTGATAAAGATGAATTCATCAATCGAAACACAAGTTTAGAAAAATTATCCAACTTACGTCCGGCATTTAAAAAGGATGGTACAGTTACAGCAGGCAGTTCATCAGGTATCAATGATGGTGTGAGCTTTGTCATAGTTGCCAGCGAAGATGCTGTTAAAAAACATCATTTAACACCATTATTTGAGATTATTGGTATCGGTCAAGGCGGTGTTGATCCATCTGTTATGGGACTTGGACCTACACCAGCTATAAGACAAGCTTTAGATCGTGCTAAAGTCAATTTTAACGATTTGGATTTAATTGAACTCAACGAAGCTTTTGCAGCTCAATCTTTGGGAGTTCTTCATGAATTGGAAGAAGTATATCAAATCAACACTGATGAAGTGCTTGAAAAGACGAATGTCAACGGTGGCGCAATTGCCTTAGGACATCCAGTTGGTGCCAGTGGCAATAGAATCATTGTTACTCTAATCCACGAAATGTTAAAGAGAAATGTTAACTATGGTTTAGCAAGTCTTTGTATCGGTGGCGGAATGGGAACTGCAATCGTATTAAAAAAAGTATAACTAAAGGAGAATATTATGGGAAGATTAGACGGTAAGGTCGCAGTTGTAACGGGCGGCGCACAAGGCTTAGGCCAAGCAATTTCAGAAACATTCGCTAATGAAGGAGCAACGGTTATTGCTGCAGATATGGGCGAATTAAAATACACACATAAAAATGTTATCGGTTATCAATTAAATGTGACTGATGTTAAAGGAATTCAGACATTTTATGATGAAATTATTGAAAAATATGGAAAAGTTGATATTTTAGTCAACAATGCTGGTATCACCAGAGACTCAATGACTAAAAAAATGACAGATGATCAATGGAATCTTGTCATTGATGTTAACCTAAAGGGTGTCTTTAATATGACACGTTTATTCGGTCCACAAATGGAAGTTAATGGTTACGGCTCAATCATCAATATCAGTTCTGTAGTCGGTGTGTTTGGCAATATCGGTCAAGCAAACTATGCGGCTACAAAAGCTGGTGTTTTAGGATTAACAATGACATGGGCAAAAGAATTTGCGAGAAAAGGACAAAATGTGCGTGTGAACGCGATTGCTCCTGGTTATATCATGACCGACATCTTAAAGACAGTGCCACAAGATTTACTCGATCAATTCGCAGCTTTGACCATGCTGAAACGTCTTGGACAACCACAAGAAATCGCAAATGTTGCATTGTTCTTAGCATCGGAAGAATCATCATATATTACAGGGCAAACAATCAATGCTAATGGTGGTATGAGACTATAAACTCATAAGAAGGGAGATCACCTATGTCAAAAAATGTTGGTATCGTGGGTACAGGCGTCTATCTTCCATCAGGACGTATGACAGCTAAAGAGATTTCAGAGGCGACTTTGGGCGTTTGGTCTGAAGAAGCTGTCATTGAAAAACTGGGAATAAAAGAAAAAACATTACCGTCCAACGATCAAAAAGATGGTACACAAGAAATGGGTGCGCTAGCAGCACTTGACGCACTTAAGAATACAGGGGTCGATCCCAAAGATATTGATATTATATTATCAGTGACTGAAGAGTGGAAAGAATATCCGCTCACAACTTCAGCATTGTACATTCAAGATCGAATCGGTGCGGTTAATGCCTGGGGTATAGATGTTCAAAATCGTTGTTGCACAACTGTATCTGCAATGAAAATGGCGAGAGACATGCTCATTGCGGATGATGAGGTGAACATGATCATGGTCGTTGGTGGTTATCGAAATGGTGATTTTATTGATTTCACCGATAAGCATATGTCCATGATGTATAACCTCGGAGCAGGTGGTGGCGCTATTATTCTTAAAAAAGATTATGGCAAAAACCTATTACTTGGCTCACATATCATCGCAGATGGGTCTTTATCACGTACTGCTGGTGTCGAAATCGGGGGCTTATGTCGTCCGATTACGTCAGAAAACGTCGATGAAGCTAAACACTCATTGCGATTGATGGATCCAGTTAAAATGAAAGAACGACTAAATCAAGTATCTATGCCCAATTGGTATAAATGCATTGATGAGTCACTTAGAAAAGCAAATCTGACTAGAAAAGATATTGGATATTTAGATATTCTTCATATCAAAAGAAGTGGGCACAACGCCATGTTGGCTGAACTTGGATTGAATGAAAATCAAACTATTTATTTAGAAAATTATGGTCATATTGGTCAGATTGATCAAATTCTATCATTACACCTTGCACTTCAAACCGGACAGGTAAAAGATGGCACAGTCGTTTGTATGTTGGCTGCCGGTATTGGTTATGTTTGGGCTGCCAATATCATTAAGTGGGGTTAACCCACTGCCGTCTATTCACCAGGTTTTTAGTTTCATGCACTTAGGTGCATAACATGACACACCGTGTCTGTTGTGATAAGACGGAGAGCATAATAACTCTCCTTTATCGCTATTTATATCGTAAATAGAAAAGGGGGCATAAGATGCCAAAATTTATTTCCGCAGAAGAAGCTGTAAAACTTGTAAAGACAAACGATCATATTGTTATTGGTATGACAGCTTCAGAACCACAAAACTTTATTAAAATACTTCACACAGTAGCTGATCGTGTTAAGAACGTCACCGTTTCTAATTGCTTACCTATTCAAGAAGCAGAGTTTTTCACTAATCCTAAATATGCTGATTCATTTAGAGTGGCTGGCTGGTTCTATACGAACGCGTTAAGAAAATATCATCATAATGGTAACATATCATTCATACCTAATCATTTGCATTTAGCCGGTAAGAAACGGTTTGAACATATGAAACCCAATATATTTGCTGTAGCGGCATCAATGCCAGATGAAAAGGGATTTATTTCACTATCCGTTCAAAATGTTTATGAACGTGATGCAGTTGATATTGCTGATATCGTTATTATTGAAACAAATCCAAATTTTCCACGAACTTTCGGTGATAATCAAGTCCATATTAGTGAAGTAGACTACATCATTGAATCAGATTATCCTGTTCCAACAACCATCAATCCAGAACCGAATGAAAAGGATATGATTATTGGTAGAGCGATTGCCAATCATATTATTGATGGTGCTACGATACAGTTAGGTATTGGTGGCATTCCGAATGCTGTCGCTTATTTTCTAAAAGACAAAAAAGACTTAGGCATTCATACTGAAATGTTTACGACTGGTATGATGGATTTGGTTAAAGACGGCATTATTACGGGTAGACAAAAAAATTTCATGACTGGTAAACATGTTTGTGCGTTTGCTTATGGGTCTAAGGAACTATATGAATTTTTGGATAACAACAAAGATGTCTATTTTATGCGTGGCGTTTTAGCAAATGATCCACATATCATAGGCAAAAATGATAATCAAATCTCTATTAATACAACCATGGAAATAGATTTAATGGGCCAATGCAATTCAGAATCGATTGGACCTAGACAGTTTTCAGGAACTGGTGGTCAATCTGATACGGCTGTCGGTGCACAAAATTCAATCAATGGTAAATCGTTTATTGCGCTTTATTCAACCGCCATGGTCAAAAACAAGGAAACAGGTGAACGTGAGGAAATCTCAAAGATTGTGCCAACACTGAGACCTGGTGCTGCCGTGACATTATCTAGAAATGATGTCGATTATGTGGTGACTGAGTATGGATGTGTATCATTGCGAGGAACAACTATAGCAGAACGGGTTGAATTATTGATTTCAGTAGCTCACCCCAATTACAGAGAATGGCTCAGGGAAGAAGCCAAGAAACTTGAGTGGATATTCTAATGTCAAAACTAAACTATAAAGGTAGAAACATCTATTATGATGTGCAAGGTGAAGGAAAACCAATTTTGATTTTAAATGGGATTATGATGTCAACAAAATCATGGGAACCCTTCGTTCAAACGTTTACCGCAAACAATCAATTGCTTAGACTTGATTTTATTGATCAAGGACAATCTGATAAGTTGGAAAATAGTCTTTATACGCAAGCGCTTCAAACTGAAATTATTAAAGCATTACTTGAAGAACTGAAGATAAAAAAAGTGAATATCGTTGGTATTTCGTATGGTGGTGAAGTGGCTGTTCGATTCGCATGTGAATATCCTTCTCATGTCGACCGCCTTGTCTTATTCAATACAACACCGTACACATCACCATGGTTAGCCGAGATTGGTCATTCTTGGAATCAAATTGGTAAAACGAGAAACGGCCAAAATTATTATCAAGCAACGATTCCAGTGATCTACAGCCCGAGTTTCTATGAAACACGTCTTGACTGGATGAAAAAACGCGAAGCTTATTTGATTCCGGTTTTCTCAAATCCACAATTTTTGGATGCCATGGAAAGATTGACAAATTCTGCTGAGTCTTATGACGTTAGAAAGGATTTGCATAAGATTGATGCACCAACATTGATTGTATCGGCAGATGAGGATCATCTCACACCGCTGCCAAATCAACGAGCATTGCAAAAGATGATAAAAGATTCATACATGGTCATTCTTCCGGGTGTCGGTCATGCATCAATGTATGAAAAACCGATGTTGTTTGCAACTTTAGTTTTGGGCTTTATTAATACGAAAGATACAACGTATAATATTTAGTTAATGAATGAAAGGAGTCAAAAAAAATGAAACAATTTCAAACATTAAAAAACGGTGAAAAACTTGCCTATTTGGAACAAGGTAAAGGTGATAAAACTTTATTGCTTGTTCATGGAAATCTATCATCTGGTGTTTATTATACGCCATTGTTGGAGCGCATACCCGAGGACATTCGTGTCTTGACACCCGACTTGCGAGGCTTTGGAGATTCAACTTATAACAAACGTGCGCTTGTACTAAGTGATTATGCAGAAGATTTAAAATTGTTTTTGGATGCTAAGGGCATAAAAAAGATTGATTTAGTTGGTTGGTCTTTAGGTGGTGGGGTTGCAATGGCATTTGCAGCAGTCTACCCTGAAATGGTCGATAAGCTCGTTTTGATTGCGTCTACTTCGCATAAAGGTTATCCAATCTTCAAAAAAGATGCGAATGGCCAAATGTTGATTGGACAAATCTATGACTCACCTGAAGCACTAGCAAAGGATCCCATTCAAGTTTTACCAGTATTAGCAGCAATTAAAAATCATGATGTGGCAACACTTTCTTATATTTATAATCTCACGGTTTACAATGTCAATAAACCAAATGATGAAGATGTCAAAATACTTACTGAAGAAGCTTTAAAACAGAGAAATTTAGTCGATGCCGATTGGGCACTAGCTAATCTTAATTTAAGTAAGGAACCGAATGCTTATGTAGCAGGTTCAGGACTCATAGAAAAAATTAAGTGTCCTGTTTTACATCTCAGGGGTAATGACGATCTTACCGTACCTGAATACATGTTAAATGATAATGTTAATGCCTTATCAAATTCAACGGTTATCCGATATGAACATTGCGGGCATTCACCATTTACAGATGTACCCGATCAAATTTCTAAAGACATTCTAAACTTTTTAAAGTAAACATTATAAAGATGAACAGGAGAAGAGAACTATGCTTACAACCGTATTAGAAATCGTCTTTAATGCTTTACTCGCATTTAGCTTTTTATCATTAGCGACATTCGGTATTGTATTAATCTTTCGGACGAGTTCGACCACAAACTTTGCGCAAGGCTCTCTAGGTATACTTGGTGCGTTCGCGACCAGTTACTTTATTGATAAGCAAGGTGTAAATGATTTAACAGGTTTACCAGGTGTAACTATTTCAAGCCCTACGCAACTTATATTACCGATGCTTGGCGGCATAGCGATATCATTTATCGCTGGTTATTTGATTGATGCGGTGATATTTAGACGGGCAAAATACACGAATGTAGCAACCAAACAGATTATCACAATGGGACTAGTTATTGTTATTACTGGATTAATTCCCTTGGTTTTTGGATCTACAAATCGTGTAAGTTTTAAATTTTCGACAGACATTGTTGAGTGGTTTGGCATACCGCTGCCTGTTCATCGATTAGTCACTTTATTATTTGCAACAATCATTATTGGCAGTATTTTCATATTGTTGAAATATACAAAATGGGGATTAGGTGTTCGATCAGTTGCTTCTAATGAGCGTGTTGCTGGCTTGATGGGTATTAATACAAACCGTATCAATGCCATGAGTTGGGCGATTGCTGGAGCGCTGGGTGCGTTATCGGCGATTACCTATACAGCAGCAGTCAGTTCATTGAGCTCACCGGCGATGATTGATGTGCAAATCAATGCATTCTATGCATCCATTCTGGGCGGTTTTTCAACATTCTATGGACCTCTTGGAGGTGCATTTATATTGTCTGCAGGACAAGCGATATTTCCAAGGATACTTATCAATTGGGGTCTTGCCCAATGGAGTAACACAGTTTTATACGCAGCTATTATGATTGCAGTACTTATCAAGCCTGTTGGTTTATTCGGCAAAAAGATTGTAAAGAAGGTGTAGCGATATGAATAGACTTTATAAAGAAAAAATAGGACCACTTGTTAAGAAACCCCATTTTGCATTCATACTTGCTGGTGTTGTGTTATTACTTGTGTGGTACTTTTCTCCATTTATTCCTGCTAATCTATTTGGAGCTGTAGTTTCAACATCATATTACTACATCGCAGCTTTAGGATTCGCACTGTTGCTCGGTTATGGTGGACTCGCTTCACTTGGTACAGGTGCATTTGTCGGTATAGGTGCTTTCACGCTTCACTACGTATATCGCTATATGGAACTCAATCTGGTCGTAGCGATTGTGGCAGCTGCCATATTGGCAATTGTTGTCAGTCTTGCGTTCGGTTTTGTTTCGCTTCGTATATCTGGTTTGTATTTGGCGATTATCACAATGGGTTTATCGCAAATCGTAGTAGAAATCATCAAAAATATTGAGGTATATGCCTCAGGCACTACAGGTGGATTTTTATCGGGTGGACCCAGACGACCGTTGACGTTTATGGGGTTGGAATTATCTGCCGATTCGACTTTGATTTTCATTGCATTCTTTGTCGCATTGGGGATGATTATCGTTCACAATTTGATTACATCACCTACTGGTAGAGCGTTGCTATCAATTAAAAATAGCGAAACTGCAGCACAAACGATGGGTATTAATCTATTAAAATATCGGTTATTAGCATTTGTTGTTTCGGGCGTGTATGGTACGATTGCCGGTGTCATGATCATCATGTTCCAACGTAATGCAAACGTCAATCAAATAGGTCTAACATTTGCGTTGAATGTATTGGCAGCTGTAATCATCGGTGGCACTAAATCAATATGGGGTATTTTACTTGGTACATTTGTCATATTCGGTTTAGACCTCGCGGTGCTTCAACCGTTGCAACTTGGTAGTTATTCAATCATTATTAACGGCGTATTAATTATATTGGTTGTGATGTTTTATCCAGGTGGACTCATTCAACTTTTCAGTGATCTCAAAAAATTAATTATAAAATTGAATCACAAATTAAAGGAGCATATTTATGGCACAGAAGAATAACGTTGGAAACTTCTTTATGCATCTCGTAAATTCGCAGCGCGTGAGCAGACATCGCAAGATTTCACTTGTAAAAAATTATCGTCTAGGACTTGCACATGAATTCAAACGAAACCTTGATTCTTATATAGAAAAAGAGACAAAAAGGTTTGAAGGATATTATCAAGAAGATGTCAAGGCATTTCAAGATCAATTAAATGGACTATCGACAGTCGATAATAAAAGAGAGAAACATTTAGAAAAGTTTGCGAAAAAACAATATTGGGCAAGAAGAAAATATAAAACTAAACAGCAACGTCATGTTGATGATGCTACCTTAAAAGATTTGATGGTCGCTTTTGATAAACAACAAAAAGAAGACAAAAAGCATTATGAAAATAAATTACAACGTGATTTGCCCCATCAAGCATTAAGTGATTCTAAAAAAAGAGTACTTGTAAGTAAGATTAAACACTTTGAAGACGTGAAGAACAAAAGATTACAAGCGATTCAAGCAAAATATGAGAAGCGTGCGAAAAACTTCACAAAATTTGAACGCAAAAATAATCAATATATTGCTAATCTAGATGCTAAATATGAACGGTTGTCTGCAGCCATAAATGCATTCAATAGCAATCGCATTGCTGAAGAGAATGCAGAATTAGAAAAATTAAGTAAATCTTTGCAAAAAACGCAGGACAATCAAAACCTATCTGAACAAAAGAAACATAAAAAAATTGCACAGATTCAAAATAAAATCGATATGATTGAAACAACGGTTGACATGTTAAAAAATGATCATATTCATTTATCTGTGAGTCATCTCAAAATGTATTTTGGTGGGGTCAAGGCGGTTAATGATTTGTCATTTAAAGTGAATAAAGGTGAAATCTTTGGATTGATTGGTCCGAATGGCGCCGGTAAAACAACCGTCTTCAACTGTTTAACACAATTCTATCGTGCAACAGGTGGGCAAATGGTTTTTAAGAACAAAGAGGGGCATATCATCCATTTAAAAGATTATAAGACACACGATATGATCAATGAAGGTATTTCTAGAAGTTTTCAAAATGTCGAATTGATTTGGGAACTCACAGTGCTCGATAACTTATTGGTTGCCGCTCATTCTTTAGTCATTACAAACCTTTTTGATCATATGTTCCATACGCGAAAACTCATTCGTGAAGAAACTGTTCTTCGTACAAAAGGATATCAAATTCTCAAGGATCTTGGTATTGAGGAGTTTGCATTCCGCTCACCTTATGGATTACCTTATGGAATTTTAAAGAAAGTCGAGCTTGCCAGAACGATGATGACCAATCCGTCACTAATTATTCTTGATGAACCTGCAGCAGGGCTCAATGATGGAGAAACAATGGAACTTGCAAAAGTCATCAACAAGATAAATCAAATGTATGGCATTACGATCTTCTTAGTTGAACATGATATGAGTCTTGTTATGTCGATTTGTAATAGAGTATGTGCGATATCATTTGGTAAACTTATTGGATTAGGTACACCACAAGACATCCAGAATAATCCTGAAGTACGCAAAGCATATTTAGGAGATGATGACGATGAGTAATTATGTACTAGAAATCAAAGATCTCGAAATCGATTATGGCATCGTCAAGGCGGTCAAAGGTATTGACATGATTATTCCCAAAGGATCAATCGTTGCAATCCTTGGCGCAAATGGTGCCGGAAAAACATCGACAATTCGTTCTGTTTCTGGATTGACTAAAGTTAAGCATGGTGAAATTATTTACAAAGGAGAGCCCATCCAAAATCAATTACCTTATAAAATTGTACAAAAGGGTATCATGCAATCACCAGAAGGACGCATGATTTTAAATGGATTGACCGTTGAAGAAAATCTACTCGTTGGCGCCTATACATTGAAGAAAAAAGATGGCGTATCGCGTGCTATAAGAGTCAAGCAACAACTTGAAGAAGTATATGGTTATTTTCCAATTTTAAAAGAAAGAAGAAAACAACAATCATCCACACTTTCAGGTGGTGAACAACAGATGTTAGCAATCGGAAGAGCTTTAATGGGAGCACCTGAACTGCTTTTGTTGGATGAACCTTCACTTGGATTGGCACCACTTATTATTCGCGATATATTTAATATCATCAAAAAAATCAAGGAGGATGGTAGAACGATATTAATTGTTGAACAAAATGCTAGGCAGACATTGAAAATCGCAGATTATGCATATGTCTTAGAGATTGGGAAAATCAAAGCTGAGGGAAATGCAGCAGATCTTCTCAATAATGATGAACTGATCAGTGCTTATCTCGGATCAGCGAAAACTCAGAATGTTTAATGAAAGGTTATAAAGTGCATAGCACTAAAAAAAATAAAGGAGAAAATAGTATGAAAAAGTTTTTAATGTTTTTGTTAGTTACAGTATTGGCAGTCACATTATTTGGATGCACATTACCTACTGGCAGTGACACCACTGAAGTACAGGGTATCACAGACACAGAAATTATTATTGGTAACACAGCAGCCACTAGTGGTGCTTTTTCTGGCGTAGGTATTCCATTCAACTTAGCAATGCAAGTTGTATTTGATGAATACAATGCAACACATGAAGGTCGCGATATTCGCTTTATTCATTATGACGATGGATTTAACGGCGAAACAGGTAGCACATTGACAAAACAACTTGTCGAAGAAGATAAAGTATTCGCACTCGTTGGTCATTTTGGTACAAACACTGTTAATGCAACGATGGATTACTTATTAGAATCTGGCGTACCAATGGTTTATGGTGTTACAGGTGTTAACTCATTATACTTTGAAGACGTACCTGGTAATAACATTTTAACGGTACAACCTATCTATCGTACAGAAGGCCAAATGTTGGTTGCTAGAACACTACATGAAGATTTATTTGGCGAAAATGGTGATGCTGTGTTAGGTGCAGAAGACAATATCGTTGTCTTGTACTCAGATGATGATGCTGGTCAATCAATCAAGACTGGTATCCAAGACCAAGTAGCTATAGAAGAAGCTGGTAGTCGCGTTACATATGTTCCATTTAGTACATTAACAGCATCTAGCGTTATTCCAACCGCATTGGCACAAAATCCAGAAGCTATCATTCTATCATCAAATCAAGCACCTGCTACTGCAGCAATCACTGCTTTAAGAGAAAATAACAGTACAGTTCCTGTCATCACAAGTTATGTGAATGCAGCATCAGTATTCACTGCAGCACAAGTTGTGGATGCTGGTCAAACCTTAGGGAATGCATTGCCATTTGAAGTATATGCTAATGGTTGGGTTGACATCTCTGATACAGCTGCTCCTGCACCAACGGAAGCACAAGTTGGCACAGCGACTTTAGTTGGTTGGAATGAATTAGAAACAGATCCATTGTTCGGCTTTGGTTATGATTATCTTGCAGGATTTACTGCAGAATATTGGGAAGGATTTGTTCATGATTTAAACGTATCTGACCGTGTTGATGGTGATACATCAGCTCGTTCTTTATGGGCAAATTCATATGCAATAGCTGGTTATGTTGCAGCAACAACATTCGTAAAGGTTCTTGAAAGAGTTACAGATTTTGATACATTAACTTGGGCATCATTTATTGAACTTGCAGAATCAGCTCCTATTGATCTTCCAATGGCTGGTCAAATCGACTGGTCAAATGGTCAACGTGTGGGTCTTAACGAATTAGCATTTAACCAATTTGCACTGACATCATCAGGATGGGCATTTGTTAAAGTTAGAGGAATTGAATCAATCGAAGCTGTTAGAGGATAATTTCTAATAGTCATATTGGAATCAGACGCTGGTTCTCCAGCGTCTTTTTCTTTATAGAAGGAGGCAAGAATGAGGATTAATGGCAAAGAGTTATTCGTTGAAGATTTAGGCAACAAGAATGGGGAAGCTATTCTATTTTTGAATGGTGTGATGGCAACTACATCAAGCTGGTATCAAATCATCGCTCCATTTGTCAACTTGGGATATCGCGTGATCTTGCATGACTTTAAAGGACAATTAAAATCAGATAAACCAGAGGGTCCCTATACGTTTAAGGAACACGCGGATGAAACAGTCGAGCTGATGAATGCATTAGCTATTAAACAGGCAATTATCGTAGGAACAAGCTATGGTGGAGAAGTTGGATTGCGGTTAGCAGCCTACTATCCTGAACGCGTTAAAAAGCTTGCTGTTATAGCTTCTGTGAGTGAACTAGATGAACACATGGTACTCGTAATAAAGGATTGGATAAAACTTGCAAAAGAAAAAGACGGGTATGAATTTTTCTGGGGTATGTGTAAGAGCATTTATCATCCTCAATTTATAGCAGAAAATCGGCCGTTTTTAGAAAAGAGGGCACTAGCCTTAGCAGGGATTAATCCCGACTATTTTAAAGGACAAATAACACTATATGAGACTTTTCTAAATGATGTGACTCTAGATAAAGAACTAGATTTAATTAAAGCACCAACACTAATGATTAGCGCTGCAGATGACAAGCTGAAACCACCTCGCTTCTCAGAGATAATGAGGCAGAAGATCAAAGATAGCAAACACGTCATCATCAAAGACGCTGCACATGTAGTTATACTAGAGAAGCCTCAAGAAATTATAGATGCACTATTAGAATTCATTCACTAATAACTGAGTAAAAAAACGGGACATTAGAGTGAACTCTATTTAGTAGACAATTTAATAAAAGCTAGTAGTGTTTATATCTTTATGAAGAGCTTGAATGAAATACCTCTATAATAGTAATTATGGAGGTATTTTTTATGGCAAGTAAAGGACAAAAGTTTCAAAGGTATGATTTAGAATGCAAACTCAAAGTTTTGAAGGAATACAAAGCATGTTTAATTGATTTAAAAAAAAGCGGGACTACATACGAATTCAGAATCTATGAAGAAAAGTTAAATGGTAAAGACAGGTACTCAATCGAAGTGTTTTTAATTGAGAAAATGAAAGCGATTTTGATGAGGTTATAGAAAAAGGCCAAATCAGAGATGAGTGGTTAGTACCTAATAAACTAAAACTTACAGCAGCAAATATTTTTCGCATCCTCAATGAACGTGGCTACCAAGTCAGCCAATCCACTGTAGAAAGAGTCTTCAATCACTATAGGAATAGCCTCCCTAAAGACGTTTTAATTATACAAGAATATGATAATCGAAGTAAGCGTGTAGAATACGATTTTTAACGTAAAGACCATGATTGATGATGTGAAGAAAACCTATCATCAAGTCACGATCGCGATGCCAAACTCTGATTATTTATGCGCAGGACTGTGCG
>WOYI010887555.1_pt1 | contig 23016 bp, 20 predicted proteins | sample 6423411 | NCBI WGS metagenome assembly WOYI01 (sample SAMN13441803, study PRJNA592873) | oil field metagenome | biome: oil field; feature: oil-well bore; material: oil-contaminated soil; isolation source: oil-contaminated soil from oil-well borehole | place: Germany: Wietze | collected 2016-10-18 ... | reverse complement strand
AACGGCGCTGTTTGCTGTCGGCGCAACCGGATCAGGTCAGACGGGGCAAGGCTGTCCCTGGGACCTGTGCGATCCCTGGGACCTGCGATTCAAGGAATGATCAATACTTGAAGTATTGCGGGGGGACGCTCTGGGAGATAAAGGAGACCGCCTCGCCAATGCAGACGCGCACAGCCTTTTCCGTGGGGGTATTGGCATACATGCCAAGCCCGCCACCCAGGGCCCCACCACCAACAGGAGCTCCCAGAAGAGCGCCCAGGGCGTTGTCCCGCGCCTCTCCCACCACATGCTTGGCGGCAATCACCTCGGAGGTCACAGCATCGATGATGCGGATATCGATGCCGATATGGGCCTTGTTGCTCAAGGCGCCGATGCCGGCCAATGCGATGCCGCCCCAGCCGCCGCCACCAAGGCCGCCGCCCATCCCGGAGGCATGGGGCTCGAATTCACTGACTGTACCCACCACCAGCAGGTCGGCCCCCTTGATCTGGCCGCGTTTGACCCTGGCCGCCTGGGAGACGGCGCCACTGGCGGAAAGTTCCTGCTCGCCGAGAATGGCGTTGAGATCCTGGCGTTCCACTATGGCGTAGCGGTTGGACTCCATGAGGGTGGTGACCATCATGTCACGCAACCCGTCACCGATGGCCTTGTCACCCTTGGCTGCGGTGACGTTCATCCGCGCCACCGCCACCCGCGCCTTGGGCCCGCTGTAGGCGGGCAGGGTTTGCGGAAAGGAGCTTTCCTCATGGGCCGTTGGCTGGGATTGAATGGATGATTCCATGGCGGTGCAACCCGCCAGCAAGGCCATGAACAAAGACAGCAGGGCAGTTGTTCTGACTGGGATCGCGCATCTCATGATGTGTATTCCTAAAGTTGGGGTTGGTAGCCGATGGTTATGGAGAGAGCTGGTGCAACTGGGTGATCAGGTTTTCTGCCGCCTGCTGCGCTGCCTGTTCCAGCGCTTCCTTGCCTGCTGTGATCTGGTTCATATGAATGGCATCTCCGCTTCCGGAAACGAAGGCGACTACCTTGCGATCCGCAAGCCGGATCAGCTTGGCGGTGATGGTGGCCGAGGCCGAACGCATGTTCGTGCGCTGGGCATAATTGCTATCACTTTCACTGCTATCATGGCCACCATTCCAGTTGCCATCCCTCGAGTCAACGCTCCCTGTCACATTCAGGGGTTGAGATGAACCGGTGGCCAGGGCCTTGCCCAGGACCACGTAATCGGCGCCATAGGTGCGCCCCAGTTCCATAGCACCCTGATCGCCCAACCCAATGCGCCGATAGGCGGCGGAGACACGCAGCGAGCCTCGGTCGGCTGGATCGATGACCTCATAACCGGACTGGATCAGCGCATTGAAGAGCACGGGCTCTGTGACCGAGAGCCGCACCTCGCCCACAGATTCTCCCCACCAGGAAACCACAGGCTGCTCGATATTCTGCTCACTGATCAAAAACAGCACCTTGCCGCCCTTGTGGCTGGGCCGGGCTGCAGCAGGGGCCTGCTGCATGGTCGTGCCACCCTGAGCAGGTGCAGCGGGGAGTATGGGCGCTGGGGGAGCAGGCGATAGATCAGCAGGTTGCTGTGTTGCCTGGTTGCTGCCGGCACAACTGGTCAGGAGCTCCAGGGTGAGGAACGCCAGGAATGCTCGCATGGGTCTGTTCATCATTCGTGATACCTTCATAACCCAATTTCACCACCGACCATGAGGCCGGATAGGTTGTATCACTAAAAAATACCAGGCGCAAGGCTTCATCAATTAAACAGGTGCCAGGAAAGCGCCACGTGGCACCATACTCACCAAGTCCTCATTGGTCTGGTGTCGCTGGGGGCCAAGGCGGGCATGCGCCCCAGAACACAAGCTCTGTGGGGCCCAGTAGCCAGAGCCCGTCCTGATCCTGCCTGACCTCCAGCATGCCGCCCGGCATCCGGACACGGCAGCGCTCCCCAGCCTGGGGGTCTGCGCCCAGGGACCACCAGGCCAGGCAGGCCGCCGTGGCCCCGCTGCCGCAAGCCGGTGTCTCGCCCACACCCCGCTCGAAGACACGCAGTTCGAGCAGGCCCTCGTCCCCGGCACGACAGAAGCCCACATTGACACCATCGGCAAAACGGGTGTCTTTGGCCAATTCGTTGGCCATCGTCTCGATGGCCGCATCATGGATGTCTGGCACGAAGACCACCAGATGGGGATTCCCCAGGGAAAGCGCCACGGCGGCATGGCCGCCAATCTCGAGATGGGGCCAGCCCGCGGGCGGCGTGGCGCTGAACCCCACGGACCTTGCCTCGAAAGAGGCAGGGCTCATGTCCACCGCTACACCCGATGCATCCCCACGACACTGAATCTGCCGCCCTGCCACCATGAAACGGACTACCTCTCCTTGCTGCCAGCCCATGGCAAACACCAGGGCTGCCAGGCAACGCATGCCATTGCCGCATTGCCCGCTTGCCGAACCGTCGGCATTGAAAATGCGGCAACAAAAATCCGCCTGGTCTGTTGGGGAAACGTCCAGCACCAGCAGCTGGTCGCAACCGATGCCCAGACGGCGGTCAGCCATGTGCCGGATAAGGTCCGGTGTGGTTGCGAAGGGTTCGTGCAAGGCCGGCACGATGATGAAATCGTTGCCCAAAGCCTGCATCTTGGCAAAGGGGCGCCACAGCGGGGATGGGGGATTGGCGGACACGGAATGGTTAGCCGCCACGTTGCAGGCGGCCCGAGGCGATCCAGTGCCGATCCCCAATGGCATCCACGGTCAAGGGCAGTGCGGCCTCACGCAATTGAGCGGCCACCTCGTCACAGGTATAGGCGGCATGCAATGAGGCGCGAAAATCATTCTGCAAGATGGGGGGATCAGCCGCGGCATGCCGCAGGACCAGTTGTTCCAGTTCTTCCATGCACCGCGGCCTGCGCAGGTCCATGATCACGGCGAGTGCCCCGGGGCAGGCCAGGCGGGGCAATACGCGCCAGAGGATCATGGGGTCGGGCAGATGATGCAGCAAGCTGTTGGACACCAACAGCGGAACATGGGGCAGGCCGGTGATATCAGGCAGATGACGCTGCACCAGGCTGATGCGTTCGGCAAGCCCAGCCAGGGCAATCAACTGGGCCGCCTGGCGCAGCATGACAGCCCCGGCATCCACGGCCGTGACATGGCAGCCAGGATAAGCCCGGGCAAGGCGCATGGCGATGTCGCCTGTACCCGTGCCCAGGTCGATGGAGCATGTCGGGGCCGGGCCTTGCCACAAGGTGCGCAGGTGGAAGAGCAACTGTTCATGGGCTAGTGAAAAATCAGCCGCTGCATAGGCTGCCACCTGCTGGGGCTCGTCCATCAGCTCTGGCTCGGCGCTGCGCTCCATGACACGCAGTGTACCGCAAAACGCATCTGGAGCAGGTGACTTGCCATTGCGGGGCAATTGCTTCATGATAGCCGCTGGGTTTGGCGGCTTGCAGGAAAGCTTGGTGGACAGAGCCGGCCAGGGTCCATCGTCATCTTGGGCGAGGTGGGGCATGAAGGCACGCTGGTTGAGTTTCGGGTTGCTGTTGTTATCCTGGGATGGGTTCACCGCCACACAATGGATCGGCCAACCTGTGCCCATGGAGTTGTACAAACCTCATGAAGGCCCCTTCACCCCGGCCGAACCTGTGGAAACCACCATCCAACGCCCAGATTCGGACAACCCGGATGCCACCTTACCGCTGCCGGTCAAGATCACCTATCCCACGGATAGCCCCGGTCCATTTCCTGTGATCGTCTTTTCCCATCGTTTCCGGGGTACCATGAACGATTTTGCCCCCATGATGGAGCGATGGGTCAGCCATGGCTATGTGGTTCTGCAACCACAGCATCGCGACAGTCGCAACTGCGAGGAAAACTGCACTACAACCTCCTTTCTGGAGCAAACCGACCGGGCCGCCGAGATTGCCGCCACCATCGAACAGCTCGACGAGGTGCTGGCCGCAGTCCCCGGTCTTGATGAACGGGTGGATCACCATGTGGTCGGTCTGGCTGGGTATGGGTACGGTGCCAACACGGTGCAGATGGCTGGCAACTCGGAAAAATATGAATTGGCCATACCAGCTGGGGCCGTCTTTGCGCTGTCGCCGCCGGCCGACTATGTGGGCCAGGATGCCGCGGCGCGGGCTGACCAGGTGCTGAGCAATCTCCTGGGCCATCTCCCGGAGTTCGTGGCCGATCTCCTGGGTTCTCCTCCGCCCATCTTCAGTGATGCACGGGATTTCATCATCAGTGATCTCCTCCCTGCTGTTGGCTTGGATACTCCCTATCCCTTGCAGCCTTCGGAAGGTTCGCGCAACCCACTCATGGTGGTCACCGGTGGCTACGACGATGTCTATCGCAGTTTCTTCATCGAAAAAATCATGCCCGGCCTGCTGCCCTGGGTCTACAACCGCAGCCCATGGTATGAGCCTGGCACCGGAGACGGCTTCCTGACCACGGATAGCTGGCGCTGGCGCATCAATGACTATGGCACGCTTCCCATCGCCGACCAATATCTGCTGGTGATCGCTGGAGCACAACAGAACTTTGGCGGCGCCAGCGGGCAGGAAATCGCACCGGTCAGCCCGGGGCTGCTGGAGCAATGCTCACAGATCCTGCAAACCCCTGTGTGGCCATATATAGCTGGGGGCTACGGTCTGATGGTTGATGTGTACAATGAATTATTTGGTCTGATCAATCTCGAGTGGAATTTCCCCATTCAGTCCATCGACTACGAGGACTGCGGCCAGCTCTTGATCGGCAACCATCTTTCCTGGGATGAAGAAGGAGATCCCAATGCCCCGTACATTCTCGAGGATCTCTATGCCACATCCACCGCCTTCTTCGACAGCTATCTCAAGCGCAACATGGATGCCCGGGTGTATCTGGCCACCGACATCACCTGTCTTGCCACTCGGCAGAGTGCCCTGTATTACCACAGCGGCTACGGCGAACCAGAAGGCGGTGCTTCAGGAGTGGGTGACCGCGACATGCCCCCGGTTCCTGTGGTGTGCACCAATCGCTGAATCAGGATCATCCGGTGATGAACAGCATGCGCAGCCTCTATCGAGTCGCCTTCATCAACCAGGGCAAGGTCTATGAGATCTACTGCCACCGGGTGAGCCAGGATGGTTTGTTCGGCTTTGTGATGCTTGAGGACATCACCTTCGCAGCAAGGACGACTGTCGTCGTTGATCCAGCCGAGGAAAAGCTGCGTGACGAGTTTGCCGGTGTGCGGCGCAGCTATGTCCCTTTGCATGCGGTGGTGCGCATCGATGAGGTGGAGCGCCAGGGGGAAGCGCGCATCAGCCCGGCCGAGCAGGGCAACATCATGCCATTTCCAGGAGCGTATCTACCCAATCCTGGCGACAAGAGGCCCTGAGCCCCCATCAGCCATGCCTCCTGTGGAGTTCGGTCAGTCGCGTGACCCCAGCGCGGCACACCCAGAGGTCGCCATGAATCTTCTGGCCTTTCGTGCCAGCCATGCCTTGAATCCTTTTGCGTTGCGCAAGCTCAGGGAACTGCTGGCTGCTGCCGGTTGCCTGGTATCCCTGGACACGGTGGAGCTGCTTTTTCTGGCCGTTTTGCACAAAGTACCCCAGGAGGAGACAGTCCAGCGGCTGGCCCTCTTGCTGGATGCCTTGCCGATCATTGACAACGAGGTGGGCAGCAATCAGGTCCTGGCATGGCCGCGTGCTGCCATGCGTTCATCATGGGCGGCGCGAGCCACGGATATTGCGCTGCGCTGTGGGCTCGATGGGGTTGATCTGCTGGAACGGGGGCGGCTTTTCTCCTTTGCAGACATGGACGTCGCAGCGCTCGATGCCGTCAGCCGTGTCCTGGCAGACCCGCTGACCGAACGCCTGCTTTTTCCAGGAGCGGGCTTGCAGGAGCTCATCCAGCCGCTACCGCAGCGCCCCATGCCGAGCTATCCCCTGGATCGGCTGGAGCAGGCCAACGTGGAACTCGGTCTGGTGCTGTCAGCGGCGGAGATCGACTATCTGGTCCGTGGTTATCGTGCCATGGGGCGCGACCCCAAACCCTGCGAGCTGCTGATGTTCGCCCAGCTCAATTCCGAGCACTGCCGTCACAAGATATTCCGTGCCCCATTCGAGCTGGATGGCCAGCGCAATACGCCCCCCTTCAGCCTCATCAAGATGACCACTGCCAGCAACCCTCAGCAGGTCATCTCCGCCTACGAAGACAACGCCGCTCAGCTGCGCCGTCCCGCTCGTAGCCGTCTGTTGCGTCCCGCAGCGCCAGGGAGCTACCTGGAGCAGTCCCAGCCTGGGACCCTGGCCATCAAGGCCGAGACCCACAACCATCCCACCCTGGTGGCGCCATGGCCGGGCGCGGCCACCGGCGTGGGCGGCGAACTGCGGGACGAGGCGGCTACCGGGCGGGGCGGCCGTCCTCAGGCTGGTTTTGTGGGCTATCTCACAGCCTCACTGTCCTGGACCACAGGAGAAGGGCAATGGCCGGCACGATTCGCCCTACCACAAACGGTGATGCTGGAGGCCCCCCTGGGGGCCGCCACCTATGGCAATGAGTTTGGCCGTCCGACCATCATGGGATTCTGGCGCGTCTTCGATCTTGTGCTTGCCGGTCCCTGGGGTATGGAACGGCGCAGTTATGCCAAACCCGGCCTGCTGGCCGGAGGGCTTGGCGTGGTGCCTGGCCATGCTGTCTGCAAGGGCGTTGCCCGGCCGGGGGATGTGGTGGTGGTGCTTGGCGGCCCGGCACTGCCCATCGGCCTGGGCGGAGGGGCGGCTTCCAGCCTGCAGGCCGGCGCCAATTCCCAGTCGTTGGATCTGGCCTCCGTGCAGCGCGCCAACGCGGAAATGCAGCGTCGTGCCCAGGAAGTGATCGAGGCCTGCCTGGCCCTGCACATGGCCAATCCCATGATTGCCATCCACGATGTGGGTGCCGGTGGCCTGTCGGTGGCCATCCCGGAGCTGCTCCACCAGGGAGGTCATGGCGGCGTGGTTGACCTCGATGCCATACCCAGGGATGACCTGGCCATGAGTGCTGCTGAGATCTGGTGCAACGAAGCCCAGGAACGCTATGTGCTGGCCATCGCCCCCGATGATCTTCCTGTGCTCCAGGAAGCAGCACGGCGTGAGCGTTGTCCATGGGCCATGGTAGGCCATATCACCGATCAGGCCAGGCTCGAGGTGCGCCATGCTGGCGCAGTGGTGGTTGATCTGCCCATGAGTTTCCTGCTTGGTGACCCGCCCGTGGCCACCCGTCATGCCCAGCCCTTCACCCCACGCCGCAGTCCACTGCGGCCTTCCGGCAAGGCTCTTCACCAGCTGGCCATGGAGGTGCTGGGTCACCCCACCGTGGCCGATAAGAGGTTCCTGATCACCATCGCCGATCGCACGGTGGGCGGGTGCGTGGCCCGGGATGCCCTGGTGGGAGCCCACCAGGTGGCGGTAGCCGACTATGGCATGCTGCTGGCCGATGACAGCGGCTTTGCCGGTGAAGCCTTTGCCCTGGGTGAACGCGGGCCTGTGGCCCTGTTGTCTCCTGCCGCCATGGCGCGCCTTGCCATCGCAGAATCGCTCACCAATCTGTGGGCCTCTGGCGCCAGGCTTGCCGAAACCACACTTTGTGCCAACTGGATGGCCAGTTGTGACACCAGTGATGAAGATGGCGCCCTGTACGAGGCTGTGGCCGCCGCGGCTGGTTTCGCCCAGGAGCTGGGGCTGGCCATCCCGGTGGGCAAGGATTCACTCTCCATGGGGCTCCATCTGCCCGGAGGGCTCACCCGGGCGCCGGTGACGCTGGCTGTCTCTGCCTTTGCCCCGGTTGACGATGTGCGCCTGGCCTTGACACCACAGTTGCAGGCAATTTTCCCAAGCTCACTGCTGCTGGTGACCCCCATGGCCAGCTGGCGCCTGGGAGGTTCGGTGCTGGCCCTGATAACAGACCAGTTGGGTGACCAGTCACCGGATGTCACAGCAGCAGAGCTGATGACCCTCTACCAGGGTCTCGATCTGGTGCGCCCCCTGGTGCTGGCCTGCCACGATCGCAGCGACGGAGGGCTGTGGGCCACCATGTGCGAGATGGCCTTTGCAGGCGGCGTGGGCATGGATGTGGCCTTGCCCCCGACCATCCCGGCTCTCGATGGGCTCTTTGCGGAGGAGATCGGTCTTGTGCTCCAGGTGCGCAGCGCCGACCTGGATCAGGTGGCTCATGTCCTGACTGAGCATGGCCTGCATGTCTGGATGTTGGGCAGGGTGACCGAGGAGCAGCGGCTGTGCATCCGCCACCGCGACCTGCCGATCCTCGGGGAGCCTTGCTGCACGCTGCGCGCCATCTGGTCGCAGGTATCCTACCGCATGCAGCACCAACGGGACGATCCAGCCTGCGCGCTGGAGGAATACCTCGGCCTGTGTCGTCCAGATGCCCCGGGACTGCGGGCGGTGCTGCCCGCCGCGGCGCCTCTGCCCGGCAAGATGCCCTTTTTGCAGCAGGGTGTGCGGCCCAGGGTGGCCATTCTTCGGGAACAGGGTACCAACGGCCACCGGGAGATGGCTCTGGCCTTCCATCGCGCCGGCTTCGAGGCGCTGGATGTGCAGATGAGCGATCTGGAAACAGGCCACATGACCCTGGCTTCCTGCCATGGACTTGCCGTCTGCGGCGGTTTTTCGTTTGGCGATGTGTTGGGTGCCGGGCGGGGCTGGGCGCAGGTGGTCCTTGCCGCACCTCGGTTGCGCGAGCAGTTCCAGGCGTTCTTCCATCGTTCCGAGACGTTCACACTGGGGATCTGCAATGGCTGCCAGATGCTGGCGCTGCTCAAGGATCTCATACCGGGTGCGGCCCATTTCCCTGCCTTGCTGCCCAACCGCTCGGGACGCTTCGAGGCACGGCTTGCCATGGTGGAACTGCTGCCCAGCGTTGCTGTGCCATTCCAGGGCCTGCATGGCGCGCAGCTGCCCATACCCATTGCCCACGGCGAGGGTCGGATCGCGGTGGATGCCGACCAGTGTGCCGCCTGGCTCGCCAGCGGGCTTGCTGCCATGCGCTATGTGGACGGCTGGGGTCAGGTGGCCCGGGACTATCCCGAGAACCCCAGTGGCAGCACGGCTGGCCTGTGCGGCCTTTCCAGCAGTGACGGCAGGGTCACCATACTCATGCCCCATCCGGAGCGGGCGGTGCGCAGCGCAGCGCTGTCCTGGCATCCGCAGACCTGGGGCGAGGCAAGCCCCTGGGCGCTGTGCTTCGAGAACCTGCGCGCCTTTTGCAGCTAGGGTGCCGGATGGGTGATGACGTTTTGCGGCACCATCCTGGCCTGGGCGCTGAAGACCTCCGGATCGTCGGGATCGACGGTGATCTTGACCCAGTGGATATCAATGTCACCAAAGTTCTCGATGCGGCTGAATGATTCCATGAGCCGACCATCGCTGCTGGCATGCAATGGCTTGTCCAGCCTGAAGACGTGCGAGTCACCGTGGGCAAGCCAGGTCACCCCGGGAAAGGCCAGGGTCTCCCGCTCCAGCGCCTGGACAGTGGCATCGAAGCCCAGGCGTTCCGGGCTTCCCGCAACAGCCTCCAGCGCCATGTCGGCCTGCATGGCCAGGAAGACCGCCTTGGCCTTGGTTTGCCTGGCTGCGGCAAAGGTTTCCCCTAGCCAGGCGTTGACCGCAGCATGGCGCCTTGCCACCTCAGCATCGTCTGCAGCAGTGCGGCCCGGGAAGGCATCCTGGCCATTGTGACTGCCCACCACATGCAGCATGGCAAAGACCACGCCCTGGCGTATCCAGCGCACATTTTCCACGAACTCGGCCCACTGGGGGTTGCTGGCCTGACTCGCCACGACCATGGGTCTGCCGCCCAGGGTCTGGCCCGGCACGGGGAAAAACAAGACTCGCAGCGCCATGAGACGCTCCAGGGGCGCAAAGCCACTGCGATGGCAATCGGTCCATTCATTGTCGCCCGGCGTATAGACCAAGGGGCGGTGCAACTGGCGCAGCTGGTTGAAACGCGCCAGCAGCACTGCATCGCTGCACGGGCTCGAGCCGCTTTTGATGTCTCCTGTATGCATGGTCCAAAGCACCTGGTTGTCCTGATTGATGGCCGCAAGGACCTGGTCCAGTTTGGGGATGTCGTCGTCGCGATAGGGCGCATCGCCGATCAGGGCAAAGGAGAAACGTCCGGCGTGCAAGGCCTGGGCTGTGGTGCAGGCCAACAGGCCACAGATCAGCAGGCTGCACCAGAGAAGAGCGTGCTTCATGAAACCTCCTGTGATGGCGATGGGAGCATGATCACAGGTTGCCATGACAGGGGGCATGACAGCCGCCTGCTGAGGCGCGTCCCGGGTTGGGAGCCTGCTGCAAGGCGAGACTCAGACCTCGGTGTCGGTATTGGTGCCCGGAGTCGGCTGATAGGGGTGGCCGCAGACCTCCTCATACACGGCAACCGCCACGGCGTGATGCACCGCGCGGTCCAGTGGATCAGGCACCAGTTCGCCCTGGGGAGTCAGCTGCACCAGACAACGCGCCGCCCTGGTGTACATGGCGTCGGTAAACCGGGAAGCCCCGGCCTCGAGAGCCCCCTTGAACAGACCTGGAAAGGCCAGGATATTATTGACGCTGCGACCATCGGATGCATAGGCGGCCCCCTGTTCCAGGGCCAGCCGCGGGCTGATCTCGGCTTCGGGGTTGGACAAGGCCAGGATGATCTGGCCCTGACGCACCAGCTGCGGCTTGATGAGCCCGGGCACGCCGCTCAAGGCGACCACGATGTCGCTTTGTGCCATGATCTCTTCCAGGCTCGCCGGTTCGCCTCCCACCGCACAGAGCCGTTCCAGGGCATCAGGGCGCAGGTCGGTACCCAGCAGGCGGCCCGTGCCTGTGGCCTGCAACAATCTCGCCAGTCCCAGACCAGCGGCACCGAGGCCGATCTGGCCTACCACAGAGCGGCTCAATTCCCTATTCGTCAGGCGGCAGGCGTTGAGGATCGCTGCCAAGACCACCGTGGCCGTGCCATGCTGGTCATCGTGCATCACCGGGATGCCGAGGCGGGCCATCAGCGCCTCTTCCACCTCGAAACAGGTGGGTGCGGCGATGTCCTCCAGCTGGATGGCACCAAAGGAAGGCGCTATGGCACAGATGATCTCGACGATCTTTTGAGAGTCGGTTTCATTGAGCAGGATGGGCACGCCGGAGAGTCCGGCCAGCTCCGCGAACAAGGCCGCCTTGCCCTCCATGACCGGCAGCCCAGGAACGGCACCGATGGCACCGAGCCCCAGGATGGCCGTACCGTTGGTGATGATGGCCACGGTACTGGACAAGGAGGTGTAGCTCCTGGCCAGCGATGGATCCTTCTGGATGGCGAGACATACCTGGGCCACGCCAGGTGTATAGATATCGCGCAGCATACGCATACTGAGGATGGAGCGCCTTGAGACCATGCGAATCTTGCCGCCCTGGTGGCGCTTGAAGACGCGATCCGACTTGCCCAGCACCCTGGCGTTGGGCAGGGCATCGATCTTCTCGATGACGGCCTGTTCCTCGGCTGGATCCACCTCCAGGGTCAGTTCCCAGATGGTCTTGTCCTGCTGGCGTCGTATGGACTCCAGGTCCTGGAGCACGAGTCCGGCCTCGGCAATGGCAGCCAGCACCTTGGCCAATGAACCGGCGCGATGATGGGATTCAACAAGGAAGATCTGCGGAATTTTCATGTCTATGTCCTCAAGGCGCCTCTGGAGGAGGGGTTCCAAGCAAGCCTTATTGTAGTGGCAAGTATGGAGACGGGCAAATAACCGCCATATCAGGCATAACCTCTTTGCCTGCTCATGACAAAGAGGTATAATGGATCAATGATTATTGCCGTTCATGGTGGGGCAGGGGAGTTTGCTCTCAGCGATCATCCGGCCATACTTGAAGGTTGCAGGGCAGCAGCCCGCCGTGGTTGGGAGATCCTGTGCGCCGCCGGCTCGGCGCTGGATGCAGTGGAAGCGGCGGTATGCGTTTTGGAGGATGACCCCCTGTTCAATGCCGGGCGCGGCTCGGTGCTGCGCCACGATGGCTCTATCCAGATGGATGCTGCCATCATGGATGGCATGGCTGGGCGGGCAGGTGCGGTCTGTGGCATCGAGCGCATTGCCCACCCCGTCAGTCTCGCCCGGGCAGTACTGGGTGATGGACGTCATGTGCTGATGATGGGCGAGGCGGCCTTGGCCATGGCCCCCGGAATGCCCCGTTGCCCACAAGAGGACCTGCTGGTCCCCGCCCAGCAGGACCGCCACCGACGGGTCTATGGCACGGTGGGGGCGGTGGCCCTGGATGGCCAGGGTGCGCTGGCGGCAGCTACCTCTACGGGAGGCACGTTCGGCGCCTGCCCCGGGCGGGTGGGCGACAGCCCGCTGATTGGCTGTGGCACGCTGGCCGATACCAGAGGGGCTGCCTCGGCCACGGGGCTTGGCGAGGCCATCATGCTGGCCGGGGTATGCCGCCAGGCCATCATGGCCCTGCGGTCCTGCGTGGTCGAACAGGCGCTGCGGTCAGGTCTCGATGCTTGCGAGGCCATCTGGCCACAGGCGCCGTGCGGGTTGTTGCTGGTAGACAGGAATGGCCATGTGGCCGCGGCCCATAATACGCCCGCCATGCCTGTATGCTGGATCCAGGAGGGGAAGCTCACCAGCCGTCTGGCAGGTGACTGAAAGTTAGCACTGGGGGTTCCAGGAACCATGGCCAGACGAGCCCTGCGCAACACGTCTCCTCGATCACCCGCTTGCTCCTGGCAGGGCTTGACAGGTGGTGCTCTGCTGCTTGCCAGCGCGTTGCTGCGCTGTGCCAGTGCCGCGCCCCCCTCTGGCTGGTCACCGCCCGCCCCGGATACCTTTCCTCCAGGCCCCCTGGGCGAGGCGGTGCGCCATGGTCATGAGCTGGTGGTGCATACCGATCGCTATCGCGGGCGCTTCCATGGCAATGGCCTGACCTGCCAGAGCTGTCATCTCGAGGCAGGACGCAAGGCCGGGGCCATCCCGCTGTGGGGGGCCTGGGGGGTCTATCCACGATTCCGGGAGGCCAGTGGCCATGTTGATCGCATGACCGAACGCATCCAGGCATGCTTTCGCTTCAGCATGAATGGCGTGCCGCCTGCACCCCAGAGCCCCGACATGGTGGCCCTTGAAAGCTATGCCTTCTGGCTGGCCAGGGGGCTACCCATCGGGGAGGATCCACCGGGGCGTCGCTTTTTGGAACTGCCGGATCCTCGGCACCAGCCCGACCGGCGTCGAGGCAAAACAATCTTCCAGAGCGGCTGTTCACGATGTCATGGTCCCGCAGGACAGGGTCTGCGCACTGAACATGGTTATGCATTCCCGCCCCTGTGGGGCAGTGAGAGTTTCAATTTTGGCGCCAGCATGCATCAGCTGGATGTGGCCGCCGCCTTCATCTATGCCAACATGAATCAGGAACGCGGCAATCGTCTCAGCGAACAGGACGCCTGGGACGTGGCCGCCTTCGTCAACAGCCACCAGCGCCCTCAGGACCCTGGGTTTACCCGGGATGTGGCCCATACCAGGGCGCAGCGCCACAGCGGCCATCGCTGCCTGTACGGCACCTGGCAGGATGGCCAGCTGTTGGGAGAAGGCGTCCAGCCGGCACCTTCTCCGTTGCCTCCCCAGCATGAAGGCCGCTTCTGATGGCAATGCAGCACCACCTCGCCACTCGCCCATGCGGTATACAGGGCCTGAGGCAACGGCCTGTTGTGGCGTGATCTCGCCAGACAACCCTCAATCATTCATTCCAGCTTAGCGAGATAAAGCGTCCTGCGTCTGCCGCCTTATGGCGGCTTCATGCGGGGAGGTGGCCTGCCCCGTCAAGAAAGCATGAAAAGCATGATGTGTGCGGCCTGGCTGTGGAAAAATTGATCCAGATCAAATAATTCTGTTTCAACCCAAAGGATAATGTGTGCAGGTGTTCGTGGAGAGGGTGCCGTCCAACTCCCTGTACCTCCCGCTGGCAGCCCCCTCTGCGACACCGCCCCTCAACAGGCAGCCCAACTGTGATAGAGCCGGTGGTAGAATGAGTAGTAGAATCCATACGAATCGCATAAGGTTATACCTCCACCTGTCTACATGAGCTTGTAAGGAGAAAGAGATATGGCGGCAGGAACACAAGACTGGTACAACGACAAGGTGGTGCGGCAGTTTGCCGTGATGGCCGTGGTCTGGGGTGTGGTGGGGATGGCGGTGGGTCTGTTCATCGCCGCCCAGTTGGTCTGGCCAGGGCTCAACTTTGATACCCCCTGGCTCACCTTCTCCAGGTTGCGGCCATTGCATACCAATGCGGTGATCTTTGCCTTCGGTGGCTGCGGTCTGTTCGCCACCTCGTACTATGTGGTGCAGCGCACCTGCCAGGTCCGCCTGATCTCTGACAAGCTTGCCTCGTTCACCTTCTGGGGCTGGCAGGCGGTGATCGTGGCTGCGGCCATCACCCTGCCCATGGGTATCACCGCCAGCAAGGAATACGCCGAACTGGAATGGCCCATCGACCTGCTCATCGCCGTCGTCTGGATATGCTATGCCATAGTGTTCTTTGGCACCATCGCCAAACGCCGCCAGCCTCATATTTATGTAGCCAACTGGTTCTATGGTGCCTTTATCCTGACTGTTGCCATTTTGCATATCGTCAACAGCGCCGAGATCCCAGTGAGCCTCACCAAGAGCTATCCGGTCTATTCAGGGGCCGTGGACGCCATGGTGCAGTGGTGGTATGGACACAATGCGGTGGGCTTTTTCCTCACCGCTGGCTTCCTGGGCATGATGTACTATTTCGTACCCAAACAGGCCGGGCGCCCGGTGTATTCCTACCGCCTGAGCATCGTGCACTTCTGGGCATTGATCTCCACCTATATGTGGGCAGGTCCTCACCACCTGCACTACACGGCCCTGCCGGACTGGACCCAGACCTTGGGCATGGTTTTCTCCCTGATACTTCTGGCCCCATCCTGGGGTGGCATGATCAACGGCATCATGACCTGCTCCGGCGCCTGGGACAAGCTGCGCACCGATCCTATTCTCAAGTTTCTGGTGGTGGCCGTTTCCTTCTATGGCATGTCCACCTTCGAAGGGCCAATGATGTCCATCAAGACGGTCAACAGCCTCAGCCATTACACCGACTGGGTGATCGGCCATGTGCATTCCGGTGCCCTGGGCTGGGTGGGCATGATCACCATCGGCTCCATCTATGCCTTCTTCCCGCGCCTCTTCGGCAGGCCGCAGCTCTATAGTATCCGCTTGGTTGAGCTGCATTTCTGGATTGCCACACTGGGTGTGGTGCTGTATATCGTGGCCATGTGGGCCGGCGGTGTCATGCAGGGCCTGATGTGGCGCGCGGTCAACCCTGATGGCACGCTCACCTATAGCTTCGTGGAAACGGTCGCCGCCATGCGTCCCTATTACATCCTGCGCTTCCTGGGCGGGATCATGTATCTCGCTGGCATGATCATCATGTGCTACAACCTGATCAGGACCGTTCAGCAGCCGCACACGGTCTCGGCACCATCCCTGATTCCCGGCGCAGCGAGGGCCTGAGGTCATGGCTGGCAGTGGTGGTCATGACTGGATCGAGCGCAACATCGGCCTGATGGCGGTGCTCATCATCATCGTGGTGAGCATCGGCGGGCTGGTGGAGATCGTGCCTTTGATGTTCCTCAACGAAACCACAAAGCCAGTCCCGGGCTTGAAGCCCTATCCCGCCTTGCAGTTGGCGGGCCGGGATGTCTATGTGAGCGAGGGCTGCTATGTCTGTCATTCCCAGATGGTGCGGCGCTTCTGGACAGAAACAGAACGCTATGGTCCCTATGGGATTGCTGGGGAATATGTCTATGACCGGCCCTTCCAGTGGGGTTCGAAGCGCACCGGGCCTGATCTATCCCGCGTGGGAGGGCGTTACAGCGATGCCTGGCATCTGGCCCACCTGAGAAATCCCCGGGACGTGGTCCCCGAGTCGGTGATGCCGGGCTATCCATGGCTGGAGCGCCGCAAGGTGGATGGCAAGCTTGTGACAAGAAAGATGCGTGTATTGCGAAAGCTTGGTGATCCCTATACCGATGAGGATATTGCCAAGGCCGCCCAGGCTGTGGCTGGCAAGACGGAAATGGATGCCCTGATCGCCTATCTGCAGGGACTGGGTCGGGTGATGACCGGGCAGCAATCCCCACAACAGACAGCACAGGTGCAGCCATGAATCCTGCCACGATTCATTCCATATATACGGTGTTCTGGGTGATCCTGATGATTGCCGTGGTGTGGTGGGCGTATGGCAGAAGGCGAAAAAAGGTGTTCGACGAGATGGCGCAGATGCCCGTGCAGATCGAGGAGGAGGAGCAGCGGCACACTGAGCAGAGGGGCGCGCCATGACGTGGGGGTGGAGCCTTTATATTGGTATTCTCACCATACTCAACATGGTGGCCTTGTGGTGGCTGTTGTGGTGGACCGGCAAGCCGCGCAAGGGCATGGCCAAGCTGGGCGAGGAGATGGACAACACCTGGGACGGTGACCTCAAGGAGCTGAACAACCCCTTGCCCCGCTGGTGGCTGGGCATGTTCCATGGCGCCATCGTATTCAGCATCATCTACCTGATTCTCTTTCCTGGCCTTGGCGGTTTTCCCGGCTTGTTGCACTGGACATCAGCAAAAAAATACACCCACGAGACCACAGAGGCCAAGCAACGCTTTGATCCCCTGTATCAGCATTACTATGCCATGGGTGTCGCGGCTCTGAGCAAGGATGATCAGGCCCTGGGCACCGGCAGAAGGCTGTTCCTGAACAACTGCGCCATGTGCCACGGTTCCGATGGCGGTGGTATGCCTGGCTTTCCCAATCTCACGGATAGCGAATGGCTCCATGGCAGCACCCCGGAGCGCATCGAAGAGACCATACTCAAGGGACGCACAGGCGCCATGCCGCCCTGGGGTCCTGCCCTGGGTGACGAGGGGGTCAAGCAAGTGGCCACCTATGTGCGCAGCCTCTCCGGACAGCAGGTGGATCAGACCGTGGCATCTGCCGGCAAGGCGCGCTACATGACGGTCTGTGTGGCCTGCCATGGCCCGGAAGGCAAGGGCAATCAGATGATAGGTGCCCCCGATCTCACCAATGACATCTGGCTGTATGGCGGTTCGCAAGGTGCCATCGAAGCCAGCATTCGCTTCGGGCGCACCGGCCAGATGCCCAGCTGGGAACAGCGCCTGGGCAAGGAAAAGGTGCGCGTGCTGGCAGCCTATGTGCTGAGCCTGCACGCCCCACAAAACCCATAGCTTGGCAGAGGGTATCCCCCCATGGAACAGAGAGACCCTTGGTGCTTTATCCTGTGATGGGGGATGGTGCAACAGCGCAACGTCTGCCAAGGCAACTATGGGGGGCAGGACATGAGACGTCAATTGGTGATCGCGGCTTTGTGGCCATCTTTTGTGGTGGCAGCTTTGGCTGTGCTGATCGGGGTTGGTCTGCTGGAGTATTCGCCTTTGTGTTTTCCATGGGCTTCCAGTGCGTTGGGTTTTTATAGTATCTTGTTTTTTATCACATGGGCGCTGGCCATTCTGGCTGCCATGGGTGGCGCCCTGTTCATCTGGTTTTGGAGGCCAGATACCCACTCGCCTGCCGCGCCATAACACCGAGACCAGATATCTCTTATATATGCTGGCGGCCTATCCAGGCGCCTGGAGTACGTCACATGTATGATGTCAAGGCCAAACCCAAACAGGAGAGCCTTTCTCTCTACAAGAAGCATGAGAAGATTTATTCACGCCCCATCTGGGGCCGCTTTACGGCGCTGCGCACCATCGGAGTGGTGGTCTTGCTCGGGCTGTATTATGTGATGGCCTGGGTCAGGATCAATGGCCAGCAGGCCATCTTGTTCGACCTGCAAAACCGCAAGTTCCATGTGCTGTGGTTCACCTTCTGGCCCCAGGATTTCATTTACATGTCCTTGCTGCTGCTGGCTGCAGCACTGACGCTTTTCTTCTTCACTGCCCTGGCGGGACGACTGTGGTGTGGCTTTGCCTGTCCCCAGACGGTATGGACCGAGATCTTCATCTGGATGGAGCGTTTGGTTGAGGGTCATGACAGAAAACAGAAGAAACTGGACCAAGGTCCTCACGACCTGCACTGGTGGTCCGTCAAGACCGCCAAGCATACGCTGTGGCTTCTCTTCGCCTTCTGGACGGGACTCACGTTCGTGGGCTATTTCACACCCATTCGCGACCTGATTGGCAGGATGTGGACATGGCAATGGGGTGGCTGGGAAACCTTCTGGGTGTTCTTCTACGGTTTGGCCACCTATGGCAACGCCGGCTTTCTGCGGGAGCAGATCTGCTTTTACATGTGCCCCTACGCCCGTTTTCAGAGCGTGATGTTCGACAAGGACACCATGATCGTCACCTACGACAAGAAGCGCGGCGAGCCCAGGGGAAGGAGACGGCGCGATGAACGACCCGCCTGGCTTGGTGATTGCGTGGATTGCCACAAGTGCGTGCAGGTCTGCCCCACGGGGATAGATATCCGCAACGGTTTGCAATACCAGTGCATCGGTTGTGGCAGCTGCGCGGATGCCTGTGATGATGTCATGAAAAAGCTGGGTTATCCCACGGGGCTGGTGCGTTTTTCCTCCCAGCGGATCATGGATGAGGCCGGCCATACTCGCATCATCCGTCCTCGAGTACTGTTCTATGGGACCTTGTTGACCATCGTGCTGGGGCTGCTGGGCTACTCGGCGCTGTTTCGCATGCCGCTGCGCCTGGAAGCCATACGGGACCGCAATGTGCTCTACCGAGAGGGGCCTGGCGGCCGCATCGAGAATGTCTTCACGCTCAAGGTGGCCAACATGGATGACAAGCCGCACCGTTTCGTGATCTCGGTTTCCGGACTGCCCGATGCCATGCTGGGCACCCATGAGGTGGCAGTGGCCGCCGGGGCCGTGGAGACCGTTCCGGTGCGGCTTTCGGTCAACGGCAGCCGCATGAATCCAGGTTCGGCCCCTTTCTGGTGGTACGTCCAAGCCCTGGACAACCCCACACTGCAGGCCAGGCGGGAAAGCCGTTTCCTGGTTCCCGTTACACAGCCCTGAGCAAAGACGCATGACCATGCCGAAGCGGGCTTCCCCAGGAAGGCAGGAAGCGCCCTGGTACCGCCAGGCAGGGTTCTGGTGGTTGATGGCGCCACCTTTCGCAGCCGTGGTGGGCGGCATGATCACGCTCAAGGTGGCCATTGACCATCCCGACCAACTGCTGTCGGGCGATCCCGCGGGCAGTGCTATACCCCAGGTCCTCATCCAGGAAGCCCAGGCTCACAGCAAACACATCACCGCCACTTTGGAGCAAAAGGGTGGCTACCTGCAGATCACCTTGCGAGGGCAGCATGAACGGCCAGAAATCCTGCTGATCCAGTTGCAGCCCTGGGGCAGTCGGGATCAACCCCAGCATCTGTCCCTCCATGCCAGTTCCCCGGGCATCTATCGCGCCATCATGCCGGCAGCCTTAGCATCAGGGGGAAACTGGTATGTCGAGCTTGCCCCGGCTGACGGCAAATGGTTGTTGACAGGGCCACTACGCCTGGGCCTTGGGGAACAACCTGTCGTCATGGGTGCCATGCCATCCATGCCATGAACGGGGCAGGGCAACGCTGCCATCATTGCGGCTCCCCGGTCGAGGGGAGGGGTTTTACGGTCGATCTGCCGGAAGGCCGCGTGGCCGCCTGCTGCCCAGGTTGCGAGGCGGCCATCATGTTGATCCACCAGGCGGGTCTTGCGGCCTATTACCAATATCGCACGGCGCTTCCAGGGCGGATCGAGCTGGTAGAAGGCTCGGCAACGCAGCCGGATGAGGCCGGGTTGCTGGAAGCGGTCTGCTTGCCACGGCCCGATGGCCGGCTGCAAGTCACCCTGGCGGTGGACAATCTGGTCTGCGGAGCCTGTGTGTGGCTCCTGGAGCACAGGCTCGCCCAGTGTGCCGGCATTGCCGCGGCTTATGTCCATGCAGCCAGTTCCTGTGCTCTGGTGGAGTTCGATCCACAACAGATCGGGCTGAACCAGCTCTGTGCCCTGTTCGGCACCCTGGGTTTTCCGGCAACCCCCATGGTACCTGGTTCCTTCGAGCCACCAGCCGAGCACAACAGACCCTTGCTGCTGCGACTGGGTATTGCGGGTATGGCCGCCATGCAGGTCATGATGTTTGCTGCAGTCTCCTACATAGCGGGTCCCGATGGCTTGCCTGTGGGCTACCGCAATCTGTTCAACGGCGCAAGCCTGCTGTTTGCCACGGTGGTGCTGCTGTTTTCTGCAACACCATTTCTTGCCGGGGCCTGGCGTGATCTGCAGGCCCGCCGCGTGGGTATGGATGTACCCATCAGCATCGGCCTGCTGGGGGCCTACGGCATCAGCCTCGCCCATACCTTCACCGGTCATGGGGTCGTCTATTTCGATTCTCTCACCATGGTGACGTTCTTCCTGCTGGCCTCCCGTTACCTGGGGGCTGCCGCCAGGATCCGCACCATGGCCCAACTCCAGAAGATCCTGGGCGAAAAAACCGCGCTGGCCAGACGCCTCGAAGGAGGGCAGGAGCGTGTCGTCCGGCCCCAGGAACTGGCCGTGGGCGATACTGTGGCCCTCCATCCCGGCGAGACGCTGTCAGCCGATGGACGGGCCACATCCGGGATGGGTCTTGTTTCCGATGCCGTCCTGACCGGCGAGGACACCCCGCGTCGCTGTGGACCGGGTGATTGCCTGCTGGCGGGAGCCCGGCTCCTGGAAGGCGAGCTGCATATCCTGCTTACCACCACGGCCCGTACTGCCCGCCGCGCGCTCATCGGGCAGCGCGCCGAGGAAGCCCTGCTGCAGCGGACCGTGCGCCATGCCCTGCCTGAGCGTATCGCTGGTTGGTTTGCCGCAGGCACACTGCTGCTGGCAGTGCTCGCCTGGGTGATCTGGCGGGGCGAGGCGCAAGCATGGTCTGCGGTGCTGGCGGTTCTGGTGGGATCCTGCCCATGCGCCTTCGCCCTGGCAGCGCCCACCGTGGAGCTCGCAGCCACAGGACGCCTCATGGCCATAGGTGTCCTGCTGCTGCGTCCCAGGGCGCTGGCAGCTCTGGCCCAGGCCCGCCTCATCGTGTTCGACAAGACGGGCACATGTACCGAGCCGGTGATGCGCCTGGGCGAGGTACACCTGCTGCGACCAGGACTGGACCGGGATCAGGCCTGCCTGCTGGCTGCCCTGTTGCAGCGTCATGGCGAACACCCCATTGCCAGGGCCCTGCGCTGGGCCGACAGGGTCCACCACGAGCAGGCTGCGGCTGCTGCCAGTGCCATCACCCATGTTCCAGGAGAAGGAGTATGGGGCGTGGTGGAGGGCAAAGTGGTGCGCCTGGGCAAGGCGAGCTTCGTGATGCAAGGCAGCAAGCGGCAACAGCCTGCGGCCATCCCGGAAGATGCCTTGCATGACCGGGCCATCACGCGCATCTATCTGGGCGACGAACAGGGTCTGCTCGCAGCCTTTGATCTGGAAAGCCCCCTGCGCCCCGAGGCCAGGGGCGTCATGGAGCAGCTGTTGGCCATGGGGTATCGTTTGCATCTGTTGAGCGGTGATGGCCCTGAACCCGTTGCACGCGTCGCAAAACAGCTGGGTATGGCGAGTTTCCAGGCCCTGGCCACGCCCGAGATCAAGATGGCTGCGCTGCGCCAACTGCAGGCTGACAACCCTGGAGCTGTCATCATGGTGGGCGACGGGATCAACGATGCCCAGGTGCTGGCTGCTGCCGACTGCGGTATCGCGTTGGGGGATGGCTGTGATCTCGCCAAGACCCATGCCGATGTGGTGTTGCTGCATCATGGCCTGGCCAATGTGCCGGCCATGCTCGACCTTGCCAGGGCTGTCCACAGGCGCATCCTGCAGAACACCTGGTGGTCCCTGGCCTACAACCTGGCGGTGGTGCCCCTGGCGCTGGGTGGTTGGCTCACGCCCATCTGGGCCGCTCTGGGCATGTCGCTGAGTTCGCTGCTGGTGGTGGGCAATGCCCGCAGACTGCCCGGCACAGGCCCCAGACGCCAGATGTCAATGGCCAAAAACCCTCCTTCTGCTGTGGCGGCGGCTTCCCCGTGAGCGCGCTGTTCTTCCTGATCCCGGTCTCGGTGGTGCTGGTGGGGCTTGCCATGGGCGTATTCTGGTGGGCGGTGCGCAGCAGACAGTTCGATGATCTGGAAGCCAACGCCCATCGGGCACTCATGGAAGAAGAAAAACCACGCGAGCCTGCCCCCCATGACTGAACTGAGATGATTCATCACACCACCGAGATGCTTTGGCCCGCAGCCCTGCTCATGGGGCTCTTCGGGGCACCCCATTGCTTTGCCATGTGCGGCGGGCTGTCTGTGGCCCTAGGGCTGGGGCAGAGCGGTGGCCAGCTCAGGCGCAGGCTCCTGGTGCATACCGGCAGGCTGCTGGGCTATGCGAGCCTTGGAGCCATGGCAGCCTGGCTGGGCACGCTGCCTGGCGCCTGGTATGGCGGTGCACAGATGATGGTGGTGCTGCGTACCAGTGCCGGGCTCATGCTGGTGATAGCTGGTCTTGGCATGCTGGGCTGGGCGCAGCGCCTGTTGCCCAAAACCTGGGCCCCCCAGATCGGCCGGCTACTGGGCACTGGCCTGCGCATGCTGCGCCAAGGGCGCGGCATCTGGCGGGATCTGCTCAGCGGTGCACTCTGGGGGCTGTTACCCTGTGGGCTCGTCTATACGGCCCTGGGGCTTGCCCTGTTCGCCGGCCACCCCGTGGCAGGGGCGCTCGGCATGGCGCTGTTCTGGTTGGGAACCTTGCCGGCCATGCTGGGGCTTTCCTGGAGTGCCGCAGGCGTGGCACGCTTTTTTGCCGACCGCTCCATTCGGGAGCTGGGAGGGGCGGTGTTCATCGCCTGTGGTCTGTTCACCATGATGGCTGCTCTCACTGGCCACAGCAGCCATCAGGCCACCTGCGAGGCACCGGCAAGGCGCTGAGCAAGGGTTGCAGCGCGCCCTGGGCCCGC
>WOYI010216185.1_pt1 | contig 23038 bp, 22 predicted proteins | sample 6423411 | NCBI WGS metagenome assembly WOYI01 (sample SAMN13441803, study PRJNA592873) | oil field metagenome | biome: oil field; feature: oil-well bore; material: oil-contaminated soil; isolation source: oil-contaminated soil from oil-well borehole | place: Germany: Wietze | collected 2016-10-18 ... | reverse complement strand
GGGTTGGAATCCGGATTACGAGAGCCAGCCAACACACTAAACCAGGAGGCTGCCGTATGACATGGACGAAGCGGACAGGACAAGGACAAGACCTGAGATCATCAAAATCGACGAAGGAGAGATTTGAAGCCGCTCTGAAAATATGGCCAAAGGAACCGCAGAGGAGGCACTCGATGCCTTGCCGGAAGCAGAGAGTGACTCCATTTGCCGGGCGAGCAGACATGAAAGATCTCCGGAGCGATTGGATACCTGCACAGGACATTACGACAGAAAACTCCACGCCAGGACAGGGAAAGCAACTCCGAAGACCCCCAAGGAGAAACTGGACACTACCGAATTCCAAGCTCACATGAGGTGACGGAAATGGAAAAGGTTTCGATCGAAAGGATAAAAAAAGCTGTATCAGGCTTGCGGCCAACGGGCAAATGGATGAGGGAGTGGGCGCTGATACACTTGGGGTGTATCCTGGTGGCGGCAGCCATCACGTGGTTCCTGGTGCCCAACGACATAGCGGCCGGAGGCGTCAGCGGGCTCGCGATGGTGCTGAACAGCTTCTTCCCCCGTCTGCCGGTGGGGATACTGATGATGGGCATGAACATGATCCTCTTTGTGGTGGGATTCATCTTCATCGGACCGGAGTTCGGCACGAGGACGGTATATTCCAGCTTTTTCCTCTCCGGAGCCGTGTGGATGCTGGAGAGATTCCTTCCTGTCTCCGCGCCCCTGACAGACGATATCCTGGTCCAGCTGATCTTCGGAACCCTCCTGGGTGCGACCGGAATGGCGATAGTCTTCAACCAGAACGCCTCCACTGGGGGTACCGACATCACGGCCAAGATACTGAACAAGTACTTCAACATCGATATAGGAAAGGGCGTCCTGGCCTGCGACTTCTTCATAGTCCTTGCCGCCGCATCCGTATTCGGCCTGCGCATAGGGATGTATGCCATGCTTGGTGTCATTCTTAACGGATTCCTTGTCGACAACATCATCGTAGGGCTCAGGATCAACAAGCATGTCGTGATAATCAGCAGAGCCAGCGAGGAGATCCGCCGCTTCATCGTGGAGGAACTCGAAAGCGGAGCGACGATCTACGACGGGCGGGGAGGGTGGTCGGGCGAGCGGAAAGAGGTCATTGCCACCATCGTCAACAGACGCAAGTTCATAAGGCTCCGCGACTTCATCAAGGCGATCGACCCTGAAGCGTTCATAAGTGCAAACAACATTCACGAGGTACTGGGAGAGGGTTTCGATAAACTGGCCTGAACCGTCTTGTGTGCATGCTGATGAGTTACAATCCTGACGGGGGTGGTTTTTCTGGCTGAACGGGAGATCAGGCTTGTCCTCTACAATACCCGTTATTGCACTGGAAGCGGATGGACGCACCATTTCCCTTTCCCATTCGCCGGATCCCTGCGCACAACGAACGGCCGCGGATCCGACATCTCGGAATTCATTGCCTCGCTGGATCCCGACATCGTAGGTCTTGTGGAGTCCGACTGCGGCTCATTCAGGAACAGCGGCAGGAGCCATCCGGAGGCTATTGCCGACAGGCTTGGCCAGCAGTTTGTCTTCTCTCCCAAGTATCGCCACATGCGGCTGGCTGAACGTATCCCGGTGCTGCGTCATCAGGGAAACGCAGTGGTAACTGGCCTTCCCATGTCGGGGACCATCGTCCACCGGCTCAGGAGAGGGATCAAGAACGCCGTCATAGAGACCGGATTCGAGGAATTCACGTTCATGCTGGTCCATCTTTCGGTCGGCCCCGGCGCAAGACGCCAGCAGATCCTGGAACTTGCCAGAATAGCCTCACATCGAACAAGACCTCTCATTATTGCCGGGGATTTCAATACCTTCGGCGGGGACGGGGAGCTGGGGCCGCTCAAGAGGGCGGGACTCACAAAAGCCGGTCCCCTCAGCCTTCCGACTTTTCCCAGCCAGAACCCGAGGCATGGCCTGGATATGGTTCTCCACTCTCCGGAGGTCGCCATCCTCGGGTTTGACGTTCCTTCGGTCCTTTTCTCCGATCATCTTCCCTTAATATGCGACTTTACGCTTGATCCGAAGGGAAAGGGAAGGTGAGTTCCTTTCATGGATCTTGGGATTAATCTCGTTCTGCTCCACGACATTTCCTCGGTAGTGATAAGGCTTGTGATGCTTTGCGTGGTGCCCCAGCTTCACAACCCCTCAACGGCCATGGCATGGCTTCTCGTCATATTCTTCTGGCCCCTTCCCGGCCTCGCACTTTACCTGGTCTTCGGATCATTCAAACTCCCGAAGAAAAGGATAGTGCGCCACGAAGAGGTCCTGGGGAAGCTGGACCGAAGCTGCTGCGTTATTCATGAAGCGGAACGACCCGGAGAGGGAGAACTTCCGCCGGAACTTCTCCGGTTCGCGTTTCTCGGGGAGAAACTTGGCGATATGCCGCCGACGCGCGGCAACACGGTGGAACTTGTCGACTCGACGGAGACGATGTGCGGCCTTCTTGCTTCCGATATAGACGCCGCTCGACACCACGTTCATCTTCTTTATTATATTTTCGCCTCAGACGACGTGACAGAGCCGGTGCTTGAGGCTCTTGAAAGAGCCTCAGGCAGGGGAGTATCCTGCAGAGTTCTGGCTGATGCTCTAGGCTCGGGAAAATTTCTGAAAAAGCATGCTCCTTTGCTGAGGGGAGCCGGGGTTAAAGTCGTCGGGGCGCTCCCGTTGAGCATGTTCAGACGCAACCCGCTCTCGGCCCGGTTCGATCTGAGAAACCACCGCAAGCTTGCTGTCATAGACGGAAGAACAGGCTACATGGGTTCTCATAACATGACCGAACCGTCGTACGGCGGCAAGGCGGGAGGTCTTCTCTGGAAGGATCTCACGCTTCGTGTGGAGGGGCCGGAGGTGCTTCAGCTCCAGAGGGTTTTCCTGGAGGACTGGTTCGTCGAAACGGGAGAGCTGCTGGATGAGCGCCAGGGCCACCCGCTTTTCAATCATCACGGCGGCACTATTCTGCAGACCGTCCCAAGCGGCCCCTCGTACCGCACTGAAAACTACCAGAGACTTGTTGTCACGGCCCTGCATTCTGCGGAGAAAGAGGTCATCATAACCACTCCTTACCTGATCCCTGATGACAGTCTTATGGAGGGGCTCGAGGTCGCGGTTCTCAACGGCGCCTCTGTAAGCCTCATAATTCCAAGGAGGTCCGATCAGTTCTTCGTAGGCAACGCGGCCAGAGCTTATTACGATATGCTCATGAGCAAGGGAGTCAGGGTATTTCTATACGATGACGGAGTGATCCACGCGAAGACCATGACCGTGGACGGAAATCTCTGTTTCTTCGGTTCCAGCAATTTCGACATTAGATCCTTCGCGCTGAACTTCGAGCTCAACTGCGTTCTCTACGGGGAGTTGCCCGCATCGATGATCAGGAAGTCGCAGATAGATTTCCTGGAACACTCCCGCCCCCTGCTGGAGGAGGAGTGGGAAAAACGCCCCTTCCTGTTCAAGACGGTCGAGGGGATAGCAAAGCTTCTTAGCCCCCTGCTTTAGAGAGGAGTGGAGTTAATGAGCGAGGAACGAGTCCTCCTGCTTTTTGAAGAGAGCAGACCATTCTGGACGGAACGGCTCGTGGAGATGGCCGGCGAAGATCCTCTCCTGCTGGAAAAACTTGCAGAGAGGGGGCTGCTGCAAAGGACCGGAGAGGGCTTCTGCCTCACTGATGAGGGGCGCAGGATGTTCCGAAAGTGGGCGGCTGAATCCTGGCTGGAAGCACTTCCTGCAGGCGACCCCGAAGACTCCATGCTCGAGGTGATGAAACTGGAGACCGCTCTCCTTTTCGAGAGGGGTTTCAAGGGTTTCCATGGCACAAAGCAGGTGATCGTATCCCCGGAACTGGAGCTCTTTCCTGACATCCTGCCGATAGACCTCTTTTCGATCTCAGGTGACAGCGTCCAGTGGTTCTTGAGGGATGATCCAGGGGTCTCGGGGTTGATGAAGGCCTTTCCGCGAGATCGCGAGCAGGGACCAGAGAGCCTCAAAGAGCTGGAGAAGCGGGTCTCCGAGGGCGGCATGGTACGGACCCCCTGGTCCCCGCATCTGCTCTGCATCAACCAGTGCGATTACGCCTACTACTGGCGCTCCCGGCGGGATACCGACAGGTGGGGACTGCTCAATGCGGACCGCCTTTTCCTGAACATGGTACGCGATCCGGAAAACTTTACCGTTGCGGATGCCGCCCGCGATATAGCCTCTTTCTCACTCTTTCTTCTGGACAACCGGCATGTCTACCTACCCGGGTGTTTCGACATCGACACCCAGCAGCAGAGTACATTCACGTGGTGGTTCTGGGCTACGGAAACCCAGACGGAGGCAGAAACCCTTGCCGCGCGCCTTGGTGCCGCAGGTAGGAGCCTGATAACGCCCGCGGAGCCTGCCGATGCATGGACGATCAGCATAGAGGCTCTCAGGGGTTACAACAACAAGGCCGAGTCATTCTACGAATTCGTGGACGATCTCGCTATCCCGGTAACAAGGGGAGGTGCCTGATCTGAGCGGAGTGCTGTTTGCCTTCGGCCTGACGCTCTTTGCCGGTCTGGCCACCGGGGTGGGGAGCGCCATGGCTTTTTTCGCCGACAGGACAAACTACCGCTTTCTCTCGATCTCGACGGGGTTCTCGGCCGGGGTTATGATCTACGTCTCATTTGCGGAGATGCTCCTCAAGGGGTCCGAATCGCTCGTTCTTGCCTACGGGGAAAAGACGGGGGAGTGGCTCAACACGGCCTTTTTCTTCGCAGGGATAGCACTGATAGCCCTGATCGACTATTTCATCCCCAACGCAGAGAATCCCCATGAACCGCGGAGCGAAGCAGAGATAGCCCCGCTGCACTCCGGTCTTCCCATTCCAGAGGAAGCGGATGACAGAAAAAAGGGTGCCGGGGATGAAAAAAGCCTCATGCGGACGGGACTCTTCACGGCCCTGGCCATAGGGATCCACAACTTTCCGGAAGGGCTGGTGACGTTCATTGCCGCTTTGCAGGATCCGAAGCTGGGTATCGCAATTGCTGTCGCTGTTGCTCTCCATAACATACCGGAGGGTATCAGCGTCTCCGTCCCGATCTTCTACGCCACAGGAAACAGATCGAAGGCTTTTTTCTATTCTTTTCTGAGCGGGATGGCCGAACCGGTCGGAGCGCTTATAGCCTACGGGGCGCTGCGCCTGCTGACCGGGGGAGGGGAGTTCTCTCCCGTTGTAACGGGGGGGCTTTTCGCCATGGTGGCGGGGATAATGGTATATATCAGCCTCGACGAACTGCTGCCGACAAGCCGCGCCTACGGCAAAGGACACGACAGCCTCATCGGTCTCGTTTCCGGCATGGCAGTTATGGCCCTGAGTCTTCTGCTGATGTAGGCTCAGGATCCGGCGGGGAAAATCGCCGTCAGCAGGGGGAAACAAACAGACACGATGAACCCGCGCCATAAATGAGATCTCCTGATTGTCGTCATGCCTTTGGTGTTGTGGTTTTCAAAGCAGGCTGCTGAGTGCTTCTTCCAGCCTGGTCCCCGTGGTTTTTTCGAAAGCAGATGCTGTATCCATGGCCTTCCGAAGCCGCCAGAGGGCTGCTTCCAGTGCATGGGGATCGTTGGAAAGCCTTTTTCCCATGGAAATCGATTTTTGATCAAGTTCCACCACTCTGTTCCCGGAAGTGATCTTATCAGCCAGGTACAGCAATGACCTCCCGGAAAGCTGTGGTTCATTTTCCGGCAGATCCATGTGGTGTCTGACGAGATCCGCCGGCTCGGGAAATCCCCAGGCCTCAAGCGCTCTGGCCGCTTCTTCTGCGTGGTTTGGAAGGGTTCGCGCCATATCGTGAAGCTGCGCGGCGGCCATAAGCAGCGGAGGATCGACCGGGTGAACCTCTCTCAGGCGCTCCGCCAGAACTCCGGCGACCTTGGCCACAACGAAGCAGTGTTCACGGACCTTCTGGGGAGAATCGAAAAGATCATGAAACGCGAAACACTCCTGTTCAGACGGGATATCCTCCCTTTCCGCCATCAAATTCAGAAGAGCGTGATCTTCCGGGGTGTCCATATCGAGGGAGATACCCCCGTCGGGGACTTCAATCACTCGTGCCCCTTCTTCGTGGTGCGCAAGAAGTGCACGCAGCCCCCCATCGCCCTTCCATGCGAGAATTTCAGGGATCAGCCGCGCCCCTATCAGGGGAGGATGCCCCCTGACTCCCCTGAACGCCGGGTAGACGACTTCCACCCCCTCCAGGAAAGCTTCCTTCAGGGCCCTGCATGTAGAAGGCCGCACCATGGGGATATCGGCGGGCAGCAGGAAAAACGCGTCCAGATCTCCGGAAAGAGATTCTACGCCAGCCCTCACGGAAGAAAACATGCCGTCGTCGTAACGCTCATTGAAGACGGTTCTCGCTCCGCAGGCACGAGCCTCATGCTCCACCTTTTCCCGGTAGCAGCCGGCGACCACCACCGGATCATCGACCCCGGCCTCTCTCAGCGTCCCGATGACCCTACTGACCGCCGACCTACCCTTGATGTAGAGCAATGCCTTGCACGTTCCCATTCTCGAAGCGTATCCGGCAGCAAGCACAACGGCCCCGATCCGCAAGTTTTTGTTTTTCACAGCTTTGCCTTCAGCTTATCGCCGTATCTGATCCTGAGCATCCCTTTGCTTCTTTCTATCACCCTGACCTGACCGTATCCTGGATCGTGCCGGAAGACCTGCGTAAAGGGAACGCCGAACACGGTATGAAGCAACACCCTGTAAACCCCGGCATGGGACACCACGAGCCACCTCCCATTATTCCGGCAAAGAGACAGAAGGAAGGGGACAGCACGGGCTTCAAGATCGGCGTAACTCTCTCCTTCCGGGTACCTGAACTTCAGAAAATCCTTCTCTCTTTGTGCAAAAAGGCCGGGATACTCCGACATGACATCATTTTTGGAGCGGCCGTCCCAATCCCCCAGGTCTACCTCTTTAAGCTCAGGCGCTTCGACCGGCTTGCAGCCTGCATTCCGGCAGATGATCTCCGCAGTCTCTCTGGTCCTTTTGAGCGGACTGCATAAGCAGCCGTTCCACGATACGCCAGCCGCCCAGTCCGCAAGGGCTTCTGCCTGTCTTCTTCCTTCAGGGGAAAGGGGCCAGTCGGTCCGTCCCAGAAAATACTTCTGCCCATCCGGGAAGAGAGGTTCGCAGTGCCTCATGAAGACAAGTACGTTTTCGTTACGGAGGATCGGGAAAACCATTTCCGTGGTCGGTTCGCTCAATGGTTCTTCCCTGCGATTTGTTCCTTGAATTTCTTCAGATCGCCAACTGACTTGATATTTGGCATGGATAGACCCCCTATAGGACTTCGGCAGATTCGGCAAGGATTCCGCCAATATTCAAAGGCTTTATCTTGCCGTCCTGCGCAACTTCACCCACAGCAACCCTCAATAGCGAAGAAAGTCCCGGCACCACGTTTTCGGCTCCCCGAACGTAACAGGATGTTCCCGGCATATGCTGATTGATCCAAGTCTTTAGTGAGGGATTTTATTTCATCGTGAAAAAAAAGGCAACAGAAGTGCACTGCAGAATAGATCTTACAAAAGCACCCCCGCAGGCCCTACAAAACACGCAAACCCCTCTCTCGCCTGTTCCTGCTGGCGTGTCAGGCTCTCCCGATCCATGAAACACTCTTTTTAAGAGCCGTGCGCAATATTGAACAAAAAGAAAGTTTTTCCTCCAAAAATTGATGAAGCCTGTTTTTTTCAATATATTGAACATGGTTGATTGCGACATCGTAAAAACCCGCAAAAAACCACCCAAACAAATATCAGGATCTCCGAGCCGAACGACCTGTAACGCCAGTCATGGTCGTCGGCCTATGGGTGGCTTGGAAACGAGACCACCTCCCGTGATTGGAAAGGAGGTATCCAATTTCCGCTCGTGAACTTCCGTTCCCGTGTTTCAAACCTATTCCCATATGGAGGACAAAAAGCATGAAGAATCAGTTCCATGTGAAAGTTATCACCATTAACGGAATTCCTCAGCGTGTAGTTGCAAATCCCGAGGACAAGCTGATCAGGGTTATTCGCGATCAGCTCCATCTCACAGGAACCAAACTTGGCTGCGGTCAGGGACAGTGTGGAGCCTGCAACGTTATCCTGGACGGCAAGGTTACCCGCTCCTGTATCATTCCCTGGAAAAACATCCCTGAGAACGCCGATGTACTTACGATCGAAGGCATCGGAACTCCTGACCATCTCCATGCGATACAGTGGGCCTTCATTGCGAACGGGGCGATCCAGTGCGGTTTCTGCACCCCCGGTTTTATCGTTGCAGCAAAGGGGCTTCTCGACGAAACGCTCACCCCGACCCGGGAGGAGGTGCGCGACTGGTTCCAGAAACACTGGACCGCCTGCCGCTGCACCGGCTACAAACAGATCACCGATGCGGTCATGGATGCTGCGGCAGTATTGCGGGGAGAGAAACCCATGACTGATTTCGTCAAGGCTCTCAAACCGGGCGATTCGGTCTGGGGAACCCGCTATCCACGCCCAAGCGCCATATTCAAAGCTACGGGCACACTCGATTACGGTGATGATGCAGCTCTTAAACTCCCCCCTGGCTCGCTTCATGCCGTACCCGTGTGCCCGGAAACCGATCACGCCCGTGTCATAAAGATCGACTTCGCAGAAGCTGAAAAAATGCCGGGCGTCTTCAAGGTAGTAACAGCCGCTGACATAAAGGCCAACAAGGGCACAAACCGCATTCGCGGCCAGGCAGGCTCAGGCACCGCCAGCACGGACGGATGGGAACGCCGCATCCTGGTCGAGGAAGGCGACAAGATCCGCCAGTGGGGAGAGACCGTCGCCATTGTCTGCGCGGACACTGAAGAACAGGCAAGGGCCGCCGCTGCAGCCGTAAAAGTCAAGATTGAGGAGCTTCCTGCGCTGATGGACGTAAAAGCAGCCATGGCTCCTGGCGCCGTGAAGGTCTATGACGAGATCCCCGACATCGATGGCATCCCCAACTGCTTCAACAAACGCCCGATCATCAAGGGCGATGATCCTGCTCCGCTTATCGACAAGGCCCCCCATGTGGTAGAGGCGGAGTTCTGGAGTTCGCGCCAGCCGCACATGACCATTGAGACGGACTGTGGCTTCGGTTACTGGGACGAAGAAGGCCGCCTTACCCTTCAGACGAAGAGCATCTGTGTCTACCGTCACGCGATGATGATCGCAAGAGGACTCGGCGTACCGCCATCGGGTATCCGCGTCATCCAGAACAACATGGGGGCAACTTTCGGCTACAAGGTCGCCCCGACGAATGAACCCCTCCTCGGCGCCTGCGTTGTGGCAACCGGACGTCCCGTCTACATGCGCCTGAACATGAAGGAGCACATCACCCGCACGCCGAAACGTTCACCCTTCCTCATGAAGGTCCGTCTCGGAGCCGACGAAAAAGGGAAACTGGTCGGGCTTGAGCACAACTGGTACGTGGATCACGGCCCCTATTCTGAATCCAGCCAGGACCTTACGAACAAAGGCGGTCAGTTCATGTGCGCGCCCTACCACCTGGACAACATCCGGGGTGCAGGTCGAACATTCTTCACGAACCAGAAGTGGTGCGGAGCCTTCAGGGCCTACGGCGGTCCCCAGACCTACTTCGCCGGCGAGCAGATCATCGACATTCTTGCGGAGAAAGTCGGAATGGATCCTCTTGATTTCCGCGAACTGAACCTGATCCGCCCTGGCGACACCATGCCCAGCGGGCAAAAGCTCGAGGTATATCCGCTCCAGGCCATGATCACCCGTATTCGACCTCTCTACGAGGAAGCAAAAAAGCGGGCTGCCGCGAATTCAACTGACAAGATCAAGCGTGCGGTCGGCATCTCCATCGGTATATACAACTCCAACGACGACGGCGCCGACGATGCCGCCAGCAATGTCGAGCTGACAAAGGACGGAGTAACTCTCTATAACACCTGGGAAGACCACGGACAGGGAGCCGATATGGGATGCGTTGGAACCGCCCACGAAGCCCTGAAACCTCTCAAACTCCACCCGAGCCAGATCAAGCTGGTCTGCAACGACATGGCCAAGGCCCCCAACAGCGGCGCAGCCGCTGCCAGCCGCTGCCAGGTCATGGTCGGCAATGCCATCGTGGACAGCTGCAGAAAGCTGCTCGATGCCATGCGCAAAACCGACGGAACTTATCGCACCTACGACGAAATGGTGGCGGAAGGTATCCCTACCCTGTATGAGGGCTACTGGAAGGCCACGGTCCGCAACATCGACGGAGAAGCGATCACTTGCACCGGCATGGACGACGTCACCGGACAGGGTTACCCCTTCGCCAACCACATGTTCGGGATCTTTATGGCCGAGGTAGCTGTAGAGGTCAAGACAGGAAAAACCACTGTAGAAAAGTTCACCCTCGTCAGTGATGTCGGCAAGATCAACAACTTCGACGTCGTCGAGGGTCAGCACCTGGGCGGCATTGCACAGGGAATAGGACTTGCCTTGACTGAGGATTTCGGGGATCCGAGAAAGTATAATAACCTTGTGACTTGCGGGTTCCCTTACATAAAGGACATCACCGACGACATCCAGCTCTTCCACATGGAAACACCGCGTGAGTTCGGTCCTTTCGGCGCCTCCGGGACGGGCGAGATGCCTCTTTCCGCTCCGCACCCTGCAATACTCAACGGTATCGCCAGGGCCTGCGGCGCAAGGATATTCCAGATACCGGCACTTCCCGAAAAGGTGTTGGCAGGCATGAAGGAAAAGAAAGGCGATCCCGACAGCTGCGGCTGTGGCTGCGGTCATTAAGCGGATCCCCGCAACGCCGGAGAGGATACACCACCACCATGCAGGGAAGGGAGGCGAAATTCCATGGAGGAAGTTTTGACGGGAAGGATCGATGATATTGAACTTTTCGATGCGTCTTCACTGGCTCCGGAAGTGACCAAGCGGATTGTCTTCGGACCCGGCAGGTTCTGGAACGATTATACGATGAGACATTTTTCCCTGCCTGCGGGCACCGTAATCCCCGATCACATTCACGACTGGCCGCATTACATGATCGGCCTGGGCGGCACTGGTTTTGTGATCGTAGAAGGCAGACCTCTGGAGATCCCGGCCATGGGATGGGCCCATGTCCCGGGCGGTGTGACCCACGGATACGAGAATCCCGGACCGGAAGCCTTTGTTTTCCTCTGCATCGTTCCGACCGAGGGTGATCCGCACATGAAACTCAAGCGGTTTCGCATGGAGCGCTCAAACAGAAAGACAGCTAACGGAATAGAAAAAGCTCCGACAGGCTAGAAATCAACCGGGAGAGGCCGTCCGTGCACATAGAAGTGCGGGCGGCTTCTCTTTGAAAGATAAATGCAACAGTGTTGCAGAGAGGGGGGTAAAAATGAACGCCCGGGAGATCCTGGAAAGCATGTCCATCCGGTTGACTCCGGCACGCGAGGCAATCCTTGGAGTCCTGCTGGATGAAAGATGTCCCCTGTCTTACAGGGAAGCTGCCGCCCGTCTTAGTGAAGGACAGCATCGAGTCACGCTGTACAGGACGCTGTTGCTGTTTCTGAAGAAGGGGATCGTTCACAGGGTCATGGACATGAAGGGAACATGGCGTTTCTGTGCCCATAGTCCATCCGCAACAGGATGCCCGGGAAATCATCCTCACTTCGTCTGCCGGATGTGCGGCCGGATGACATGCCTGACAGATTCCAATTTGCCGCATCTTGATGTGGAGCCTGGCGCGGTCGTGGAAGGCAAGCATATGGTCGTATACGGGGTCTGCGCGCAATGCGGAAAAAATCGTAACAAAAAGGAGGCTGCATCGTCATGAAAGGCCGTTTCGCAAGCAACTGGAAAGTCGCGGGTATCATGCTTGGAGTGATGTTGTTACCTGGAACACTGACCGCCCCGGCATCAGCCGAGGTGTTTGCTGCAGCGGCCAGCACTCAGCCGGTAATGGAAAAGATTGCGGCCCAGTTCGAGAAAGAAAAGGGAATCCACATGGACTCCGTATTTGCGGCATCAGGGCAGCTGGCCAGGCAGATAGAGATGGGGGCACCCTACGACCTTTACCTGAGCGCCAATGAAAAATGGGCCCGCTACCTGGAGGCAAAAGGCAAGCTTGAGCGTGTGCAGGCGGTTGCCGAATGCCCACTGGTACTTTGGCAGGACTCCGAAAAGGCTCCTTCCCTTGATATCGCGAAAGACGGGAAGATCCGGATCGCCATTGCTGACCCCGAGCTGGCTCCATATGGAGCCCTTGCAAAGCAATACCTGGAAAAAACTGGAGAGTATGAAAAACTTGACAGGGAAGAGCGCCTGATCATCGCGGGAGATGTACTCAAGGCAGGTCTTGCGGCAAAGAGCGGGGGGGCCGGAGCAGCCTATATCCCGTTGAGCATAGCTCAAAAGCTGGGTGGTTCGTGGACAAAGGTTCCTATGCCGCCACAGCGGATCTTCGGAGGCACCGTGACGGGACGCAACGCTCTGGCGGCCCTGGTGTTTTTCGAATATCTGTATACTCCTCAGGCCGCCGACCTCTTCCTGGAAGCCGGATTCGAACCCGTCGCCCGCTGACACAGGAGAGAGAGTATGGAACGGGCCCTCATCATCAGCCTGAAGGTACTGGCGATCGATATACCTCTGCTTGCGCTTTTGGGTGGGGGTATCGGCTGGATCCTGGCAAGGAGGGACTTCAAGGGGCGGGAGCTGGTATCCCTGCTTGTTCAGCTTCCGATCATCCTGCCCCCCTCAGTGCTCGGGCTTTACCTTCTTTTTGCCTTGGGACGAATAAGCATTTTCCGCGAGGCAGGCTTTCTTTTCGCCTTCCCCGCAGCGGCCCTGGGAGCACTGGTGCCATCGCTTCCCATCATGATCCAGGCTTCCCGCGCAGCCTTTGCCGGGGTGGACAGGGAACTGGAGGAGGCGGCCCTGACCCTTGGAAGAAAGCCCTGGGAGGTTTTCCTGCGTGTGACCCTTCCCCTGGCCAGAAGAACCCTGTTGGTAGGATTAGCCCTCTCCTCAGCCAGAGCCCTGGGCGATTTCGGCGTAACGCTGATGGTGGCCGGGAACATTCCGGGGCGGACTCAGACCCTGCCCCTGTATATCTACGGGCAGGTGGAATCGCTGAATTTCGCCCAGGCCCACATGGCGGCCCTCCTCCTGGTGGGAGTGGGCATAGCCAGCCTCTGTCTGGTGCGCAGACTGGAGACCGGAGCTCATGAACGCCTTGCTTGATGCGAAGATAAGCGAGCGGATAGGGGACTTTCACCTTGATGTGTCGTTAAGGCTTGGCAGGGAGATCGGTGTTCTTTTCGGTCCCAGCGGGTCGGGCAAGAGTCTGACGCTGCGTTGCCTGGCCGGTTTGAGAAACGTCCGCGATGGACGCATTACTCTGGCTGGACGCGTTCTGCTGGATTCGCAAACAGGCATCTGCGAGCCTCCGCACCGCCGGAAAATGGGGCTGCTTTTCCAGAACCTGGCCCTGTTTCCGCACATGACAGCTCTGGAAAACGTGCTTTTCGGCTGTGTTCAGGCCGAACACGGAAAAGCAGTTTCAATTGCCCGTGAATGGCTTGAGCGGGTTCGCCTGGAATCCTACGAGGATCGTTACCCTTCCCAGCTCTCCGGAGGACAGAAACAGCGCGTTGCCCTGGCGAGAGCCCTGGCTGCGGATCCGGAAATGCTCCTTCTTGACGAGCCCTTCTGCGCCCTGGACGGCCCCCTGAGGAGAAACCTGCGGAGAGAATTGCGCAGCCTCCAGGCAGAAACGGGGATCCCGATCCTATACGTTACACATCAGGTAGAGGATATCTGTGCCCTTGGAGATAGCGTCTTTTTTGTCGAGAAGGGGAAATTGACCGGTTCCGAGCGGATAGAGGATATTATGAAGGGGCCGGGCCGGATGCGATTCTGGAAGATGATGGGCTGGGGAAACATCCTTGAAGGACATGTACGACTCAACACTGGAGGAAGTCTTTCCTTCCATTGTGCTTCCGGAGAACTGGCGTTGAAAAACGTAGCAGACTCGGGCCCGGCCATGGCTTTCGTGAGACCGGATCGGGTCCGATTTCTTGACCCCCGCATGCCTGTCGATGACGAGCTTTCCAAAAATGTTTTTTCAGGAAAGATCGAGGAGGTACTGCTGGAGGGCGGGGTCGTCCGGATGCATGTCCGTACGGATTGCGGTCACTGGCAGATCGAGCAGGGGGAAACAGGCGCTCCCGCAGAAAACTTCCGCCCGGGAGAAGATGTGCATTTTGCCATCCCGCCTAGCGCAGTGGAGTTGATTTTTCTCAAAGAATCGAAGGAGGAAGAGAGTATTGAATCGATCGTTGCTGAAACTCGTGCATGAAGAGCTGGACTCCGGCGGCACAGGTGTGCTTTGTACTGTCGTCGGCTCTGATGGGTCCACACCGCGTGACCTTGGAGCATCCATGTGGGTTCGACCGGATGGCTCCATTGCCGGAACCATAGGTGGCGGACCACTCGAATTCGCCGTCATCGGAAAATCGGTAGAACTCCTTGGATCCGGGTCGGGACCGATCCTCCACGAATCGGTGCTCAGGGAAAACGAGAGCGAAGGCAAGGCTGTATGTGGGGGCAAGGTCGCAATACTTATGGAACCTCTCGGCAGGGATGCTGAAGTTGTGATCTTCGGAGCCGGGCATGTAGGGAAAGCCCTGGCTCATGCAGCTTCAAGTGCGGGCTTTCGGGTCATCGTGTGGGACGAACGGGAAGAGTATGCCAATTCCGAGGCCATCCCCTGTGGGAGAGTAGTAGCCTGCCCGCTTGAGGAAGCACTGGAAAAGGATGTAAGTCTCCATGCATCATCCTACGCCGTCGTGGTTACGCGAGGGCATGCCCTGGATACCGACGTGGTCCGGATGCTGGAAGGCAAACCCATGGCCTACCTTGGTCTGATCGGGTCCAGAAAGAAGATCACTTTCCTCAGAGAGAAGCTCATGCAGCAGGGAGTTTCGGAGGAATACCTCGACCGGATCTTCCAGCCCATCGGTCTGCCCATCGGCGCGGAAACACCCGAAGAGATCGCCGTATCGATCCTTTCGGAGATCATTGCAGTCAATCGAGGGGCAGACCTGGCAAAGCTCAGAAGTGCTCTTGCAAACAACCCTGGACCTTTCTTCCCGGCCCTGACCGCTGACTCCGGACAAGTGGAGGCATAAGCCATGAAGGTTACGACAATTCCGATCGAAGAGGCCATCGGCCGCCCCCTGGCTCATGACCTGACCCAGATCGACGCGGAGAAAAAAACCAAGGGAGCCCGGTTCAGAAGGGGACACATCCTTGCCGCAGATGAACTGCCTGTCCTTAAGCGAATGGGACGTGTGAACCTGTCTGTGCTCTCCCTGGAGGATGACGAAGTCCATGAGGATGACGCGGCGCTGACGCTTGCAAGATCGCTCTCAGGCGAATCCGTCGAAATCCATGGACCCGAGGAAGGCCGCTGCCAGCTTGTAGCGACCATGCGAGGAGTCGCCAGGTTCGAACCTGAATGCGTTCGCCTCATCAACACCGACCGCGAGTGGGCCTTCGGGACCATCCCCCCAAATACCGTCGTTCAGCCCGGGAGTCCGATCGCAAGTTTCAGGATCCTGCCGCTCTGCCTGAAACGTACATCCCTGCGCAAGGCGATCGAAGCCGCCAAACCTTTCACCGTCCTGCCATTCAGATCTATGAGGGTCGGGCTGGTAACGACTGGGAGCGAAATACAGTCCGGTCTCGTTAAGGATGCTTTCCTGGAAAAATTAGGCCGGAAGCTGGATGAACTTGGCGGAATATTTACAGGACAGATCATCTGCGGCGATGGAACGGAGGAAATTCATGAAGCGATCCGCAATTTCCTGGCGAGCGGGGCCGAGATCGTGATCTGCACAGGCGGAATGAGCGTCGATGCCGATGACAGGACTCCACATGCCATTCGCTCCGTAGCAGACGAGGTCCTCTTCAGGGGAGTACCGGCAATGCCTGGATCCAACCTGATGCTGGCGCGCGCGGGAGGATCTTGGATCATCGGAGCGCCCGCCTGTGTGGTCCATGACGAGAGAACGACCCTTGACCGCCTGCTCATAGCCCTTTTTGCAGGACTCGGCGAGACATTGGACGTGAAAAGCTGGGGGATTGGCGGGATCTGCTGCCGTTGCCGGAGCTGTATCTTCCCGAATTGCGATTTTGCAAGACTCCCGGCCTGAAAAGCAGGTATTCGGAGAGTTGTTTTTCAGTCAGTCATCCGATAAAGCTTGACCGGACGGCCAACGCTGCTTATTTCGTATTCGACAGTCGCTTCTCCGTTTTCCACGAGATATTCCATATAGCGTCTCGCTGTCGAGCGGGATATTCCCAGAGCCTCGCCGGCCTGGGCTGCGGAGAGGATGTCGGCTCCACCGGTCATGCGAACGCGCAAGAGATCAAGGAGTTTGGATTGAATGCCCTTGGGGACCTCGTTCTGGCTTCCGGAGAACCTCCCTCTGAGGCTGAATATCATATCAAGGTCTTTCTGATGCCAGGGATTTGCCCGCTGGGTCAGTCCCTGATAATATTGATGGTAGGAGTCCAGGGCCTTTTCAAGCCGATCAAGTGAAAAGGGTTTTATGAGATAATCAAAGACCCCGAGACATATGCATCCGCGTACAGTGTCCCTGTCAGTACCATGAGAAAGGATCAGCCAGTCAACCCTCGGATGTCGAACTCGTGCCTGCCGCAGGGAAAGCAATCCATCCCATCCTCCAAGGTAGAAATCCAGAAGAACCAGATGGACATTCCCCCGTTCCAGGCAAGATTCAAGCTCCGGACCGCTGTTTACAGCCTCTTTCAGACGGAAATTCCGGGTTCTGGAAAGCGCAAGGGCATACTTCCTCTGGAGGTCCAGGGAATTATCGGCGATCACACACGAAAGGACCATCAGAGCCTGTCCCTCCTGTTGATAACCCGGAGGGTACAACACACAAAAATAGGGTACTGGAAGAGTACTCTATCCAACATAGCTGTTCCTCCTTTCCAAAAGGGAGGCGCAGTCGTTTCCGGCTACACCCTGACGTCCGGCTCCCCTGGGTATTGGATACCTTTAGGTGGGCCGGCTCGGAGAAACAATCAGCTTTTCCAGAGTATAACCTGAAAAACCGGTATTTCAAAAGGTACTCGAAAAAACAAGGGGCGCACTTGTCTGCGCCCCTTGAAGAACCAGCAGACTGTCTCTGCTGATCGATCCCGATCATGACGCTGGAAGCCTTGATCACAGCATAGATCTCCTTGTCAGGTTTCAGTTCCAGCCTTTCCGAGGAAGCCCTGGAGATCATTGAAACTGTTTCATCCCCACCCTTCAAGTCTACCTCGACTTCCGTGTTTCCCGCACCGGCCTTGAAGGTCTTGACTTTTCCCTTGAGCATGTTTCGCGCACTGATTTGCAAAGAATGCGTCCCCTCAGAGAAAAATATACCCACTAACAGGTTTATCCATTTGTCTACATCTGGAGTATGTCATGTTCCTGCTCCAGGGAAAAATCCTCTTTCCCGAGTCTGATTTAAATCAGGCCCGTCGGTGTGTGTGTTTCTCAAGGATCCAGGAAACAGCCAGGCCTGCTCCGAATCCGGCAGCCATGTTCCAGTATAGAGAAACCGCTACTGTAGCGATTACGACGGTCCAGTCTCCTGAAGTACGGACGGAAGTTGTGAACTTTGCCATTTCCACCCCGACCATCACCATCATCGCACCCACTATCGCCATCGGAAATGACTGGAAAACGGTCCCGATATACCCTGCGAAAAATAGCCCCAGCGCGATCTCCAGGGATCCTTCGATAATATTGGCTCCGCCCGTGCGGGCTCCGAAATAATACTGCCCGGCGAGACCTCCGGCTCCGTGGCAGAGTGGAATTCCTCCAATAAAAGGTCCGACAAGGTTCATGATACCCATGTTCAGTGACAGTTGCCTCGCGGTCACTTTCCGGTCGGGCCAGTATTCGGTGATGAGAGCCGCAGTGGCTATCACCGCGTTCGTTGCGGTCAGCGGGATCTGCGAAAAGCCGCCGTCACGCATTGCCGGCCACAAAAGATCCATGGAGACGCCCCGGATCGAAGGAAAGGCGAGCGATAGCTCCTGGATGGCTGGCAGGTCACCTTTGACGGCCATGAGGACAACACCCCCGAGAACCAGAACCACCGACGCGGGGGCAAAACGGCTGTCGCGGAGCACGAGAATAAGCAGGAGCGAAATTCCCGCAAGAAGAAGGGATGAATGAGCCATTCTTGCACCCTGGATGATAAGCAGCAGGCCGAGGGATAGCTGGATCCCCCTGATCACGGATCGCGGAATGTGGGAGGCGATCCAGGTAATAATTCCGGAGGATCCGAGGATGAGCCATGTTATTCCCATCGCGAACCCGGAAGCGTAAACTTGCTCTGGGCTCCACGCCTGTGCGATGGCCATTACGGCCAGGACCTTCATCGGTTCTATGGGCATGGGGAGACGGTAGAGCAGCCCCGTGACGATGTTGGCCAGCCCCATGAAGACGAGCAAACCGGCGGGGTCGACGCCGCACACAGTAACATAGCCTACTGCAAGCGGAAGCAGCGTTCCAAAATCTCCCAGGGAACCTCCCAGCTCTCTCAGGCTGAATTCGAATGAGCCGATTTTAGCCATTATTTCCTCCGCGATCACAAGTTTTTCAAGGTTAACACAACAAGGTGTCGTTCGATAGATGTTTCAGTCGCCCTGTGAAACTGGAAGTTCTCGAAAAATTTCTGTTCCCCGTTCTGCTTTGTATGCTATGCTCGTCGAGAAATAAAAATTTCAGGATCACATCGATCCAAGAGGTGAAACTTCGTGACAGATCCAGGCCCGGGCCGTTTTACACCACTTATTGTTCTTGCACTTGGAGTCATCGGCATTTCGACCGGTTCCATATTTGCCCGTTACGCAGATGCTTCGCCGCTGGTCATATCGTTTTACCGGTCAGGGATCGCCGCCGCCGTAATGCTGCCCCTTGTGCTTTTACGTCACCGGGGTGAGGTGTTGGCCCTTGGCAGGGGCGATTTTTTCCGCGTACTGCTTGCAGGAATGTTCCTGGCCCTTCATTTTTCAACATGGATCACGTCTCTTTTTTACACCTCGGTCGCGAGCAGCGTGGTGATCGTGGAGACAATACCCGTCTGGACAGCCATCCTGGCGCCATTCGTCAGCAAGGAGCGCGTCAGCCGTCTGACATGGGTGGGTATAGGAGTTAGCTTCTGCGGAGTTCTGGTTATAAGCGCGGGGGATTTCACACTTGGCGGGACGGCTCTTTTCGGGGACTTTCTCGCACTCCTGGGAGCCTGGTTCGCTACGCTCTACTTCCTGACAGGGCGCGTTGTCAGGGCGAAGGTGAGCCTTCCGGTCTACACGTTCATCTGCTACGGAGCTGCCGCTGTCGTACTTCTTATCGTGATCATTGCGGCGGATCTTCCTCTGAAAGGCTTCACCGGGGTAACGTGGGGGGCTTTTGTCGGTATGGCGCTCATCTCCCAGATAATGGGGCACAGCAGCTACAACTGGTCCCTGCGATACCTGAGCGCAAGCCTGGTGGCGGTTGCCCTTCTCGGCGAACCGATCGGGGCAACAATTATGGCCTGGGCCCTGTTAGGTGAGACCCTTACCCTCGCCAAGATCCTGGGTGGAGCGCTGATCCTGGCCGGGGTTGTAATAGCGGTCAAGGGTGAACAGAGCTGAAAGGCTCTCCCCGGGCCAACATTCGATCACGCTGAATACCGCTACCGTGCCAAACCCCGCAATTACCCCTCGGGACACCCTGTTGACCCGGTACTCCGCTTCGGGCCGGTCTTTTGCCGGAAGAACTGGGAAAAAAGGCTACAATGCCGGCCGGATCGGAGACCCAAAGGGTTTTTTGTGTGCCCTGTCGTGAACAAGGATCTCCTGCACATCTTTTCCCTTTTCCGCAAGCAGGTCCAGGGTGCGGGAGAAAGAGAGATCACTCCTGGAGAACTTCCGAAAGGCGCACGAATGAAAACCCCTTCTCCCGGAGAGTGCCAAGCGCCAGTGAGACACCCTCAGCTGTTTCTCCTTCCGGTCGGTTCATGTGCATCAGGGCAATGTCGCCGGGTCTCACAGAAAGAAGCTGTTTTTTTACCTCTTGTGCGGATAACGTGGCTCCCCCGTCGCCATTGACGCTGCAGCCGATGACCTTATGTCCCAGGTCGCGGGCTATCTTCACGGAGAACTCGTCGTAGTGGTTGGTTCCGGAGCGAAAGAAGCGCGGCCTCCTGCCGGATGCCTTTTCGATAGCTTCAGCTCCCCCCTCGATCTCCCATGCAGCCTCAAGGGCATTTTTTGTTCCGGGGATCCCGTAAGCCTCTTTTCCGCTCACCGAAAGAGGCTTATGAGCGTAACCGTGATTGGCTATTTCGAAGAGCGGGTCGGCGGCCAGGTCAGCAAATAGTTCGGGGTTGGCTGCTATCCAGCGGGCGTTTATGAAGAGGGTCGCGGGAACATTCTCCCTGCGAAGAAAACCGATGAGATCAGCATCGAACCCGCACCCATTGACGCTGCCTCCGCACGCGTCGAAGGTCAGTGCGACGGGTTTTCCTTCTCCAGGTTCGAAGCGAGTGACGACTCCGCTGACTTCCTGCCCCCACTCGAAAGGTTTTTCATTTTCGTGGCGCATCGCGGCCTGGTGCCAGTTGCTCCCGCTCCAAACCGTAAAAGCCGGGCCCAGCAAAAAGAACGCAAGCACCACCCAGACGGAGCGTTTCGGCAAGCCGGGAAACATCTGCGATCACCCCGTTTATATCCTACAGCATACTGAGGAGTATGAATGAAGGGCATTCCGTCAATTTATCATGCTGATTCCAGAGGTTTGAGCAACATGGCCTATTTCCCGTAAGGAGGGATATCTCCAATCCGGGATATTTTATAATGCCTTCTGTCGAAAAACCAGGAACTTCCGCCTCGCTCTATGCCCTGTTGTTTTACCTTGTGTTTAAGTTCTGCGGCTATCTGGGCAAGTTCTGCCGGGTGCTTCCACATAGCGAAACCATTGCTCGAAATGGCTGCAAGATTGATCGTTACTAAAGGAATACGGGTGTTTTCCCCCATACGGTTCTTTGAATAATAGGAACCTTGCTTCAAGTCGGTTTCCGAAAAGAACGAAGCCTTTTCTTTATCGAAATGTCTGCATATTGTCTCGAGAAGATCTTCTTCGATCATTCCGTCTGATATGAAAACGAAGTCGTCTCCTCCGATATGACCCAGCATTATTCTTTCGTTCTCATTTTTCAGCGTTTTTTTCAGGATGGATGTGGTGAAGGCTATCATTTCGTCCCCCCGGATAAATCCGTAAAGGTCGTTGTACTCCTTGAAATTACACAGATCTGCGTAGACTACGACGAACTCCCTTCCCGATCGCTGTGCTTCCAGTATCCATCTCTCGATCCTTCTGTTGCCTGGGAGACCGCTGAGGGGGTTATTGTTGAGGGCGTTTTCCGTTTCTATCTCTCCTGCCCTTAGAACGAGCTGGCGAATGGTGACTGATCCGAGGAGCCGATTCTCTTCGTTTATGACTATCACAGGATCGTAGACATCCTCGAAAGGTCTTTCCATTGCCGTTCGGTAGAGTGATCCAATCGTTTCGTCGCACCTTACCGCCAGGAAGTTCTTTTTGGCGAGGATTTCCAACGGTTTGTTCTGATTGAGAGAATATCCGAAGGCTCCTGCAGTCATCGAGTAGAAGTGGTCTCTGGTTACCAGCCCGACGACATTCTTGTCGTTCAGAAGGACGAAATGATCCATGTCCGGATGTTTGCTGAAGAAATGATCGGCTTCCGCACATGTTATCGTGCCTGTTTCCAGCGAGTGACATGCCATGACAATAGCTCCGGTCCTTTCTGATTCCCCTTCCTTTCCGAAAAAATCAGCTACGGAAAGAATATTCCTGTTACCCTCGAATGCGGGAGAGTATTTAACGGAATCAAGTAACTTGTCTTCCGGTTTTGCAAAAAGGAAACCTTGTGCCAACTCCAGGCCATGGTCTGCCAGGGCTCTGTATTCCTCGAGAGTTTCGACTCCTTCCGCGATTATGCGTGCATTGATGCCTGCCCCGAAATTGATCAGAGATTTGACCATTTGAATGCGATCCGGATGTTTGTGGATTTCCCTGATCACGCTCATGTCGATCTTCAGATAAGAAGGAGATGTGGCCAGGATCGTCCGAAGGCTCGAAAAGCCTGAACAGAGATCGTCTATTGCTATGGAGAATCCCTGTGCTTTTATCGACGACACTGTCTTTTCGAAATCCTCCCTAGGAGGCACGGGTGTTTTTTCGGAGAGCTCAATGACGACTCTGTCCGGAGTCAAGCCGTATTTTTTCAATGACTCCGGAGAGATAAAACTGTAGAAAGGCTGATCGAGCAGAGTTTCAACGCTGAAATTCAGGAAAAACTTGCAATCTGGTTTTGGGTCCAGCATTGAGATGGTTTCAAGGGCGCATATGCAGCATGTCCGCTCCAGTTCGCGGGAACAGTCAAGAATTTTTGCGGTTTCGAACAGCCTGGATGCTTCCTTGAGGGGAGGAATCCCTCTGCTGAGGATTTCGTATCCCACTATATTCCCGCTCCGCAGGTTGATTATCGGCTGAAATAGTGTGGACACCGCCCCGCATAGGATCTTGCTCATCACCTCTCTTTCAGAAACTTCAGGCATGACCGCAAGCGCTTCGTTCATTTTTCGACCTCCGGTAAAGTACCGTCATGATAACCCTGTATCCATTAAGGAAGTGTCACGGAAATATAACAGTTATGTTTCAAAATTCAGGAAATACGGCTCCGGAGAAATGCAACGGAAAAGTTACATTAAGGAAACGCATTCGTAAATTCGATCGGTTACCGTTTTGTTGTAGATGACGGAAATTTCCGATATTTGTTTCTGCATGATCCGATGCTTACTGGTCAGGAGGGGACATCAAGATGAGAATAGCCATCGTGACGGATGCATGGCGTCCCCAGATCAACGG
>WOYI010967007.1_pt1 | contig 23046 bp, 19 predicted proteins | sample 6423411 | NCBI WGS metagenome assembly WOYI01 (sample SAMN13441803, study PRJNA592873) | oil field metagenome | biome: oil field; feature: oil-well bore; material: oil-contaminated soil; isolation source: oil-contaminated soil from oil-well borehole | place: Germany: Wietze | collected 2016-10-18 ... | reverse complement strand
ACTTCGCCGTTTTTCTTGATGATTCCCTCATCCGCCTGGTAAAGGCCGAAGAGCACATTCATCAAAGTGCTTTTACCGGCACCGTTCTCGCCGAGCAAAGCGTGTATCTCTCCTTTTTTGAGTTGCAGCGTGATATTATCGTTGGCCTTTACACCCGGAAATTCCTTTGTGATATTAAGCATTTCGATAATGTAATCCACTTCCGCCAAACCCATCACTCCTTTTTCGCCGGCCAAAGGGCCGCAATTTGATAAGCTATTATATACTATAAATCCGAGATCAGAAACGCGGATTCAACAGCGTGTTAGGGCAAAGCACTCATGCCCTATTATAGCAAAGTTAAAATGTCTTATTACGGGTGAAGAGGATATGGCACAGAATAGGACCATCACGATGAGCAATGACCAAGCCTCCGCGGCGGAACAGCCCGGAGGGTTTCGCGTTGGGGAGTGAGTATAATTAATCAAAAAGCTGCACCCACCCAAAGGACTTCCCTATGCCCGCTTCCCACCCGATCTATCTGGATTACAACGCCACCACGCCCATCCTCAAAGAGGTGGCGGATGAAATGGCGCCCTACCTTTATCAATTCTTTGGCAACCCCTCCAGCGCCCATCCCTTCGGGGTGGAAACCAAGCTGGCCGTTGAAAAGGCCCGCCGCCAGGTGGCGGCAGCGATCAACTGCCAGGCCTCGGAAGTGATCTTTACCAGCGGTGGGACGGAAAGCAACAACTACGCGATCCGCGGCTACGCCCTTGCCAATCAGGACAAAGGCCGCCACATCATCACCAGCGCCATTGAACACCCCGCGGTGACCGAAGTCTGCCGCTATCTGGAAGGGCAAGGCTTCACGGTGACCTATCTGCCCGTGGATATTTTCGGCCGGGTCCGCCTTGAAGACCTGCAAGCAGCGCTGACCCCCGGCACGATCCTGGTGAGCATCATGCACGCCAACAACGAAGTCGGGACGATCCAGCCCATCCGGGAGCTAGCCGCCGCCGCCCACCAGGCCGGCGCGGTCTTCCACACCGATGCCGCCCAGACAATTGGCAAGCTACCGGTGGACGTGCAGGACCTGGGCGTGGACCTGCTCTCGATCGCCGGGCACAAACTCTACGCGCCCAAAGGCGTGGGCGCCCTTTTCGTCCGCACTGGGTTGAAGATGGGCAAGCTGATGTATGGCGCGAACCATGAGTCGGACCGGCGGCCTGGAACGGAAAATGTTCTGGAGATCGTCGGCCTGGGCAAAGCGGCGGAGATCGCCCAGCGGGACCTTTCTGCCAACCAGGACCACTTTAAAGCCATGCGGGACCGGCTGCATGACAGCCTCAAAGCCGCCCTGCCGGAGGGCAGTTTCATGCTCAACGGGCACCCCGAACAGCGGCTGCCCAACACCCTCAGCCTGGCCTTCCACCTGATCGAAGCTAACACCCTGCTGGCTGAAGTCGGCGACCGGGTGGCCGCCTCAGCCGGCGCGGCCTGCCACAGCGATGAGATCGACCTCTCCGACACTCTGGTCGCAATGCAGGTCCCGGTGGACTACGCCATGGGCACCGTGCGCTTCTCGGTGGGCCGACACACCACAGCCGAGGAGATCGACCAGGCTGCGGCGGTGATGGTCAAAGCGCTCAGGCCCCTGCTGCCCAAGAGCGCTGCCGGCCAGCCTGCCGCCTCGCCAGACCTTGCCGCCATCAAGCTGACCCATTTCACCGCCGGGCTGGGCTGCGCCTGCAAGCTGCGGCCGCAGGCCCTGGAAAAAGTCCTGGCTTCCCTGCCCCCCAGCTTCGACCCCAATGCCCTGGTGGACGCGGCCACCCATGACGACGCGGCCGTCTACAAGGTCCGAGACGACCTGGCCGTCGTCCAGACCGTGGACTTCTTCACCCCGATCATCGACGACCCCTATGCCTTCGGCGCGATCTCAGCGGCCAACTCCCTCTCGGATGTCTATGCGATGGGGGCCACCCCGATCTTTGCCCTCAATATTGTGGGCTTTCCCTCCAACCGGCTGCCCCTCAGCGTGCTGGGGGAGATCCTGCGCGGTGCACAGGACAAAGCCCAGGAAGCCGGGATAGCCATTCTCGGCGGGCACACGGTGGATGACAACGAACCCAAATTCGGCCTGGCCGTCACAGGGCTGGTCGCCCCGGACAAAGTGATCCGCAACAGCACGGGGCAGCCCGGCGACGCGCTGATCCTGACCAAACCGCTGGGCTTGGGCATCCTGACCACGGCCCTCAAACGGGGTCTGATCGGCCGTGAGATTGAACAGAGGCTGATCGAGATCATGGCCGGTCTGAATAAGACCGCGGCCGAATGCATGGCCGCCTTCCCGGTGAATGCCTGCACCGACATCACCGGCTTCGGTCTGCTGGGCCACCTGCACGAGATGACGGCCGACGCCGGCGTGGATGCCCGGATTGACTTTGAGGCCGTCCCGATCATCCCGGAAGCCCGCCGGATGGCGGAAATGGATGTCGTCCCCGGCGGAACGCTCAATAACCTCGCCTATGTCGCCCCCCATCTGGATTTTGACCCCGCGCTCTCCCGGATTGACCAGCTCCTGCTGGCCGATGCGCAGACCTCCGGCGGATTATTGATCAGCCTGCCCGAAAATCAGGCCGACCCGCTGCTTGCCCTGCTGCGGGATCGGGGCATCCAGGCCGCCCGGATTGGCGCACTGACCCAGCCCGGCGAGGGCCGCATTACGGTCCGGAAATAAACAGGTTTTGTTGTATAATCGAATTTAAGTTTAAATACTAAAATATAGACAGCGGGCAAAACCCTGGAGGCGCAGAGGGTTGACGAAACAAAAATTGAACCCGCGCGCCCCATCCCCTATCCGGATTCGCCCATCCTGCTCTACCGCCTTGGCCTGAGGAAACTCTTTGGCAAATAGGTCCTGATCCTTTCCACCACCGGCCGGAGATCCGGTCAAGTGCGCCGGACGCCGATCGAATATCACCGCGCCGGAGAAATGATCTACACCAGCAGCGGGTTCGAAACGAGCCCGGACTGGTATCAAAACTTGAAATCCCACCCTTATGTCACCCTGCAAACCAACCAGGGGCCTCATGCAATGCTGGCCCGCCGGCCGGAAACAACCGAGCAATGACGGGCTGTTCTGGATTATCTCAAGGCGAGCCCGGTCCCAACCCTGGCGACCCCTGACCTCGTCCAGCTCTGGATGATCCCGGGGTTCAGGCCCAGAACCGGGAATGGCCGGTGGTCCTCTTTGAGCCGACCGACCAACCCTGCCCGGGGCCCCTGGCCGCGGACCTCTTCTAGGCCTTGCCACTGATCCTGCTCGCATGGGCGTTTGAAATCACCATTTGGTGACTCATATCCCGTAAAATATAATAACAGTCTAACTCCGTAAAACCTCCTGCCAGGCGAAAGCCGGGAGCGCTCAGAGGTGCTGCTGCCGGCTGCCTGCCCTTCAAAGCTTGAAAACCTAAGAAAATATCAGTCCGCCCTGGGCCGGCCCGAGTACAATCAGGTTAACACAGGTATTGTTTTTAGATAGAGAGGAAAAACCAATGTCCACCATATCCGTCAAGCATATTTCCAAAAAATTTGGGAATACCCAGGCTGTCAACGACCTGAGCTTTGATGTTCAGCCCGGCGAGATATTCGGTTTGCTGGGACCAAATGGCGCCGGCAAGACCACGACCATCCGGATGATCCTGGATATCTTCAAGCCGGATGCGGGGGAGATCAGCATTTTAGGGGGTCCGATGACCGAGGAAAAGAAGAACGAGATTGGCTATCTGCCGGAAGAGCGCGGCCTCTATCAGGACATCCCCCTGGAGCGCTGCCTGGTCTTTCTTGCGTCGCTCAAGGGCATGGATGAGGCCGTGGCCGCGGAGAAGATCGAAGAGTATATGAAGCAGTTCGATCTTTATGAATTCCGTGACAAAAAAGTTAAGGAGTTGAGCAAGGGGATGCAACAAAAGGCCCAGCTCATCACCGCTCTGGTGCACGACCCGTCCCTGATCATCATTGACGAACCCTTCACCTCGCTGGACCCAATCAACACCGAGATGGTGAAAGACATCCTGGAAGAGAAACGAAACGAAGGCAAAGCAATCATCATGTCCACCCACCAGATGAACCAGGTGGAGGAACTCTGCGACCGGATCCTGCTGATCGATTTCGGTAAACAGGTGCTCTATGGCACGCTGCCGGAGATCCAGAGCAATTTCTCCACGCACGATATCCTCGTGACTCCCATCTCGCCCCTGCCCGAGGAGATCGAAGGCGTGCGGGAGATTCAGAAGCTAAACGGCCGTTACCGCCTGGTCCTGGAAGATTCCGCTGAACCCAACCAGGTCCTCAAAAGCCTGATCAATCAGGGTGTGGGGATCAACGAATTTGAAATCGCCGTCCCGCCCCTGAATGAGATCTTCATCAAGGTTATCAAAAAGCAAAAAGGAAATAGCCATGGCTAAGATCTGGCAGATCATCCGCTATGAATATGTCCGGCATGTCTTTCGCCGGCGGTTCCTCTTCAGCCTGCTCAGCCTGCCCGCCATGATAATCGTGATGGTTGGGGCGACTCTGATGGTCGCGCACTTTGAAACTGACTCAACCCCAGTTGGGTATCTGGACCCCTCCGGCGCGTTGGCCAACCCCGTCCAGCTGCCGGAAAGCACCGACATTTTCAGCCCGTCCATTGATTTCATCGCTTATGAAGACCAGACCCAGGCCCAATCCGACCTGGAAGCCGGGCTGATCCAGGCTTATTACGTCCTGCCTGCGGATTATCCTCAGGATATCCAGGCTGAGTTGATCTATTTAAAGGAACCGGATTCCGATGTGATGAATTCCTTCACAGATTTTGTCCGGCTCACCCTCCTGGAGAATGAGAACCTTTCAGAAGATGTGATCAACCGGCTTTCGGAGGGCAGCACGGTGACTCTCGAATCGGTGGATGGCAGCCGGCAGATGCGGGAAGACCAGTGGTATTTGGTCCTGATCCCCTATATCGCCGGAATCCTGTTCGTGGTCGTGGTGATGACCAGCGGCGGCTATCTGCTGCAAGCTGTGGTCGAAGAAAAAGAAAACCGGACCATAGAGATCATGATCACATCCGTCTCGTCAACCCAGCTGATGACGGGCAAGATCATCGGCGATATCGCCGTCGGCCTGACTCAATTGGTGGTCTGGCTGCTATTTGCCTGGGGCGGTTTGAAAGTTGCCGGTAACTTCTGGCCCATTCTGCAGGATTTCTCCCTTCCGCCCGATTATGTGGGTGTGATGCTGCTGATCCTGCTGCCTTCTTTCGTGATGGTTGCCGCGAGCATGGCCGCCATCGGCTCAACGATGACGGAGATGCGGGAGGCCCAGCAGATTTCCGGGATGTTCTCCTTACCCTTTATGATCCCATTCTATGTATCTTCGGCAATCATGATGAATCCCAACGGCGCCCTGGCAAGGGCATTGAGCTATTTCCCCCTGACCGCGCCGATCACGATCCTGATGCGGATGTCCTTCACGGTTGTTCCCGCCTGGCAGATCGCCATCACCGTGGCCATCCTGGTGTTCTGCGCCGCTTTTGCGATCTGGTTTGCCAGCAAAGCTTTTCGCTTGGGCATGCTGCAATATGGTAAGAAACTTTCCTTCAAGGAAGTCCTTAGTGCGAGGGCAGAAAAATGAATAAGACCTTTATCATTCTAAAAACCGAATTCATCAACACTGTCACGCGGCGTTCCTTCCTGCTCACCCTGATCCTGGTTCCCCTGCTGCCAGCCCTGATCCTTGGCGGGATCAGCCTTTTTGGCGGGGAAGATGCCCAGGGCAGCGCGGAAAGCGGCGGGATCGTTCAGCCTCAGCCCGGGGCTCAGATCGTCGAAGGCTATGTGGACAAAGCCGATGTCATTGACCAGATCCCGGACTGGGTCGAAGCCGGCAGCCTGCTCCCCTTCAATTCCGTGGATCAGGCCAACCAAGCCCTCCTTTCGGGTAAGATCAGCGGCTACTATGTCATCGAGCCGGACTACCTTGAAACGGGTTCCATCCGCTATATCAATGAGGAATTCAGCCCATTCTCCAGCCTGGAGACGACCGGGAACATCGACATCGTGATCCGCTATAACCTTTTAGGCGCAGACCCGCTAAAACTCGCGATCTATTCCAGCCCGCTGACCGTCGAAATGGTCGATCTGGAGCCGGAAGTTGTGAATCGCGACCAGTCCAATCCCCTCTCCTTTTACCTGCCATACGGTGTCGCCATGCTGCTCTATGTCCTCATCCTGACTTCGGCCAGCCTGATGATGAACAGTGTCGCCAAGGAAAAAGAAAACCGGGTGATGGAGATCCTGATCAGCTCCGTGAAACCCCGCCAGTTGCTGACGGGCAAGATCCTCGCGCTGGGCCTGGTGGGCCTGCTGCAAACGGCGGTCTGGATGGGTTCGGGATTTCTGCTGCTGAGGCTGGGAGGCAGCACGCTCAACATCCCCGCCAATCTCCAGCTGCCGCCGGAACTGCTGATCTGGAGCCTGGTGTTCTTCCTGCTGGGTTACCTGCTTTATGCCACGATCATGGCTGGCGTGGGCGCATTGGTGCCCAATATCAAGGAGGCCTCGCAGGCCACCATCCTCATCGTTCTGCCTCTGCTCGTCCCGCTGACTCTGATCAGCGTGATCATTGACCAGCCCAATGCCGTCTTGCCGGTCATATTGAGCCTGTTCCCCTTTACATCGCCGATCACGATCCTGACTCGGATGGCCGTCATCCCCGTGCCCCTCTGGCAGATCCTGACGGCAATCGTCCTGCTGACAGGCACGATCCTCCTGCTGATCCGGGCGGTGTCCGGCATGTTCCGGGCGCAGGTCCTGCTGACCGGCAAAAAGTTCAGCCTGGGCGGATATCTCCGCACCCTGCTGGGCAGGGAGCCTGAAACAGAGCGGCTGGAAGGTTGATCTTTTCCGCCAACCAGGGCAGGGGCTGCTCGATCTGAGCGCCCCTTCTGATCCCCACCCCGGCCGAATGTGTTACGGCCGGGAACCAGGAACGCGCCGGCTTCGTTTTTTAACCACTCTGTTATATAATTAATACCAACGGCATCTTCATTGACCGTTCAGGAGGCGTAATTAATGAAAAAATATTGGCTGTCCATCAGTTTGATCGTCATCCTCAGCATCGTGCTTTCGAGCTGTAACCTCCCCGGGAATCCAACACCGACCTCCCAGGTGGATGCGCTCAATACGGCGGCCGCCCAGACGATCCAGGCGCAGCAGACCTTCATTGCCCAGACCAACGAAGCCAAAAGCCAGATCACGCCCACCGTCACCCTCTCTCCGAGCAGTGGGAGTGATCAAAGCAGCACAGCAACCCCCTCCCCAACCCAGACCGCCCAGGCGGAGTGCCTCCAGGCCAGTTTCGTCTCTGAGACCATCCCGGATGGCAAGAACTACACCCCCGGTCAGGCGTTCACCAAGACCTGGACCCTGAAGAATTCCGGTTCCTGCAATTGGGACGGCGATTTTGATGTGGTCTTCGTCAGCGGAGACGCGATGAACGCCCCCGCCTCCCTGCAGTTGACCAGCGGCACGATTGAACCTGGCCAATCCGTGACCATCTCAATGGACCTGAAAGCCCCCTTCTCAGCGGGCACCCATCGCGGCGAGTTCAAGCTCCGCAGCGGCAGCGGCGTCCTCTTTGGGATCGGCGCCAAGGACGGCCCCTTCTGGGTCGAAATTGATGTGGAAGGCACGCTCTACGACTTCGTCGCTCACTACTGTGATTCCGGCGTCACCTGGAAGACCGCTTCCGGCACCCTGCCCTGCCCCGGCACCTCCGGCGACAGCAATGGCTGGGTCAGGAAGGCCAACGCCCCAACCCTTGAGAACGGCGCCACGGAAAATGAACCCGGTCTGGTCACCAACCCTGAAATGGTCAACGATGGGTACATCAAAGGGACCTTCCCGCCCATCTCGATCTCCGGCGGGGTGTACTTCCGGGCGATCATTGGCTGCAACAGCACCGAAAACTGCGATGTCAAATTCAAATTGAACACCAAGGTTGAAGGCGAATCCGAAAAGACCCTCGCAACCTGGCACGAGGTGCAGGATGGCACCTACAACAAAGTCAGCGTGGACCTCAGCAGTCTCTCCGGCAAGGAAGTGCAGTTCATCCTGCTTGTGGAGGCCAACGGCAGCCCCTCCAACGATGAAGGGCTCTGGGTTGCGCCCCGGATTGAACCCTGATCTGCAAAGTGAATGCCAACCGGCGGTTCGCGAACACCGCCGGTTTTTTATATTCCGAATAATTGCCAGCCTTGACAATTCCATCGCATCATCTAAAATTGATGATTGACCAACCTCAAAACCCAGGTTGGTCCGGAGGTATAAGAATCTAATGAATAAAAACTCAAAAAGAAAGTTGACAATCCTGACCGCCTTTGTGCTGGTCAGCATCCTGCTCACGGCCTGCGGCGCACGTGAACCTGAAATCGACATTGAAGCGCAGAAAACCGGCTTTGCCCAGACGGCTGAAGCCCAGGCCAGCATGACGGCCGCGGCCCAGCCGACCCTGACCCCCACCCCGGAATTCACCGCAACCCCCACGGTGACGGAGACCCCCAACGTCACAGCCACACCGACTTCTACCCGCGGCCCGTCTGCGACGGTGGCAACCGGCGGCGCTGACTCGGCGGCCTGGCGGGCCAATGATCCCCCGGATAACACCGCCTTCAAGCCCGGCGAGGAATTCACCGTCACCTGGACTCTCGAAAACACCGGCACCTCCACCTGGAGCACCGGTTATTACATCAAGTTCTATTCCGGCGAGCAGATGGACGCCGAAGACGAAATCTATCTGCCCTATTCGGTTTCTCCCGGGACGAACGTCCAGATCAGTGTGGATTTCGTTGCGCCGAGCACAACGGGGACCAAACGCAGCGATTGGGTCCTGAAAAACGCCAATGGTGACACCTTCTACTCCTTCTATATCGTGATTGAGGTGAGCAACTCAGGCGCAACCGCCCCAACAGCGACCCCAAGCACCCCAGACGTGACCGGAACTCCCTAGGCGCGCGGGGAGCTTCATGGCAGCAGACCTGCTGGATCTGAAAGAGAAAATTAGAACCGAGGCGCTGGGCCTCGGTTTTAAACACCTGGGCATCGCGCAGCCTTCCCCCGTCCCCCACTATTCAGCCTACCGGGATTGGATCGCGCAGGGCCGCCACGGCGAAATGGGCTATCTGGCCCGGCCGGACGCGGTCACCAAGCGGGGTGATCCGGCGTTGATCCTGGAGGACTGCCAAACAGTCATCAGCCTGGCAATGCCCTATCGGCCGCCGGAAGGCCGGCAGCGGCCCGCGCCCATCGGCTGCGGGCGGGTCTCCGCCTATGCCCGGACGACCGATTATCACCTGCAGATCTGGCAAAAACTTGATCAACTGGAAGATTTCATCCGGGGTGAAGCGGCCGGGGATGTTTCCCTCAAGAGTTACGTTGATACCGGGCCGGTACTGGAGCGCAGCTTCGCCGCCTTGGCCGGGATCGGGCAGGCAGGGAAGAACACCTGCCTGATCGTCCAGGGAACCGGCTCCTATTTTTTCCTGGCTGAAATCCTGACCGACCTGCCCCTCCCGCCTGACCCGCCCTACACCCGCGACCTCTGCGGTTCCTGCCAGCGCTGCATCTCAGCCTGCCCGACCAGCTGCATCCTGCCGGACCGCACTCTCGACGCGCGCCGCTGCATCAGCTACCTCACCATTGAACATAAAGGCCTCCTCCCGGATGACCAGAAACCCCTGATCGGCGACTGGGTGTTTGGCTGCGACATCTGCCAGATGGTCTGCCCGCACAACGCCTGGACTCCCAAACAGGACTATCCCCTGGGAGAAAATCGTCTGCCCGCTGAACTGGACTTGATCGGCCTCTTTGACTTGGATGAAGGCCATTTCAAAGCCCAATTCGAGACTACCCCGATCGAACGCGCCAAACGCCAGGGATTGCTGCGGAACGCCGCTGTGGTGCTGGGCAACCAGAAGGCGATTTCCGCCCTCCCCGTTTTGCAGCAGGCGCTCGAAGTTGAAACGGACCCTGGCCTGCTGGATGCCTGCCATTGGGCCATGGCCCAAATTGAAAGGGGACAATCGGGGGAGAGGGGCCAAGCCGCATGACTCCCCAAGAACCAACCTTCATGATTGGGAGCGTCCCGATCCATGGCGATCTGATCCTGGCGCCCATGGACGGCCTCACCGACCAACCCTTCCGGGACCTCTGCCGCAGGCTGGGTTCGGCCATGGTCGTGACGGAATTCATCAACGCGCTCGACGTGATCGAAGAGAACCCCCGCTACCCCAAACGGACGCGCTTCAAAGATGAACAGCGCCCCCTGGCTTTGCAGATTTTGGGCAATGACCCCCAAAGGATGCTGACAGCAGCCATCCAACTGGTCAAAGAAGTCCAGCCCGACATTCTGGACGTTAACCTGGGCTGCCAATCCAAGAATGTGACCGCCCGCGGGGCTGGCGCGGCTTTGCTGCGGACGCCGGCAAAGATCGGCCAGATCTTTGCCCTGCTGACCCGCGAATTCAGCATCCCGGTGACCGGCAAGATCCGCCTGGGATGGGATGAGGAGTCGCTCACCTACCTGGAGGTCGCAAAAACCATCCAGGACAACGGCGGCGCGCTGGTGGCCGTCCACGGGCGGACGCGTAAGCAGGCCTATCGGGGGCAGGCGCGCTGGGAACCGATCCGGGAAGTCAAACAAGCCCTGCAGATCCCCGTGATCGGCAACGGCGACGTCCGAACCACGGCGGACATCGCCCGGATCAAAGCTGAGACCGGGTGCGACGCCGTCATGATCGGCCGGGCCGCGGTGGCCAATCCCTGGATTTTCAGCCGTCGGGATCGAGGCCAGGTTGACCCGCAAGCGGCGGAGCAAACCATTTTCGCGCACTTCGATGCGATGCTGGCATTTTATGGCGAACCCGGCGTGACCACCTTTCGGAAATACCTGAAAGCCTATCTCGCCCCTTATGCCATCCCCCGGGAGCGGCTGCTTGCCCTGCTCAAAATGAAGGACCCCGCCAGCGTCCGGGCAGAAATCGCCCGGATCTTCTCTGAGCTTTGACCCTGCCCCTCAATCCGCCGCCAAGGCCAACAGCTGTTCCGTGGGATGACGCAGTTTAGCGAACACCCTGCGGATGACCTGGCCATCCACCAGGCTCAGACCTTCCAACGCCCTCAGCGCCTCATCACTGACCCGCAGCCCATCATGAATCTGGAGCATCAGGCCGTGAATTTGGCCGAGTGCGGCCAGCCAGCCCGCCAAGGGTAAACGCACCCAAAAAGAAGGAGGGGATCAAAATGTGCTGAGGATTTTCGTTTATAATGCTTAGGATGAATATCATTAACTCCGGCCAGGGCTTGCTGAACTGATCCTCTTGCAGGAAGTTTTTGATTTGTGAATACATTTTTACCCCTCCGGGGGTATGCCGGCAATCTGCGGCAACTGCCGGCAAACCCGGGCCAGGCTATTCCCCTGTCCACCAGGACCAGGACTCCAACCAGTTGTTGGCCAGAATGTCACTCAAATCCGCCTTGCACACTTTCGCCAATTTGACAAACCTGGCATTCTTCTTTTGTTCGGCCTGTTCAAGCCGGTTATAGAGGTCCTTCATTATGTTCACCTCCTTTCAATTTGGAATTTCTCAATATGCCGAAGCATGAAAGAGCCATCTTCAACCAGAATCAATCCGAGATCATCAAACAGTGGGCGGAAATCCTCCTGACGTTCCTTGTATTTGGTGTTCTGCTCCTGTTTTCGTATACGTTCTTATTCCTGAGGCCCTACATCGGGTTCTCGCTGAATAATGGGATCGTCTCGGCGGTGAACGAAGAGGCTCAAGGATATGTCCAGGAAGGTGATGTTATTCTTTCGATCAACAATGTGATCCCCCAGGACTTAAATCAATCCATCAAAACCAACCCCACCATCCAAACGCCGGTCGGGGGCATCCTGCATATTGAACTCCTCCGCGATGAGAACAAACTTCAGGTGGATCTGCCCAAGCCGGAGAAGAACAAATTGGGTCTTTTTGAATTCCTCTCCGGAGAATGGGTCATCCCTTACCCCTTCTTCATTGCCGGGATGATCACCATCCTCTTCATCCGGCCAAGATCAAAGACAAGAACCCTGCTTTACCTTTTCTTCTTCTGCTTCGCACTTTGGATCAGTGCCGGCCAAATATCTTCTACAGGCTATTGGGCCTCAAACACCATCATGCGGGTCCTCATTTGGCTCAGCGTCCCGATCACTTTTTACCTCCACTGGTATTTTCCCTATCCCTTCAAACCGTTGAAAAAATGGTCCAGCGCGATGCTCTTCGCAATTCCCAGCCTATTGGCCACCCTGGATTTACTTGGGATCATTCCCAGCGACTCTTATCTCATCGGCTTCGTCCTCAGCATGGGCAGCGCCTTGTTACTCTTGATCATCAAGTTGACCAAATTCAAACACTTGCGTTCCATCCTCTGGCCTTTGCTCGGCTCCTACCTGCTGGCGGTTGTCCCGCTCCTTTTCATGGTCGTTATGATGGTCTTCCACATGGCGCCTCCCCAATCCAACCTAGCCCTGATCGGCCTGACTGCGATTCCCGGGTTCTATTTCTTCACAACCTATAAAACAAGCCTGAAAGAGGACGTTCCCCGCATCAACATCGCCATGAACCTGTTCACCGGCGGCATTGTGATCACCTTTATTCTCTCCTTCATTGTTGCGATCACACCAGCTTTGACCGTCACCCCAACCGTCCGTCAATTAATTTCCTTTGGAGCCCACTTCTTCATCGGACTGACAGGCTTTGGCGTCCTGCTGATCATGCCTGCTTTGGCCCATGACCAGATCAACCTTTTCCAAAATCAGACCTACTCCCTGAGATTCAGCGCGAACCGGGTCGCAGCTTTTGTCAACTACCTTTTCTTCATCACACCGATCTACCTTCTGTTCCTGTTGCTCCTGCCGGAAAACCGGACCGAACCCCTCGTCTTTACTCTTTATGCCGCGGCCATTGCAGTCATGGGCACAGGCCTATCCATCCTGACCTTTCGGTATTTCCTCAAGTTCTTTGATAAGGTCATGCTTGGCATCAAAGTGCCGCCCGAGAGTCTGATCCACAAATTCACCCAAAGAATCACCCTCAGCCTCGATTATGCCAATCTGGGCAATCTCCTGAAGGAAGAAGTCTTGCCCAGTTTGATGATCCGGGAATCCGTCATGGTCTTTGAAAAAGGGCAATCCAGTCCCAGGACCATTTTCAGAACCGGCGTCAGTGATGAGGACTACACCGCGCTGATGAACCTGGTCAAACTCCGGCAATCCCAGCAACAGCCCTTGGATAGTGCAGCCATTCAGGCCCTTTCCTGGGTGAAGCTCACCTTGCCGCTAAACCTGGAAGATAATCCCATTGGCTTCTGGTGCTTCGGATGGCGGGACCCAAACAATGTGTATGACCAGGAATTTGAAACCGTCCTCAAGACCCTCGCCAATCAAATCTCAATCACCCTGCTCAACATCCACCAGGGCGAGCTCCTGCAAACGCTGTATCACATCAACGTTGAAAGGCAGGAAGCGGAAAAGGCCAGCTTCGCCAGGGACCTGCACGATGTCCTGCTGCCCGCCCTCGGTTATCTGGTTGAACTGCAAAGCAACGACTCTGACCAGCGGGACTTTGAAAAAGCCGTTCAGCAGATCAATGACATGGTCCGGGATATCATGAGCGGGCTGCGGCCCGCCAGCCTGGATATGGGGCTGAATGTCGCTTTGGAAGAGCTTGCCGATCAACCTGAAGCCCAGATCGGCGGCAAAATCCAAATCGCCACCGACCTTCAGGCCCCTGTCCCCCTAAATTACGACCAAAACGTGGAATTGCATCTCTACCGGATCGTACAGCAGGCCTGTCGCAATGCTTATGAACACGCCAATGCCCAATCCATCCTGATCACCGGCCTTTTCAAAAAGGACGAGATCAGGCTGAGCGTCATAGACGACGGCAAAGGGCTGCCCTTCCAGGGTATGCCCAACATGAGCGAACTCCTGAGCAATCACCATTTCGGCCTGGCCAATATCTTTGAAAGGGCCAAGCTGATTGACGCCACACTATCTTTGCAATCCTCTCCAAAACAGGGAACAAAACTGGAAATCGCCTGGCATTCGAATGCCCAGGACTGATCGTTTTTATTTTTTCAATTGTTAATGTGCAGCCGTAACTTTCTCTTTATGGTATAAGGGGCGGAGTTGCCGCACCCTAGGGAAACTATTGAATTTGCTCAAGTGACGCTTGAAAAGCTGGATAATGGCCTATTCGTTTGGTTTTTGATTGAGACAATCCCGGAACAAAAGCATTGACTCGCGAACCGGTCGCCGCCTTCCGCAGGAAGCCCTCGGTTTGCTGATTGGTGAAGAGCTGGGTACGCCCTACAGCGCGCAGGCGATCAGCGGTGGAAACGGGAGAAAAGCCAGATCCACAAAGACCACAGCCAGGTGCTGACCGCGATCATTAAAATAAAATCCTGCGGCCCTTCGGCGGCAGTACTACGCCCGAAGTAGCTGAGTCCCTGCTGGCGGCCGGGAACTACCGGGGCTTTCCTATATGGAACTTGAGACCCTCTTCCTGACGCAAACACACCCTTCAAATCCATCCACCACCAAACCCAAGCCGCAGCCAGACATGTGCAACCCTTTTCGCCAGAAAAAACTCTGACGCCCGCCGCCATGGTTCTGAGCGGCACGCTGGGGCTGGGCGACCTGCTTTGGTCCCAGCCCGGAAATGCAGGATAGACTTGCGGAAATCAACCTGTCTGGTATAATGAACTGAGTGACTGGTCCTGTACCTGGTCAATTTGGGCTGGGTGCATGGAGACCTGCAAAATCAAACATTAAGGAGTAGCAGTGTCATGGCTTTAGGAAAAGAAGCAAAAGTAGAGATCATTGATGAATATAAACGGCATAGTGAGGACACGGGTTCCCCCGAGGTCCAGGTCGCAATTCTGACCACACGGATCGCCCAGCTGACCGATCACCTGCGGGTCAACAAACACGATGAAAGCTCCCGCCGGGGGCTGCTCAAAATGGTTGGCCAGCGCCGCCGTTTACTGGCCTATCTGCGCCGTGAGGATTACAAACGTTATCTGGCGCTCACCGAAAAGCTCAAGATCCGCAAAAAATAATTGCCGGTCTTGACCGCTTTAGGGAAGAATACCGCAGACAAGCTGATTGCTGAGCCGTTAAATTGGTGTCAATGATAAGACTCCGCAATTAACTTATCTGCGGTAAAATTTTTTAAGTCCATTAAGTCCGCCGGTCGGGAATTGAAAATTGCTGAGGACTGGTACCTCACCGGTTTTCAGTCCCTGACTGGGCGGGATATTTTAGATGAAGGGATAAAAATGAAACCCAATGTAAAGAATTACCGAACGAAACTCGGTGATAAGGAAATTATCATCGAAACCGGCAAATTGGCCGGACAGGCAGGAGGCGCCGTCACCGTGCAAATAGGCGACAGCGTCATTTTTTGCGCTGCCACCATGGGCGATGTGCGGGAAGGCCTGGACTTCTTCCCCCTGACCGTCGACTACGAAGAGCGGATGTACGCTGGCGGGCGTATTCCTGGTTCCTTCTTCCGCCGTGAAGGCCGCCCCACAAGTGAGGCCGTCCTCTCCGCCCGGATGACCGACCGGCCGATCCGCCCCCTCTTCCCGGAGGGAATGCGCAATGAGGTTCAGATCATCCTGATGTCGCTCTCCGCCGATGGCGAAAATCCTCTGGACGTTCTCTGCATCAATGCAGCCTCGGCTTCCCTGATGATCTCCGACATCCCCTGGGCCGGCCCCGTCGGCGCAGTGCGGATCGGGTATATCAACGGTGAACTGGTGATCAACCCCACCTTCTCCGAAATGGAGGAATCTAAACTGGACCTGGTCGTGGCCGGCACCAAAGAAGCCATCGCCATGGTCGAATGCGGCGCCAATGAAGTCTCCGAACAGGTGATAATCGAAGCGTTGGAACTGGCTCAAAAGTCCATCCAGCCGGTCATCGAAATTCAGGAACAGATGGCCCGCGAAATCGGAAAACAGAAACGCGATGTTGAACGGGTCTCCAAAGACGAGAGCCTGACTGAACAGATCAAATCCAGCGTCAACGATCGTTTGCTGGACATCCTCAAACAACCTTATTCCAAAGAGAACCTCTACGGCGGCATCAAAGAACTCAAAGAGGCCGTGATTGAGGAAAATATCAGCGGCAAAGAGGAAGAACTCAGCGATGCGGAACTCAAGGCTTTGAAGAAAGTTATCGGCAACGCCTATGACGATGCCGAAAAATCCATCATCCGCGACCGCATTTTGGCCGAGCGCAAACGCCCCGATGGCCGCGGCCCCGAAGATATCCGTGATATCTGGTGTGAGGTTGATGTCAGCCCCCGAGCGCATGGCTCAGGCCTGTTCACCCGCGGTGAGACTCAGGTGCTCACCCTAGCCACCCTCGGTACGCCGAAGGAAGCCCAGGAACTCGATAACCTGATCCCCACCGAGACCAAACGCTACATGCACCATTACAACTTCCCGCCCTACAGCGTTGGCGAGACGGGCCGGCTTTTCACAAATCGCCGTTCCATTGGTCATGGGATGTTGGCTGAACGAGCGCTCGTCCCAGTTTTACCGGATGAGACCGAATTTCCCTACACCCTGCGCCTCGTCTCCGAAGTTTTGGCCTCCAACGGCTCCTCCTCGATGGCATCCACCTGCGGGTCCACACTCGCATTGATGGACACCGGCGTGCCGATCAAACGGCCTGTCTCCGGTGTGGCAATGGGTTTGGTCAAGAAAGACGATAACTACGTGATCCTGACCGACATCCTCGGCATGGAAGATCACCTGGGCGACATGGACTTCAAAGTCACCGGCACCACCGAGGGGATCACCGCCCTGCAAATGGATATCAAAATCAAGGGGCTGACCACCGAAGTGATGGCCGAAGCGCTCGAACAGGCCCGCAAAGCCCGTCTGTTCATCCTCGACAAGATGCTCGAAACAATCGCTGAACCCCGCGCTGAGATCAAGGATATTGCCCCCCGGATCGAGATCATCAAAGTGCCCATCGATAAGATCGGCGCCGTGATCGGCAAGGGCGGCGAGACAATCCGCTCTCTCCAGGAAGAAACCGGCACCAAGATTGACATCAATGACGACGGCACCGTCTACATTGCTGCCATTGACGGCGAAGGCTTCAAGCTTGCTCGTGAACGGATCGAACGGCTGACCGAAGAAGTTGAGATCGGCCACATTTACACCGGCAAAGTCGTCCGGGTCACCGATTTCGGCGCTTTCGTTGAAATCCTTCCCGGCCAGGATGGCCTGGTGCATATCTCCCAGCTGGATACCAACCACGTCGCCAAGGTGACCGATGTCGTCAAGGAAGGCGATGAGATCACCGTGATGGTGACCAATATCGACAACCAGGGCCGGGTCCGGCTCTCCCGCCAGGCTTTGCTCGAAGGCTGGACTCTTGAAGAAGCCCAGGCTCAGGACAGCGCCAACAACAAAAAGGGCGGCAGCAGGGGTGGCAGTGGCGGACGGCACGGCAACAACCGCAGCCGCCGTTAAACTAAACCCACTTTTCAATTAGATCTAAAAACTGGCCTCATTATTTGGGGCCAGTTTTTTTTATTTATCCTTTTTTAATAGCCTTCGGAGGGCCAAAGCCCTAATTCTCCAGCCCTTTGCCCTTGCGCAGCTGCATGTAGATCGATTCCAGCTCACTGATCAGGGCATCTTCCCGCCGGGCGATATAGGCCAGGATCGCGACCTCATCCTGCAGGGCTGCCCGTCCTTCCACTTCCAGACGCCGGGTATCCTGATCCGCCAGGCCGTTCAGAGAATAAACCACGCCAGCCACCTGGATCACATCGCCGCTATCGGGAAATTTGAAGGAGAGGTGGATTTCATCCTGCCGGGAGAAGGGGACTTCATCAGGCACCTGCACAACCACATGGATCAGGTTGTCATCCAGAGCCGCCAGGCTCATCAAGGATCCGCTCAGCGAGCCGCCCAGATCGGAATCCAGCTCCACAGAGATCGATTCAGTCGGTGTGATCCAGGAATGGTAGAGATCGGCCCCGATCACATGCGGAACCCTCAGGTTTTCCACCATCACCACCCGATTGGTGTAATCAATCGAGACTGGGTTGGCCCGGATCAGGTTCGGGAGGCCCTTGCTCTGCATGAAGGTCTGGCGTTCCAGCTTGATGGCGGCCGTCTGCAAGGGGTGCGTGATCAGGCCGATGTAGTCCGGATGCACCATGGCAACATCCGCGGCGTAGGTGACCGGCACGCCTTGATAAGTGTTATAAAGAGTGATGGGACGCTGCTCCCTGAGATGGCACCAGAGATTATCCAGGATCAAATCGGAAAGCTGGTCGGTTGTCTTTTCTGTTTCCATGCTCGCACTCCTCGTTCAATTTGCAATTAGGGTTTAGGGCTGGTCGGCAAGCTGGGCATCTCCGGGCCGTCCGTATTCAGCAGTTCAGCCAGGGCCGCTTGGAGGGCAATGCGATCATCCCAGGGATACTCCACCGTCCCAAAGCACATGGATTGCTCGTGCCCTTTCCCGCAGACCACCACCAGGTCGCCCCTGGCTGCCCGGGCAACCGCCCGGCGGATGGCTGTTCCCCGGTCCGGCTCGCGCCAGAAGGTCTCACCTTCCACGCCGCCCGCCCGTTGGGCGCCTTCCGCCATGTCGGCCAGGATGCTCTCCAGCGATTCCGTCCGGGGGTCCTCCGCCGTCAGAAAAATCTCATCCGCAATCCCGGTGGCAATCTCGGGCATCAGTTTGCGCTTTTCCACATCGCGCAGACCGGCCGAACCGAAGACCGCGATCAGCCTGCCCTGGGTCAGTTCCCGCGCGGTCCGCAAGGCCTGGCAGATCCCGTTGGGCGTATGGGCAAAATCGACAATCGCCAGGAAGTCCTGCCCCAGATTGATTGCTTCCATCCGACCCGGCACAGTGGGCATACCCGCAAAGGCCGTCTGCGCTGTTTCCACGGGGATATCCAGACCAAAGACAGTCAACCCCAACGCGGCCAGGCTATTAGACACATTATACCTGCCAATCAGCGGGGTCCGGATGGCGAAATCCTGGCCCGGGCTATGCACCCGGAAGCGCAGTTCGCTGGGCGTGTTCTCGATCGCATCCGCCCAGAGATCCGCCTCACCCTGTACGCTGTAGGCCAGCTGCTTCACCTGAGCAACCTCCGCCAGATAAGGATAGGATTCGTCATCTCTGTTCAGGACCGCCAGCGGGGTTACGGGCTTGGATTCCGCTTTGGTCCGCGAGAGCGCCTCAAAGAGCAACCCCTTCGCCGCCAGGTAGCCCTGATAGCTGCGGTGGTAATCGAGGTGCTCGTGGGTCACATTGGTCACCGCCGCCAGATCGTAATCCACCTCGGCCACCCGCTGCTGGGCCAGGCCGTGGGAGGTTGTCTCCAGCACCACATGGGTCAGCCCGGCCGCGACCATCTGCGCTAGGTAGCGCTGGATATCGGGGGCCTCGGGCGTGGTGACATGGAAACCGGTGTCGAGCGCTTCATCCCCGATCACGGCATTGACCGTGGAGATCATGCCCACCGAAAGACCGGCCGCCTTCAGGATCTGGTAAACCATGTTGGTAGTGGTCGTCTTGCCATCCGTGCCCGTGATGCCGATCACGATCAGCTTGCGCGAGGGGTGATCGTAAAAAGCCGAGGCGAACTGCGCCAGAGCCAGCCGGTCATCCCCGGTGAGCTGCACATAGGGGACAGAGCACTCAAGGCCGGGCTGGGTGCCGATCACGGCCGCCGCCCCGCGCCCAATGGCCTGCGGAATATAGCGGTGCCCATCCACGCTCTCCCCCACCAGCGCAAAAAAGGCGTCGCCGGGCCGCACCTTGCGGGAGTCCCAGGCGACCCCGGTGATCTCCGCCTCGGCGGGCGCGTTGACCACCCGGTCAGCAAGTTCGGCGAGGCAGATGGTTAGGGACTTGGGGAAAAATGCGTTCAAAAGACGGTTCCTTTCCACAATGAGGCGGCGGAGGCAAAGGTTGACAGGTTAATCTTAACCGCATCAGGAGAATAGAACAAGGTGGGGGGCTCTTGAGACGGTAATTTAAGATTTTTTCATTTCAGGTGACCACAGCTTTTTACAGAGGCAGGCAGGGTCGCCTTTACCGAAATTAGCAATATTAAACCGTAGGGGCGGGCCTCTGTGCCCGCCCATCAATATTCAATACCGCGCAACGCCAGAAGGGCTTACCTGCTCCCCACTCTCTTCCGGCTCCTCCTCATTCGCTCCTTCTTCCGCCTCCTCCAGCGCGGCCTGCTCCGCTTTCAGCTTGCGGGCCGCTCCGCGTGAGATCAGGTACGCGCCGCCCAGCGAGATCGGCATGCTGCCGATCAGCAGGATCAGCGTCCAGCGCAGGTCCGTGCCGCTCCGCCGGTCGATCGTGAAGCCGATGAAGGCCGCCAATCCGGCGACCACCAGGGTCAGCAGGCCGGAGCCGAGGCTGACCAGGAGCATACGAGTGAAAGATTTCGTTGTGCTGTTGGGATCTTTGTTTTTCATATCAAGATTTTATCCCATTCTCCCAATACCTGATACCCATTTCCCGATCATCCTTGCCCCTTTTCTTTTCCCACCTCTATTTTAGGACGAATGAGGATCACCAATCAAAAACCCTACTTCCCCTGCACCTGCACCACCCGCCCCAAGATGAACAGCGCGCCCCAGAAAACCAAAGCCACCAGGCCAAACCACAGCGCCAGTTGGTTGCTCAGGCCCCAGATCGAGGTGACCCGCATCGCCAGGTCCACCACGGCCACAGGCACGGCGATCAGTTCTTCATTCGCCTCGTCATAGAACCCGAAGGACACGTAGATCTTGCCGGTGTAGTCGCCGGCCGTGCCGGTATCTACCGCCCAGGTCTCCACCAGGGCCTGCCCCGCGGCCAGGTTGGCCTGCACCAGCCCTGGTGGGTCGAGCATGACCCCCGAGAGCACCGGCTCGATCAGCACGGACTGGGTCTCACGGCCCGCGGCCCCGTTCCCAATCTCAACCAGGGTCGCCCGCAGTGCGCCTTCCTGCCCCTTGCGCAGCCGGGTTGGCCATTCCAGTGTCAGGGTATAGTCCGCCTGGCTGGCATAGTCCGCGCTCTCCGGCGCGCCGGGCAGCGTCCCAGCCGGGATGCTCAGCCGAGCCGAATCGGTCGAACTGGGCCAGACCGCCCAGGCCAGGATCGTCAGAGCCAGCAGCAGAAAAAGCAGGCTCAAACCGAACAGCGCCTGGCCCAGAGCCTTTTGCCGGCGCATTTTCTTCGGTTTGTTCATCCCAGCCATATCAACACCACCATGCTCAAAGCGAAAGCGGCCGCCGCCCCCAACGCAAATCCCTGCCGCCCAGCCTGCAGCGCAGCATAGCCCGCCAGGGGCAGCAGCACCAGCAGCCCGCCGCTCAATTTCTTCATTTTGTTTCCATTTTCCGCCATGCAAACCGCCTAGATCCAAAGGTTGATCAAAAACGCCGCCAGCGCCACGGTGCTGATCGTGACCGCGCCATACCCGAGCAGCTTGCGCATCACGCCGCCCTCCTGCCCGGCCAGTCCCACCGTGCTGCAGCCCACGATCACTTTGGCCGGGGCCAGCACGCTCCCCAGCGCGCCGCCGGCGGTCTGCGCGCCCAGAATCAGCGGGACGCTCAGGTTGAGCAGCTGGGCGGCGTTCATCTGCAAGGCCGCAAAGAGCACATTGGAATTGTTATTGCTGCCGGTGATGAACGCGCCCAGCGCGCCGATAAAGGGGGCCACCGCGGGGTACGCGGTCCGGCTGATCCCCTCGCTGAGGCCCTGCGCCAACAGGTAGGTCATCCCGCTGTGCAGCATCACTGAGGCCAGCCCGACCATCGCCAAAATCCCCAGGCTGGAGTTCACGCCGCTCTTGACCACCCGGCCCAGGATCGAGCGCAGCGCACCCTTCCGGATATAGCCCGCCCGCCGGTAAACGATGTAGGAAATGATGCAGGTATAGAGCAGGATCGCCCCAGGGTGGCCGAAGATATTGATCTGTCGGCCTGGCCCAGCCGCCGTTGTCCAGCCCAGCCCGGTGGTCAGCTCCGGAAAGTTGAGCGTCACATTCACCTGGCTCAGAAAGTCATCAACCGGTCCGATCAAATTGACCGAAAAAGCCAGCACGACCAGCAGCCCATAGGCCAGCAGCGCCAACCAAAGCGACTTCCCTTTGTCCTCCTCTGCTTCCGGGGGCAGTTCCTGGTCACCCGATTTGGCCTGGTAGGCCGGCAGGCGCATCCAGGCCAGACCCACCGCCAGCCCCGCGATCCCGCCGCCGGTCGCCCCCAGCGTCCAGAGGCCGTTGGTCGCCAGCAGATATTGCACCACGCCCATCACCAGCCCAATCACCAACACCGGCGCCAGCGCCCGCTTGAGACCTTTCCAGCCATTGCCAATCAGCGCCACCAGCAGGCCGCTGGGGATGCAGGCGATGCCCAGCAAAAGCGCGGTGAAAGGCGCCAGCACCTCACCCGGCAGCCCGGTGATCGCCATCAGGGTCTGGAAAGCCGAAGCCAGCGAGCCGAAAGAGACCGCCCAGCCATGCCCGATCGCCGCCATCGCCACAGCCTGCACCGGGGAATAGCCCAGGCCGACCAAGAGCGGCGCACAAACCGCCACCGGCACGCCAAAGCCGCCCATCCCCTGCAAAAAGGACACCATCAGCCAGCCGATCAGCAGCGACTGCATCACTTTGTCCCCGGTCATCGCCGGCAGGGCGCGCCCGATCATCCGGATTGCGCCAGCTTCGCGCGCGATGTTGAAAAGCAGCAAAGCCGTCCAGATGATATAGAGCACATCCAGGCTCAGCAGGATCGCCTTCACCTGGGCATAAGCCAGCAGCTCAAAGCCCGCGCCAAAGGCCAGCACGGCCACAATCACGGCCGTGAACCAGCCCAGCCGCGAGCCGCGGTCGAGGACGAACTGCACCGTGGTCAGCAC
>WOYI011200503.1_pt1 | contig 23118 bp, 22 predicted proteins | sample 6423411 | NCBI WGS metagenome assembly WOYI01 (sample SAMN13441803, study PRJNA592873) | oil field metagenome | biome: oil field; feature: oil-well bore; material: oil-contaminated soil; isolation source: oil-contaminated soil from oil-well borehole | place: Germany: Wietze | collected 2016-10-18 ... | reverse complement strand
GCTTTGAGCGGTTCATAAAATCAAGCCTCCGGCTCTGCCGGAGGTCGTGACTTTGAGATGGAGAAAAAAATTGGCTATCTTGGAGAGCCACGTCAAACAAGCCTTGATGGCTATATCTCCGGTGAGTATCAAATAGCCATTGAGTGTAAGTTTACTGAGACAGAAGTAGGAACTTGTTCACGACCAAGATTAAAAACAAAAGATTCAAATTATGCGAATGATTACTGCGATGGCACTTATTCTGTGCAAAAAAGAAGAAATACACGTTGTTCATTAACTGAAAGAGGAATTCTATATTGGCGGTATATACCACAATTATTCAAGTGGACAATTGATTGCGACTTACGACCCTGTCCACTGAACAAAAACTATCAATTGGTCAGAAATATTTTGGCAGCAGGTGTAAAGTCTGATGGAACCGTATCAAGTAATAATGGACATGCGGTGCTAATTTATGATGAGAGAAATCCAGCCTTTCAAAATAATGGAGATGGTTCGATTGCTTACATTGAAGTACAAAAGGCCTTGCAAGAACCAACGATGTTACGAAAATGTAGTTGGCAGCGTATTATCCAGCATATAAAAGAAATGAATATTTTGTTCTGGTTAACAGAAAACCTTGATCTAAAGTATGGGCTCTAGTGCCGAAACAAACAGTTTCCGATTAGCGTTTTTTGCGGAAGATCAGCTTGATCGGGACCTTGTCGAAACCGAATTCGGAGCGGATGGCATTCATCAGATAGCGCTCGTAGGAAAAATGGACGCCCTTGGCGTGCGGGACAAAGAAGATGAATGTGGGCGGCTTGATGCCGGTTTGCGTCGCGTAAGAGATGCTCATGGAGCGGTTCTGAAAGCGGGCCATCGGGTTTTTCCGGACGGACCGTTCCACCAGATCGTTTAAAGGCGAGGTGTCCACTCGTTTTGAATACTGGCTGTAAACCTCGTTGATGAGATCGAAGATCTTCGGCGCGCGCTGCCCGGTCAGCGCGGAAATAAAAAGGATGGGCGCGAAATCCATGAATTTGATTTTATCGTGAATATCCTCGACAAACTTGCCTACGGTGGCGTTGTCCTTTTCAATCTTGTCCCATTTATTCACGACGATGATGCAGGCTTTACCGCGCTCATAGGCCAGCCCCACGATTTTGGCGTCCTGCTCGGTCATGCCTTCTTCCGCGTCAATCAGCACCAGCGCGATATCGCAGCGGTTGATCGTTTTAAGCGCCTGGATGACGCTGTATTTTTCCAGAGTCAGACTGATCTTGTTTTTCCGGCGGATGCCCGCCGTGTCAATGAGCAGATAGCGCCGGCCGTGTACTTTGATGGTGGTGTCGATGGCGTCGCGCGTGGTGCCGGGCGTGGGATTGGCGATGCTTCTTTCCTTACCGGAAATCAGATTGACGAGCGATGATTTGCCGACGTTGGGTTTGCCGACAATCGCCACGGCAACAGGTTCATTCTCATTCTCTTTGCTTTCAACGGCTTTGGGAAAGCCTTCCGTCAGCACGGCCAGCAGCTCATCCACGCCCAATCCGTGCTGGGCGGATATGGAATAAAGTTCGTCAATGCCCAGCCGGTAAAATTCCGTAAGAAGTTCTTCATGGCGCGCGCCGTCCACTTTGTTGGCTGCGTAAAACACATTTTTGCCCCTGCTGCGTAATTGACGGGCTATTTCAATGTCGGTCGGGGTGAGGCCGTCTTTGCCGTCCATCAGAAAGATGATGACGTCGGCTTCTTCAATGGCCAGGTTGGTCTGCTCGCGCATCTGCACGAGAATCCGTTCTTCCGTGGCCGGTTCGAATCCGCCGGTGTCGATCAGGGTGAAAGCCCGATCGTGCCAGACGCAATCCATGTAGTTGCGGTCGCGCGTTGCGCCCGGTTCGTCGATGACGATGGCTTTCTGCTTTCCCGCAATGCGGTTGAAGAGCGTTGATTTGCCGACGTTGGGCCGGCCGACGATGGCGATGACGGGTTTTGCCTGCATGGAATCCTCTATTTTATAAGTCCGAACTCACGCAACATCCTGTCGGAGCCGGTCCAGTCTTTTTTGACGCGCACAAACAATTCCAGAAAGACCTTCGCGCCGAAAAGATTTTCCATCGAAAGCCGCGCCTGTGTCCCGATTTTTTTGAGCATGGCGCCTTTTTTGCCGATCATGATCGCCTTTTGCGATTCCTTTTCAACATGGATCGTGGCGCTGATGCGAATCAGATTTTTTGCCTCATCTTCCTTGAACGCGTCAATCGTTACGGCCGACGCATAGGGGACTTCCTGTTTTGTTAAAAGCAGAATTTGTTCGCGGATAAACTCTCCCGCGATAAACCGCTCGGTGGCGTCGGTGGCGATATCGTCGGGAAAAAGCTTTGGTCCCTGTGGCAGCGCCTCTTTCAGGCACGCGATCAGCTCGTCGAGGCCGTCATTTTTCAAGGCACTGATTGGGAAAATGCCTTTAAAATCGAAGAGTTTGCTGTATTGATCGATCAGCGGCAGCAGCTTGGGTTTTTCAACCCGGTCGATTTTGTTGATGGCAAGAAAAACCGGCGTCTTGACTCCGGCCAATGCTTCGATGAGAAACAGATCGTGCGGACCGATTGAGCTGTCCGCTTCCACCATCATTAAAAGGACATCGGCGTCACCGATCGTTTCCCTGGCGGCCTGCACCATCGCACGATTGAGCGGCGTTTTCGGTTGGTGCATGCCCGGCGTGTCCAAAAAAATCAACTGCGCGTCGGAGAAGTTTTTGATGCCTGTAATGCGGTTTCGTGTGGTTTGCGGCTTGTCGGCCACAATGGAAATTTTATCGCCGATAATCGCATTAAAAAAAGTGGATTTGCCCACATTCGGGCGGCCCAGTATGGCTATGAAACCGGATTTAAACACAACGGTTCTCCAATCAATGATTTACGAAATTCCGGGAATATTGAAGGAAAAAGATTCCCCCGCTCCGGTGTTCAGCGACAAATGCCCGGGAAGTTGCTCGCGGACGGAGTCTATAACGATTTGGGCGTTAGGGTAAAGCCTTTTTATCGCTTCGATGTTTTGATTGCCGAAACCTCGAAAATTGGAAAGGTCGCGTTTAGCGACACCGAAGCGCAAGATTCGGGTATGCTCAGGAACGTTGCCGAGTAATTTTAAGGTGGCGGAATAAAAAACGGCTGAATAAACCAGGCTGCCGAAAGAAGGGTGCAGCGGACCTGCCGCTACAGCGCCTTCCTGACGCATTTCCGGCGTCATCTGCAGGCCGAAACGGATGATGGAAATGCCCGCAGGCGCAAGCGTCTCCCAGGCCAGACGGCACCAGTCCACCGCTTCTTCCAGCGTAAGCGGGGAATAGCGGCCGCAAAGCAATTCATCGGCCAGAGGCGTATCCTTGAAAACAAGCACCGGATGGATGCGCACCGTATCCGGTTGAAGTTCGACTGTGCGCTTGAGGGTTGAAAGAAAGCTTTCCCGGGTGTCGCCGGGCAGGCCGGCCATCAGGTGCAGGCCGGTTTTAAATCCACGCGCCTTGAGCAACTGCATAGCCGTTTCCGTGGCCCGTGCGTCATGGCCGCGCCCAATATGATCAAGGGCCTGATCATTGAAGGACTGGGCGCCGATTTCAATGGTCCGGACGCCGTTGGCGTGCAGAAATATCAACTGCTCGCTGTCAATGTAATCGGGTCTTGTGGAAATCCGGATCGATTCCACCTGGCCTTTTTGAATATAAATGTTGGCCCAGGACAAAAGCCGTTTCTGATCATCAGGTGAAAGTCCGGTAAAACTGCCCCCGTAAAAGGCGATTTCCACCCGGCGCGCTTTGTCTTTGTTCCAGCGCAGATACGAGGCGACTTCGGCGTCAAAGAAATCCTGCGTAACTTCCGGAGAAAAATTTCCCGCAGCGATCTTCTCATTGCAAAAGGTGCAGTGCTGCGGGCATCCCCTGTTCATGATGAAGATGGGGATGATCAGCGGTTTTACCGGTGGATCGGGAAGCAAACGTCCTCCGGTTTCCCCATCCGGCGGCGGTGATGCGAAGCGCCGGGGGAGGGGGACTTTACTGCGAGGGGTGTTAAGCGCCGTTTTCACTGTGCAGGCTTTCCCAGGCTTTTTGCGCCGCCTGTTTTTGCGCATCTTTTTTGCTTTTTCCCCGGCCGATTTCACGGACGGAATCGCCGGCGGCAACTTCTATTTCAAAGATTTTGTCGTGATCGGGGCCGCTTTCGGCAAGCAGGGTATAAAGCGGCGCGGATTTGTACTTTTTCTGACACAATTCCTGCAGGACTGTTTTGTAGTCAAAGGATTGCGCGGCGAGCGCCTGATCATTCATCAGGGGCTTCATCAGACGCCTGATCAGCGTTTTGGTTTTACTGAAGCTGGAATCGAGATAAATCGCGGCGATGACCGCTTCGAAGGCATTGGCCAGCAGCGACTCTTTGGCGCGTCCGCCGGAATGTTCTTCTCCCCGGCCCAAAAGCAGGCAATCTCCCAGACCCAGTTGCGCCGCCAGGTCGGCCAGCGGTTTTTCATTGACCATTAAGGAACGGATTTTGGAAAGGGTGCCTTCATCAAAATCGGCATGTTTCTTCATCAGGAGATCGCTGACACAAAGACCCAGAACCGCGTCACCCAGAAACTCCAGCCTTTCATTATCGCTTGCGCCGGACTGTGGATTCTCATTGACATAGGAGCGGTGGGTCAGCGCGGTTGACAGCAGGTCCATGTTCCGGAAAGTATAGGAAAGCTTTCCCTGAAGAGCCGTTAATTGCTGTAATCTGTCATTATCCATGCAAAGTCCTGCCTGTAAGTTTGCCTTCCTGAACCTTTTCAATTTTGACCCTGACGAGAGTATTTACTAAAGAAGTTGGGGATTTGTCCAGCAGAACCGGAAGATAGTTGTGTGAAAAACCTTTGGCGAGGCCGGTTTTTTTGTCCCGGCTCTGTTCCACCAGCACCGGCAGTGTTTTTCCCAGAAACCGGCGGGCGAAGGCTTCCCTTTTTTTCGCGCCAACCTCCCGCAGGATTGCGGCGCGCTCTTTTTTGGTTTTTTCCGGAACCTTGGGATGAATCGCCAGGGCTGCCGTTCCAGGTCTTTCCGAATAGGGGAAAACGTGCAGATAAGCCACCGGCAGTTCTTCAAGCAGTCTCCGTGTGTGACCGAATTCCTCTTCACCTTCGCCGGGGAAACCGACCATGACATCGATGCCGACGGCAATATTGTCTACCGTCCGGACCACATTTTCAATGAGTGCGCGGTAGAAGGCCGTGTCGTAGCCGCGCTTCATCATTTTCAAAATAGAATCATCGCCGCTTTGCAGAGGGATATGCAGATGCGGACAGAGATTGTCGAAACGTCCGAAAAGATGAAGCAGATCATCCGATATTTCGTTGGGCTCGATGGAGCTGAGGCGAAACCTTGTTTTCGGATTCTGCGATAACAAGGTCTCGAGCGTATGGGCCAGATCCGTCCGGGGTTGCAGATCATGTCCATAATAACCCAGATGAATGCCGGTGAGAACAATTTCCCTGTAGTCCTGCAAAGAGAGGTTTTGTGCGCCTTTGAGAACATCAGGCACAGGCAGGCTGCGGCTTTTGCCGCGGGCGAATGGCACGATGCAGTAGCTGCAAAACGCGTTGCAGCCGTCCTGAATCTTGAAAAAAGCGCGGGTTCTTCCCGCAAGTCTTGACGGCGGGGCGGAGGGCAGTTGCTTTTGCAGAAAAATATCGCCGATAAAAATGCGTGGCCGGTCAGGAAGGGGATGGCTGAGCAGGCCGGCAATTTTATGCTTCTGATCATTGCCTACAACAAAGGTGACGCCGTCGATCGCGGCCAGCAATTCAGCCTGCGTCTGCGCGTAGCAGCCGGTTACGATGATCCGGGCGCGGGGATTGGCGCGCAACGCCCTGCGGATGAGCTGGCGGGCTTGAAAATCCGCAAAAGCAGTGACCGTGCAGGTGTTGATGATATAGGCGTCGGCGAAAGCGTTAAACGGCACCAGTGAAAAATTGGCGGCTTGCAGGTTTTCCGCCAGCGCCGCCGAATCACATTGATTGACCTTGCAGCCCAGGGTGGTCAGACCGACTTTCAGGATGACGTTATCGTTGTTCAAAGGCTCTTTCCTTTTATCGCATTATCTATGGGGCAACCTGTTCTTTGTCAAGACAAACAAAACATGGATTTTAAAATAAAAATAGGCTAAATTCGTACGCACAAAACAAGCGAAAGGGGAGTTGATTATGGAATCTTTATCGTCCTATTTTACGGCCAACCCGGCGAACTTCACGCTGCTGGCGATTCTTTTTGCCATTGTGATTCTTTATTTCATCTTAAAGAAATTCATCAAGTTGACCGTCATTCTCCTGATCGTCCTTTTGCTTGCCGGTGGCGTAAACCTTTTGAAAGACCCGGCATCCATGCCCGGTAAAATCAAAACAACCGTTCAGACCTTTGTGGCCGGTGGAGAACAGATGTGGGATAAGTTCAGCAGTTTGTGGAGGGATACCAAGGATCTGGCTGATAAAGCCAGAAGGACCCCGGGGGAGATCAATAAACTGCTGAACGCGGCAAATGAAAATGTTGAGGCTGATAGTAAATCGAAAACCGCGACGAAAGAAAAACCCAAAAAATAATTCCGGTCATGTCACAAACAGATCATTGGTCGAAAAATTCGGATCGGTTGTCAGATTAACGCCCATGCGCCTCAGCCCAGCTTCATCGCCCGGCGTGGGAATATGGGTCATATGCACTTCACAATTTTGCAGTTCCTTTAATTTTTCCAAAGCCAGTTCCGCCGCGGGATTGGTGGTGGCGCTGATGCTCAGCGCGATCAGCGCCTCTTCCAGATCGAGACTGACGTTCTTTTCATTCAGGATTTCCGTTTTCAGCTTGCGGATCGAACCGGTGATGTTGGGCGGTAATAGTTTGATTTTATCGGGAATGCCCGCCAGGTGTTTGATCGCATGGATGACCACGCTGGATGCCGCATGCATCAGCGGCGAATTGCTGCCGGTGATGATTGATCCGTCGCCCAGTTCGATGGCTGCGCCGCAAAAGATCCCTTCATTCCCTTTTTCATGTTCCAGCGCGTCCTGGGCCGCCTGACGCGCCGGTCCGACCACGCGCCGGTCTTCCGGCTTTAAATTAAAATCGTTGAGAAATAATTCGACGCGCTGAACCGTTTCTTTGTCGGAGAATCCCATGGCATATTCGCAGCGATAACGGAAATAGCGGCGGATGATTTCCTGCTTGGACGCTTCCCTGGTTACATCGTCATTCGTAATGGCAAATCCGGCGCGGTTGACGCCCATATCCGTGGGAGACTTATAAAAAGAGGCTTCGCCGGTGATCTTTTCCAGAATTCTTTTTAAGACCGGAAAAACTTCCACGTCGCGGTTATAGTTGACCCAGGCTTCGCCGTAGGCTTCCAGATGAAACGGATCGATCTGATTGAAGTCGCGAATGTCGGCCGTGGCCGCTTCATAGGCGACATTGACCGGGTGTTTGAGCGGCAGATTCCAGATCGGGAAGGTTTCAAACTTGGCGTAGCCGGATTTGACGCCTCTTTTGTAGTCGTGATAAAGCTGAGACAGGCACGTGGCCAGTTTTCCGCTGCCCGGCCCAGGTCCCGTGACGATTACCAGCGGTTTGTCCGTGGGGATATAATCATTCACGCCGTAGCCCTCGTCGCTGACGATTAAATCCACGTTGGTCGGATAGCCCTTGGTGAAGCGGTGCGTGAAAACTCTTATGCCGCGGCGTTCCAGCTTGTTTTTAAACAAGACGGCCGAAGGCTGATTTTCAAACCGGGTGATGACGACGCCCATCACGTTAATATTCCAGCCGCGCAGATCGTCAATCAGTTTCATGGCATCCGTATCATAGGTGATGCCGAAGTCCGCCCGGATTTTTTTCCGTTCGATGTCGCCCGCATAGATGCAAAGCAGAATATCCGCGCGGTCTTTCAGCTCTTTGATGAGCCGCATCTTGACGTTGGGATCATAGCCGGGCAGCACCCGGGCCGCGTGATAATCGTAAAGGAGCTTGCCGCCGAATTCCAGGTAGAGTTTGTTGTTGAATTTCTCTACGCGCTTTAAGATGGACTGGGTTTGCTGGGAGATGTACTTTTCATTATCGAATCCGTTTTTACCTGTATTCATGAGAATATTCAGCGCCTTTCTGAGGTTGTTCCGGTTACAATAAATTAATTTCCATGGCGCGGATGGGGCAGGCGGAAACACACAGTTCGCAACCATTGCACTTTTCAGGATCGAACAAAACTTTTTGCGTCTGTTTTTCGAAATACAGGGCGCCGGTCGGGCAAAATCCGGTGCAGGCGCCGCAATGAACGCACTTATCCACATTCTGGAACACGCTTTTGGAAAGCGCTTCAACGCGAAGCCCCATTTCTTTGAGGAAATGAATGCCGCGGTCGAAATCTTCTTTTTGACCGGATAATTCCAGGACGATGACGCCTTCACGGCGCGGATAGATTCGTGCCTTAAGGATATTAAAGACAAGGTTGTGTTTCTGAGCCAGCAGGTAAATAACCGGCTGCTGAACAATCTCCGGTGTATAGCGAATAACTATTTTTTTCGAGTACATAGCCTGAAAAGTGAAAAACCATCCAAATTTGCGGCATGTTAAGAGATGAAGCGTCTAATGTCAAGGCAATAGTTGATCCGGTGCCCTTTTATTCTTCGTTATGGCTTCTCTTCCTTTTGGTGCTTCGGGGAATTGGCGGGAGACAGGTCAAACAGAGGCTTGAAGGCCGATAATCCGGACATGTCCTGGGGATTCATTTTGGGATAATTTTCACCAAATTCAAGCCATTTTTTGAACTGATCATCGGCCACATTACGGAACAACAGATAATTTCGAATCGTCTGTTCAAGGTATTTTTCAAAAAAATCCGTCAGAACATTTTCACCATACTGAATGATCAGGTACAGCAGAGGAGGAGGCAGCAGGAATTTCTTTTTACGCGCCTCTTCCAGAACAATCTGTGTAAGAATGGCCGGGGTGACGTCTTCGCCGGTTTTCGCGTCCGTCACCTGGATCTGACGGCCCTGGCGAATGGTATTCGTCACGTAATCCAGCGTAACATAAATGCTTTTTTCCGTGTCGTAAAGTCTGCGGTTGGTGTATTTTTTCAAAAGCAGCGTATTTTTGTCCATATCGACTTCCTTTTTTCTTTCCTTACGCAATTGCGGCTGATAATGCAACATAAAATAATATTGCACTGCAACAAATTTTCTATTGACAAAGAAAATTTACTGGTTATAATAAACTCAACACAAAACAGAATATTTAAGAAATGTTATTTATAATATTGAAATAGTTGATAAAAATGTTTACTACCAAAAACCGGCCCTCGAAGAGGGCGTTAAATCAATAGTCATGTTGCAGCAGCAAATATACAGGAAGGCGCAGTAAAATAAAAACAATAATAAACAAAATGGAGGAAGAAAAAAATGGAACCCAAACAGATTGCAAAACAAATGGTGGATTTTAACAAGAAAGCTTTTGACAATTCATTCGAGGCGATGGCCGTTCTTCAGGATCAGACGGAGAAAATGGTCGCGACCATGATGCAGCAGACGACGTTTTTCCCGGAAGAAGGCAAGAAGCTGATCAATGACTGGCTGAAAACCTACAAGAAGGGCCGTGAGGAATTCAAGACGGCTGCCGATGAAAATTTTAAGAAGGTCGATGCATTTTTTTCATCGAAATAAGAAATTCTGGTTTTGATAAAAAAGCCGCCGCGAAAAATCGCAGCGGCTTTTTTATTTTGGCCGGACATCACGTCTTTGGTGCTTTAGGCGGGCTGACGAGCCCTTCGCCTGTCAGCACAGTCACGCCGTCCTGATTGCTGCACGTCGTTTTCAAGCGGACACGGTTCTTTTCGGCGAGCAGTTCCAGAACTTCAACACGTGCCGTGATGGTGTCGCCAATGCGCACCGGCGCAAGAAAGCTCAACTCCTGTTTCATGTAGATAGTTCCGGGGCCGGGCAACTGATTGGCTATAATGGCGGAAATGAAACCCGCCGTGAGCATGCCGTGCGCGATGCGGGTTTTGAAAAAAGTATTTTTGGCATACGCCTCGTTGACATGCGCCGGATTGAAATCGCCGGTGATCCCCGCATATAAATAAATGTCTGTTTCCGTTACTGTTTTGGCAAACTCCGCCACATCCCCAACCTGCAACTGATCCATTCTTTTTCCGGTGATCATCGATAATGTACCTCCTTTAACGAATATCAGATATTGACGGGTTGTTGCCCAAACCATATTCTTTTAATGGCAAGCGAAAAGGGTATTTGGGCAACAGCCCGTTCAGAGCTTCAACTAAAACCAGGATTTATGACTCCAAATATTCTCCTTCAAATCCTTAATATCATCCTGCATGACCATGTAGGTGCAGGCATTGTTGATGGCCAGGCCGCCCTGGTAGGCCAGAGCCGTCACCAGTTCGATTTCATCTTCCGTGAATTTTCTCTGCCGTCCGCTGTAAATAATGAGGACGCCAATGACATCATCCTTGGCCTTAATCGGCACATAAAGCATGGAGACAATGCCCTCCGCTTTTTTCTCTTTCTTGTACTGAATGCCCGTATCCTTAAAAACATCTTTAATGGCGATGGTTTTGCCTTTCAGGGCCTCGGCGATATTTTTATCAGTCAGAATGGGTCCTTTGTTCATGTATTTTTCGCTTAAACCGAAATGGGCCACCGATTTCAGTGTGCGTCTGTCTTCATCCAGCAGCCGGACCGCCGCCGCCTTGAGATTCATGGATTTCACCAGATCCTGCGTCATGGCCTGCAAGATCGTTTTGACGTCGAGGCTTTCCGAGATGCTGGCGGACAGCTTCAGGAAGATCCGGGTATTGTCACGCAACTTCTTGATAAGATTAGCGATTTCAATAGCGGAGCCTCCCTGCTCGGCCAGAATGGATAGAAAATCAATTTCATCTTTGGTGAATGTGCGGATGTCTTTGGTATAGACGCTCAGGATGCCCAGCATGCGGTTTTTATCCATGACCGGAACGGACAGAATAGAGCCGATGCCCTCCTTTTTTTTCGATTCCCGGTTGGCCAGTCTCTTGTCGGTTGCGGCGTCCTTAAAATACATGTAACCGTCTTTCAGTAGTTGAGGGCTGATTTTAACGGCGTGCGCCGGTCCCGCGTGAATGTATTTGCTGGAAAGGCCAACCTGGGCCACGGCGGCGTTATTGATGGCGTCCTCTGAATCATCGTCCCTTCGGAAGATGACCGCCGCCTTGACTTTCAGCGCTTTTACCGCCGTGGACACAATCAGGTGCAGCATTTTGGACTGGTCTTCCGTGACGGCCATGGCTCTGCTCAGTTCGCTCAAAGCTCGAAAATAACTTTTTTCAGTTGACATATTTCCCTCTCCCTTTTAAATGGCTTCGGCAATTTTCTGAATAAGCGACAACTTCTTTTTTCCGGGCGACGCCCGACGAATGGTTTTCGGCGCGCGCGCCGTTTTTTTTCTGGCTGTCGGCTTTTTCTTAACGGTTTGTTTCTTCAAGCGTGCTTCGCGCCTGACCGGCGCCGCTTTTTTAACGGCTGACGGCTGCGGAGTTTCTTCCTGGTCGCGTTCTTTAAGCCATTGCGCGATTCTGGGCGCGAACTGCCGCTGGAACTTGGAGCTGACATAAATGCCGATGTGTCCGGTTTCCAGGCAAACGTCAACGGCATCGGTGCTTCCCACGGCTTTCGTCAGTTGATTGCAGGCTTCCGGGGGCACCAGGTGGTCATATTCGCCGAAGAAATTTAAAAGCGGCATGGTCAACTTTTTCAAATCCACCGTTTTTCCGCCCAGTTGCATTTTGCTTTGAATCAGCAGATTGTTCTTATAGCAGTCATCCACGAACTGGCGGAACGTTTCTCCGGGAACATCGGGACTGTCGAAAATCCAGCGCTCCATGCGCACGAAATTTTCCACAAAATCCTTGTTGTCCATGTTTTCCATAAAACCGACGTATTTGTCGATCATCAGGCGCGCGGGATTCAACAGCAGAAAACCGAAATTCATGAGGTCGCCGGGGATGTTGCCGAAGGTGCGAATCATCCGGTCCGTGTCGATGTCCTTCATCCAGACGTGCAAAAGGCCTTTATCCGTGTCGAAGTTCGACGGCGTGACCGTCGTGATTAAATTTTTGATTTTCTCCGGATGCAGCGCAGCATACATGACGGAGAATGTACCGCCCATGCAGATGCCCATCAGATTGATTTTAGGAACATGGTGCCTCTCGCGGATAAAATCGACGACGTTGTTCATATAGCCGTTGACATGATCGTCAATGGTCAGGAAGCGGTCCTTTTGCGTGGGATACCCCCAGTCCACCATATACAGGTCGATGCCTTCCTGCAGAAACGTTTTGACGACGCTGCGATCGGGCTGCAAATCCAGCATGGTTTCGCGGTTGATGAGCGCGTAAACCACCAGCAGGGGGGTTTTTAACTTGTTTTCCGCGTTTTCATTACGAAAGTAATGCTTCACTTTGACCCGGTCTTCTTCATATACGATTTCATAAGGGGTCGAGCCCAGTTCATAATGGAGCTCGCCCAGCAGGACATCGGAAGCTTTGGAAGCGCGCTGTTGGGCTTTTTCAGCGTCTTCGGCCATTCGTTCCAGGATCAGGTCAATAGGAATTTTTGTTGAGTTCATGAAAACTTTATCCTTCCAAAAATTTTCAATCATCGCCCGCGACAGGCGGGAGGGGCTTCTATTTGACGGCGGTCATGGCGTTGGGTGAAATGCCGGCTTTCTTTTCCAGCTTTTTCACTCTCATTTTAAGCAAGTGGAATTCTTTGTACATTTCGTCCATATCTTTGTGCGTTACAACGGGCAGCAGCTGGAGAAAATCGCGCATGGCGTCGTTTTTGGCGATGAGGAAATCCTCCAGTTTGTTGAGCGTCCGATGCAGTGCATCCGTGTATTCTTTGGATTTAAACAAATTCATATAGTGGCCTTCCAGAATCTTCAGCCACATCCCGTAACTTTCTTTCGCTTCACTGGGCAGATGGCCCTGCTCCGCCATCTCCTGCAATTTTTCCTGAAGCACCTTGAAAGATTTTTCCATCGGCAGATAAAGAATGGAAAGAAATTCCGCCAGTGTGGTTTCAAAGAGAATGTGCTTATCCAGCAATTCGTTAAACCGTTCCTGATAAAAACGCGTCAGTCCCAGCGGTGGAATCTTCAGGTATTGCCGCAGCTCTTTTTCATAGACGTCAGTCAGGGCCTTAAAGACGTCCTGATCCAGATTGTCGAAATTATACGCTTCCGTACGTTTGCCGATCTTACCCGCTTTTTCCATTAAATGGTTTTGTATCTGCATTGCCGCATCAAAGCCGGATCTGGCCATTTTTATGAGAATTTCCGGCAGCGCGCTGACCGAGTTGGCGGCGGCGGAGGCGGATTCCGGTTCGCTCATCATCCGGGAAAAAGATTTAAGCAGATTTAAATTTGTTTCCAGCTGCTCGGCGAAACGGTTTTGCACAGCAGTTTGTGTTTTCAGTGTGGTATCCGAACTGGGCGGCATGGTTTTGGCCATGTTAAGCCACATGTCCGCGGCCGTCTTGAGCCACGGAAAAATGGAAGATTCATTGAACGGGAAAGGATTACTTTCGTCAGCCATGATCACCTCATTTTTCAAGCAACAATTTTGGATGGACTAAATTCAAGCTAATGTGGTTGTTTTTTAATATATAAGTCCCTATTTGTCAATGCGTTTCGCTGTTTTCAGCAAGGAGACAATGCTCTCTTCACGGTTATTTCTGCTCCAGCAGTTGAGACCAGGGAAGCGTCGGGAAAATGCTGCCAAGCGGGTGATCGTCGTCCACAAAATGATGCTCCAGACGGGCAAAAGTGTTTTCAGCAATCTTCTTGACGGCGTAAGGATTAACCACCTTGTCTTTTGTGCCGTGATAGAGGATCACCGGCATGTGCAATTTTTTGACGACGGCTTTTTCAAATCCTTCAATATCAAGCGCCGGAGCGAGCAGAATCAGTTTTTGCACCCTCGATTCCTCCTCCAGAGCAAATTGGGCCGCCATCAGGCCGCCGTAACTTGATCCGACAAGAATCAGGTTGTTTTTGCCCTTCAGAATCCGTCTTAATTTTTGCATTCGGGTTTCCAGATTACCCGTGTAATCTTCAATGATCATTTCCGGAAACGATTTTCGAAAATATTGCGCTTTGTTGCCCTGGGAGGTGCTCTCCAGACCGTGAATGAAAACCAGTGTTTTTTTCATTTTTACCCTCCGCTGTTTTTCCAGCCGCCGTCAATTTGATGTTGCCCGGATTATGCCATTGTGTTACATCCCGTGCAACGTAATTTTTATGAAGGAGATTGAAAAATGGCTTTGGTATTACCTTTTAAAGCGGTTCGTCCGTTGGCGAAATATGCGTCTGAGGTTGCTGCGCTTCCCTACGACGTCATGACCCGGGAAGAGGGACAAAAAGCGGTGGCCGGCCGGCCGCTCAGCTTTATGCATGTGGAAAAATCTGAAATCGACGTGCCGGACGGCACGCGGCCGGATGACCCTGTGATTTATGAGACGGCGAAGAGCAACTTCGGCAAATTAAGGGCAGAGGGCATTCTTCGGCAGGATGAAAATCCCTGCTATTACGTCTATCGCCAGCAGATGGGAAAACAGATCCAGACGGGCATCGTCGGCGTGATGAGCGCCGCGGAGTATGATGAAGGCAAGATCAAGAAGCATGAACTGACCCGGCAGGATAAGGAAGACGACCGTATTCGCCACGTCGGCACGATCAACGCGCAGACCGGCGCCGTGTTCATCAGCTACATGGCGCGCCCCGGCATCAACGCGATCGTGGAAAAGATCGTTGCCGGAAAGCCGGAATATGATTTCACCGCTGAAGACGGCGTGATCCACACGGCCTGGGTGGCGGCCGATCAGGAACAAATCGAAGCCCTGCAAAAAGAATTTGCGCAGGTTCAGTCGCTCTACATTGCCGACGGACATCACCGTGCAGCCGCCGGCGCCACTGTGGCGCGCAACCGCCGCAAACCTGGTGTCGTGCAGGAATCGGACAAAGTGCTGGCCGTATTTTTCCCGCATAATCAGCTGAAGGTTATGGATTACAACAGGGCGGTGAAAGATTTGAATGGGCTTACCGCCGGACAGTTTCTGGAAAAGATCAGCGCTAAATTTACCGTCACGAAAAACTTTGCCGCAAAGTCGCCGCAGCGTCTGCATGACTTCGGCATGTATCTGGGCGGTGCGTGGTATTGCATCACGATTAAAGAAGGCGTTTACAACGCCCAGGATCCGGTGGCCAGTCTGGATGCTGCCATTTTGCAGGATCACCTGCTTGCGCCCGTTTTAGGCATTGCCGATCCGCGCACCGACGACCGGATTAAATTCATCGGCGGCATCCGGGGCATGGCGGAATTGGAAAAGCTGGTGAATCAGGATGGCTTTGCCGTGGCGTTTTCGCTGTATGCCACAACGATGGAGCAGATCATGAACGTGGCTGATGCCGGCGCGATTATGCCGCCCAAGTCCACCTGGTTTGAGCCCAAGCTGCGCAGCGGTTTGTTTGTTCATACCCTTGAGTAGTAGTGGATGGTGAATGTTTGATAGTGGATAGCGGATGGTGATGGGGGGATAAGTCAGCCTTTCGTGTCCTGTAAAAGGAGAAGATAAGGAGGATAGGATGAAAAGAATTCAAACGGCGGGTCTGATATGGCTTATGGCGGCGATGTTTTTGTGTATTTCAGGTTGTGCCGTCACAACGATTTACTCCGTCAATATGAATTATACGGCGGAAAAGGCGGTTATTCCACCCTACCTGAAACCGGATCAAAAAGCTTTGCAGTCGATTATCGGGGTGGCTGAATTTACCGATGTGCGTAAGACGGACGACCCGCTGGTCATCGGACATGTCATTGAGAAAAACGGGACGAAAGTGCTGGTCCTGCCCAAGCACATCCGGCCGACAGACGCCGTCGCCCGGGGGGTGAGAGCGTATTTGAGAAAAGCGGGATACAATGTTTCCGGCGTCGGTGAAAAATGGGATTTGCAGGAGCAAAGCATTCCTAAGGCCACGAACGGCAAAATTCTGATCGGGGGCGCGATTGAAGAGATGGAAATCAACTGCCGCCGCGCCCTGCCTGCCAATACTTATACGACCAGGATAAAACTGACCGTCTATCTGGCGGATTCAGTCAATAAAAAAATATTGCACCGCTCCAGTGTGGAATCCACCACGTCGCTTAAGCATGTATCTTTCTCCGAAGAACGGATGGGCGATCAGGCCGGTATTGCGCTGGGCGACGGGATAGAGAAAATCTTTGAAAATGGAGAACTGGCGCAAAAAATCAGGGAAGCCTTGACCGCTAGTGCGGCGTTTCAGTAAAAGCTTTGCATGGAGGTTTGAACGTCATGGGCGAAGACGGAAAAACCGGATTCAATAAAATTCTTTCCCTGTTCATGGACTATTTCGGCCTGGGGCGCACGGCATCGATTGTGGGTATGATCGTCGTTGTGTTGTTGATCATGACAGCCTGCTTCTGGTTCTTCCATTCTGCGCCGCCTAAAACCCTTATCATCACCAGCGGCGAGAAGGGAAGCGCCTATTACAGCGTAGCCGAAAAATATGCCAAAATCCTTGCCCGCGACAACCGGCACCCGGCCTTGTCCAATTTACTGCTGGCCGGACGGATCGATGAAATCGAATCCGAGGTCCACGCAATGAAAGTGCCCGCCTCTTACGGCGGCCAGTTTTATGTCTTGCGCGCACACATTAATTTTGTCCGAAATAAACTGCAATCGTTGACGAAAGGAGGAAGGAATGATGTTTAAAAAGCTGCTCATTGCCGTCGGGGCTGTTGTTGCGGTGATCGTTGTGGTATTGATTGCCGCCGGCGTAATCGTTTACATGAAAGTGGATAAGACATTGATCGCCTCCCAAATATCCAAAGCGCTCAACCGGCAGGTCACGATTGAAAATATCGATGTCAGCATTTTTTCCGTTCTGTCCGGCATCGAAATTCAAAAGGTAGCCGTTTCCAATTTTAAGACACCCGGGGAACTCGAAAGACTGCAAGGCAAACCGGTTGCCGCGGGAGATGTTTTTGCCACCGTGGATGCTTTTCATTTCAAAATTAAAATTTTGCCCCTTTTGAAGCGTCAGGTCGAGCTTCGCGAGCTTGTTCTATACAGTCCGGTCATTCATCTGTCCAAAAACAAACAGGGCGTGATGAATATTGACGACCTCATCAAATCCAAAAAGCCGGAGGACAAGAAACGGCCACAAGACAAAGAGCCTGCCGTTCCAATCTCCGCCGACAGCCTTCCTGTGGCCATTGCCGTGGGAGAAATCGGCATGAAGAATGGCACCGTGAATTACCATGACGGCAAGTTTGATCAGAAAATCCAGATTTATAACCTTACCGCTTTGGCGCACGATATCCTGATCGATCCGCGGGATCTGAAAAAAAAGGACGAAGTTCCCTTGAAGCTGGATATGGGAATTAAAACTATCGGCGCGATGAAAACGGGAAGCGTTCAGAGTTTTGACCTGTCGGTTGGCGCCACGGGAAAGGTGATTCCGTTTGATGTCCGGACACGGTTCTTGGAGCCGGAGGCGATTCTGCGCATTGCCATTCCGGACGGTGAAATTACCGGCCTGCAAATATTTAACGCCATTGCGGCTATCCCGGTTTTAGAGGATTATCTGGGAAAGCATATTTCTTTTCTCAAAGAAAAACAGCAGTGGAAAGGCGAAAAGCAAAATGGCCTGAATCTTCGCTACAAAGCCGCCCAAGCGGAAATTACCAATGGCAAGCTGGATCTTAAAGACGCCGGCCTGCTCTTCGACGGCAAGATGAACATGGACACAAAGGCCATCGACATGAATCTGGGCATGGTGATGTCGAAACAAATCAACGAGGACGTTAAGACAGCGCTGGCCAAAGAGATCGAAAGAGGCATCAAGAGTCCCGAAGTGAAGAAATACGTGGATACGGGAAGTTTGGCCGGGATCGCCATGAAGCCGCTGCTCAATCAAGACGGTCAAATCGGCTTAAAAGCCAAAGTCGACGGCACCACCCGTAAGCCGGAGGTAAAGCTTACAGAGCCGAAGCTGGAATCGCTGGGAAGTTTTGTTCAGGCCAATGCCGGCAACCTGGCCGCAGAGGCGGGGAAGGGCGCCGTAAAAAAACTGCTCAAGGAAGATCAGCAAAAAGTGCTCGACGACATCGAGGGGTTGTTCAGAAAAAAATAAAGTTTTTCCGACGCCGTCCGGCTGGTTATTTGCCCCAATGGCAGGTGGAATGAACCCCTCTCTCCGGCATTTTCCCTTGCAATGTTTTGAAGAAGTTGTAGTATTTGCCTCGTTATTTATCTGCGGAGATTGAAAAAATAATCATCTGATGCATTAAGTCCATTGTGTGAAGAGTCAAATTGAGGCGCGTTTTGGGTAAGATCAACAAGAAAGAACTCAGCGAAACCGATATTTGTGATTTATTCATCACCCCCGCGATTAAAAATGCCGGTTGGGATCCCGTCAATCAGATTCGTCGAGAAGTAACGTTGACACCCGGCCCCGTTATTGTCCGCGGCAACATGTCGTTGCGCAATAAGAAAAAGAAAAAATTCGCGGATTACATCCTGTATCAGGAACCGGGCGTTCCCATTTCCGTGATTGAGGCAAAGGATAACAACCACACGGTCAGCCAGGGGATGCAGCAGGCGCTGCAATATTCGGAAATACTTGAAGTGCCAAGCGCATTCAGTTCCAATGGAGACGCCTTTGCATCACATAACAAATTTCCCGCCGCCGGCGAGGATGTTGAAATCCAATTTCCTTTAGAAGCATTTCCACCGCCACAAACCCTCTGGAAACGTTATAAAAAATATCGCGGCATTGAAGATCAATCGGAAGAACTCGTTTTGCAACCCTATCACACCGACAGCTCCGGCAAAGAACCGCGCTATTATCAGGTTGAAGCCATCAACCGGGTAATGGAAACCGTCGCCAAAGGACAGAAGCGGATACTGCTGGTGATGGCTACAGGCACAGGCAAGACCTATACGACATTTCAAATCATCTGGCGGTTGTGGAAAGCAAAAGTTGTCAAAAGGATTTTGTTTTTGGTTGACCGGAATTTTCTGGCCGATCAAACCTTGGTGAATGACTTCAAACCGTTTGGTTCCGTCATGACCAAAATCAAAAACCGGAAAATCGATCCGGCTTATGAAATTTATCTGGGTCTTTATCAAGCCATCACCGGGCCGGACGAAGAAGATAAAATTTTTAAAAATGTCAGCCCCGATTTTTTCGATATGATCATTGTTGACGAATGTCATCGTGGCAGCGCCGCCGAGGATTCGGCATGGCGTGAAATCCTTGATTATTTTTCAAACGCCATCCAGTTGGGCATGACCGCTACACCCCGCGAGACAAAATACATCTCCAACATCACCTACTTTGGTGAACCGATTTATACCTACAGTCTGAAACAGGGCATTGCCGATGGTTTTCTGGCCCCGTATAAAGTTGTCCGCATTGATATTGACAAAGACATCAAGGGCTGGACGCCCCCGCCCGGCATGATAGACGATCTGGGGCAGGAAATTGAAGGCCGCACCTATAACCAGAAGGATATGGATCGCATCCTTGTGCTGAACCAGCGAACCAGGCTGGTGGCCAAACGCGTTATGCAACTGCTTAACGCCACCGATCCGTTTGCCAAAACCATTATCTTTTGTGAAGACATCGATCATGCTGAACGGATGCGCGTCGCCATTGTGAATGCCGCCGGGCAGCTTGCTCTTGATCATCCCCGATATGTTGTGCGGATTACCGGAGACAGCCCTGAAGGCAAGGCGGAGTTGGATAACTTCATCAGCCGGGAAAGCCGGTTTCCCGTTATCGCTACCACGTCCGAGCTGTTGACAACCGGGCTTGATGTCAGAACCTGCAAAGTCATTGTCCTGGATAAAACCATCAACTCCATGACCGTATTCAAGCAGATCATCGGGCGGGGTACCCGCATTGAAGAAGAATACAACAAATACTTCTTCACCATCATGGATTTTAAAAAAGCCACGGAACTTTTCCGCGATCCGGATTTTGACGGCGAGCCGGTGGTGATCTTTGAACCCAAAGACGATGAAGACCCCGTGCCGCCGGATCCGCCGGGAGAGCCTGACGATGACGATGATTTAGGCGGTGATACCGAAGGAGCGAAAAAATATGTAGTCAACGGTGTTCCCGTCAGCATCATTGCCGAGCGGATTGAATACTACGGCCCGGACGGTAATCTGGTCACCGAATCCTATCGGGATTTTACGCGCAAACAAATTCAGTCGGAGTTTGCGTCTCTGGACGATTTTCTCCGGCGTTGGAATACAACAAAAAAGAAGCAGGCTATTGTGGAGCTGTTGGAAGAGCATGGCGTTATCCTGGAAAATCTGGCCGAACTGGTGGGCAAAGAATACGGCGACTTTGACCTGATTTGCCACGTTGCCTACGACCAGCCGCCGCTTACACGAAAAGAGCGGGCGGACAATGTCCGAAAACGCAACTATTTCACAAAGTACGGCGAACAGGCCAGAGCGGTGCTCAACGCCCTGTTGGATAAATACGCCGACCGGGGCATTGAAAGCGTGGAAAACACAAAAGTATTGAAGCTCCAGCCCTTCAGCAACATGGGCACGCCGCTGGAAATCATCAACAAGGTCTTTGGTGGCAAAGAACAGTATGAAAAAGCCGTTTTGGAACTGGAGCAGGAATTATTTTCTCAGGAGAAATCCGCATGAGCAATGTGTCGGGAATTATCAAATCAATTCAAGATATTATGCGCAAGGACGTCGGCGTGGACGGCGACGCCCAACGCATCAGCCAACTTGTCTGGATGTTCTTTCTCAAAATATTTGACGACCGGGAAACCGAGCTTGAACTGCTTGAAGACAACTACAAGTCTCCCTTGCCGGAACCCTTGCGCTGGCGGGCCTGGGCGAAAGACCCGGAAGGAATCACCGGCGATGAACTGGCCGATTTTGTCAATCTGCAGCTATTTCCAACGCTGAAAAACAAACTCAACACAGCGGGGCCGCACGGCAAACGCGCCCAAGTGGTCAGAGACATCTTTGAAGATGCTTATAACTACATGAAATCCGGCACACTGATGCGCCAAGTCATCAATAAAATCAGTGAGATAGATTTCAATACGCAAAACGATCGCCACACCTTCGGCAACATTTACGAACAAATCCTCAAAGACCTGCAAAGCGCCGGAAACGCCGGTGAGTTTTATACACCCCGCGCCGTGACGCAATTTATCGTGGACCGCGTCAACCCACAACTGGAAGAAACCGTCCTGGACCCCGCCTGCGGCACCGGCGGTTTTCTGGCGAACGTCATCGAACACAAGCGCGCACGATTCGTCAAATCGCCGAAAGACGAAGAAATCCTGCAAGCATCCATTTCAGGCGTGGATAAAAAATCACTGCCTTATATGCTTTGCATCACCAACATGATCCTGCACGGCATTGACACACCCGTCAACGTTCGACATGACAACACGCTCAGCCGTCCCTTGCTGGACTATACCAACAAAGACCGGGTCAACGTCATTGTCACCAACCCGCCGTTCGGCGGCATGGAAGAAGATGGCATTGAAAATAATTTCCCGGCCACCTTCCGCACACGCGAAACCGCCGATCTGTTTGTGACGTTGATCATCCACCTTCTTAAAGACCAGGGGCGCGCCGCCGTGGTTTTGCCTGACGGATTTTTCTTCGGCGAAGGCATGAAAACCCGGCTCAAGGAAAAGCTGCTTGAGGAATGTAACCTGCACACCATCGTGCGTCTGCCGAACGGCGTGTTTAATCCGTACACCGGCATCAAAACCAATCTATTGTTTTTTACCAAGGGAAAACCGACTGAGCATATCTGGTATTATGAACACCCTTATCCCGAAGGCGTAAAAAGCTACAACAAGACCAAACCCATACGGTTTGAAGAATTCCAGCCGGAAATCGATTGGTGGGGCATGGAATCTAACAGCTTCAAGGTCAGGGTGGAAACCGAACAGGCATGGAAAGTCTCCATAGAAGACATTAAAGCCCGCAACTACAATCTTGACATAAAAAATCCCCACGTCGATGAACAAATCAGCCACGATCCCGAAGAGCTTCTCAAAGTTTATTCAAGACAACAAAAAGAAATTTCCAGTCTTCGCGATCAACTCAAAAACATTTTGGCCGAAGCGTTAAATGGCAAATGAAATACGTCATGCCGGAGAAAGCCGGCATCCAGACGTCATCCCCCGTAGGCGGGAATCCAGAAAATAATAAATATTGACTCACAATTATGAAAAATCTGCTCACTGAAAATATTGACATCTGGACATCAGTCCAAATCCAAAAGAACGGCAATGGTCGCGGCAATGGTTCCGCCAATCAAAGCCACTACGGTATCAAGAAACTGCGGGAACTGATTCTGGAGCTGGCCGTGCGCGGCAAGCTCGTGCCGCAAGACCCTAACGACGAACCTGCCAGCGTGCTCTTGGAAAAGATCGCCAAAGAAAAAGAGAGGCTTATTAAAGAAGGGAAAATTAAAAAGCAGGAACATTTGTCCAAAATCACGGAAGAAGAAAAACCTTTTGACGTGCCCAAAGGATGGGTGTGGGCGCGATTAACTGAACTTTATTATTCGATATCACCGTCAGGAAAAAAACTTAAAAGCTCTGAGATCAGCGACGCAGGAAAATTTCCGGTTGAAGATCAAGGTAAAAGTTACATAGCAGGTTATACAGACAATTTAGAACTTCTAATCAGAATACCACATCCAATAATCTTATTTGGCGATCATACTACTGAAATAAAATACATTGATTTCAATTTTGTAGCAGGAGCGGATGGTACTAAAATTCTTTGCCCTTATAAAATGCATGAAAGATATTTTTATACATATCTATTGACCTATAAATTGGAAGATAGAGGATATGCTCGTCACTTTAAAGTTTTAAATGATAATTTGATGGCACTACCACCTTATGCCGAGCAACACCGCATTGTTGCCAAGGTCGATGAACTGATGGCTATCTGCGATCAGTTGGAGCAGAAACAAACCGA
>WOYI011341783.1_pt1 | contig 23127 bp, 23 predicted proteins | sample 6423411 | NCBI WGS metagenome assembly WOYI01 (sample SAMN13441803, study PRJNA592873) | oil field metagenome | biome: oil field; feature: oil-well bore; material: oil-contaminated soil; isolation source: oil-contaminated soil from oil-well borehole | place: Germany: Wietze | collected 2016-10-18 ... | reverse complement strand
GAAGCTTCTTGAGGCAATCGCTTAATCACACGTATTTGTAAAAACCTGTACTAGAGTTCTGATAGATATCTTAGTGGTCAGTCTTCATCCTCTTCGTAATCACCATACTCCGCAATCGCCCCGTCGTACGCACTTTCATAGGAAGTGAATTTCCCTAGAACCGACCGCATCTTGTAATCAAGGACAAAGTATCCATCAAAAAACTCGAAGATGTCATATGAACAGGTTTCGTCAATACTGTTTGTATGTTCATAACTCCCTTCATAGTCTGCGTTACTTTCAAGGAAATCAAATAGTCCAGTATCGGCAATATAGTCCACCTCTTCATCATTGGCTGTTCGGGCCAACAAGCAGACACTGACATAATCTATCTCCTCATAGGGTTCCGTTCCAATGACAGCATAGTCGGTACCCAGTAGAGCCGCCTCAATGGATGAGAAGCGTCCTCTGACTGAGAATTCGCTGGGGGTAACAATAAAGTACTCCTTGTTGAATTCCATGACATACCTGACTTCAGGTATAAAACCTTCTTCTGCTGAGCTAAACAGGGTCTTTTGGAACTGCCCTTCCTCAAGAAACCAGTTGCACAAATCGGCCTCGTAATAAATCTCTGTATGCTCATCCATCTCAGAGGGAAACATACAGGAAGACAGGCTAGCAGGCAAGCCAGGTAATTCTCTCATGGCAAATAGCACATCCTCATCACTGTTCTGATCAAACATCTTATATTTTCTCTTTTCAAACAAATCCTCTTTGGCAACATCAATATCGTCATATTTGAGAAAAACCTTTTCTCCAATGATATAAAACTTGTTTCCATAAGGATATATCCCGCTCTTCCCATTAAACAGTATCCGAGTGTTTTATATTTCTGACTTGATTGTCTCGGTATCTACCTTACTAGTGGGTCTGACCCCATGGCTGAACTGCATATATTTCGCCTCTTTGTATAGCTACACCTTCATTGGCTGGCTAGGAGAAAGTATACGCTGTCTATCAGGTCCAGAGATAGGGAGAGGATGAGGATTCTTACTACGAATCTTCATCCTTCTCCACCATGTGAGGAAGTGGAGAGAAGAAAAGTATGATACCTTGATATGCTGAAAGGGAAGCTGTTTGGAGCAGCTCCCCTTTTTCTTCTATGCCTACCAATAAAACCAAAGGCCGCTTGTTAGGCGGCCCTCAGCTGAACATTACTTGGAGATGAGCATCGTCTTCGGATCGAGACTGACACCCATTAATTTCCCTTCTTGTCTAGTGTGGGATTTCACCAAGGTCATTACAACCTTATCGCGATCCTCATTGTAGATGAGGCCGATCAGTACATCAATCAGATGGGTGTACTTCTGCATGGTATTGGGGACCCCAAACTCATCGTAGGCCACATCTGCACGAACAGGGGAGACACTGAACCATACTTCCAAGTTCATATCCAGTGCGAACTGCTTAATCTTCTTAACATCGTCTTCTGTGGCTACTGTAAGTTTGTACCCATCGAAAAGTATCGCATCTGCTTTAAAAGAACCATGCTTGATAAGCGTCTCCAAACTGGAGAGCACCTTATCGATAGTGACATTCTCCTGACTGAAATTCATCACAACACGGTTTGAAAGAATGTTATTGTACACCGAAGCAGCATCTGCGAGACTTCTTCCTTCAGAAACTTCACGAAACACTTCCTTGTACCAGTTGATTACATGCTCGACGTTACCAGAGAAAGAGACGTGGATGACATGCTGGCCCCGTAGAAGCTTATCGGTGGCAAGGTGTACCAAGCACGCTGTCTTTCCTACACCATGACGAGAAACAAGTACGCCTAGATTACCACGACCTAGTCCTCCATCAAGGGATTCCTCAAATACACGAAGCGGACTCAAGTCGTTCAACTCTTGGATTTCCATATTGCTCACCTCCCAGAAGATTTGTTGTTCTGAACCCAGTATACTATAAAAAAGTACAATTGGGTAGGAATTTGCACCAAACCGGAAACCCCAATAAAACACCCCCCCTGCAAAGAATCACTCTGCAGGGGGGGGTGTTTGTAAATGCAAGATAGATTATTTCTGCTCTTTCCTACGCTTTTCCTGATATTCTTTCTTCAGATCCTCGGAAACACTCATAGGGACTTTGCCATACTTGCTAAGCTCCATGGAGAACTCACCCTTTCCCTGAGTCAGGGAGCGAAGGGTTGTCGAGTACCCAAACATCTCTGAAAGAGGGACATCAGCATATACAGTACACATGGCAAGGTCTTCAGTAGAACTGACAATGATACCACGTCTCTGGTTGACTGAGGCAAACAGGCTACCCTGGAACTCAGTGGGAGCCACAACCTCAACCTTCATGATAGGTTCGAGGATAACAGGCTTGGCCTTCTCGAAAGCATCCCTAAAAGCATTGAGTGCTGCAGTCTGGAAAGCCTGGTCGGAAGAGTCAACTGCGTGCCAGGCACCATCGTTGACAACAGCCTTGACGCCAAGGATAGGGAACCCGACCTGGGTGCCTTTCTTCATGGCAGCCTGGAAACCCTTATCACAAGAGGGGATGTACTCAGTAGGGATTGATCCACCCTTGACCTCATCACCAAACTCATAGTCCTTAGGATCTTCACCCTCAACAGCCTCTGGAAGAGGCTCAATATATCCGGCGACACGAGCATACTGCCCTGAACCACCGGTCTGCTTCTTGTGGGTGTAGTTGAATGTTGCACGCTCGGTGATAGCCTCACGGTAAGCCACCTCTGGTTGCCCAATCTCAACTTCAGCCTTGTACTCACGCTTCATACGTTCGACATATACTTCAAGATGCAACTCTCCCATTCCTTGGATAATCGTCTGGTTTGACTCAGGATCAACATAGGAACGGAATGTGGGGTCTTCCTTGGTAAAGCGGTTAAGAGCCTTACCCATGTTGTCTGCCGCCTTCTTATCAATTGGCTTGATAGCCAGCGAGATAACAGGGTTAGGCACATACATGGAACTGAGCGAGTAGTTCAGCTTCGGGTCACAGAAGGTATCACCGGAAGCACACTCGATACCGAACAGGGCGGCAATCTCACCACAACCAGCTTCGACGAGGTCTTCCATGTTATTGGAGTGCATCCTGATAAGGCGCCCAACTCTGAACTTCTTGTGACTGCGGGTATTGAACAGTTCATCACCCTTCCTCACCTTCCCCTGATAGACACGGATATAGGTGAGCTGACCATACTGACCATCCTCAAGCTTGAAAGCAAGCACAACAGGAGGGAGGTTCTCGTCTGAAGGAAGAATAATTTCCTCTTCATGATTATCTAGGTCCAGAGCCCTGTTGGTTACGTCCCCTGGATTGGGGAGATAGCTGACTACTGCATTGAGCAGTGCCTGGATACCTTTGTTCTTGTAGGCAGAACCCATAAGGACAGGAACGAGCTTCAAAGCAATGGTAGCCTTGCGGATCTCAGTGTTGAGAAGTTCTTCGGTAAGGGTCTCCTCAAGCATAGCCTCCATAACTGCATCAGAGCACATGGAGATGCTGTCAAGCATCTCTTCACGCTTCGCCTTGGCTTCCTCAAGCAACTCGGAGGGAATCTCTGCAATGCGCATTGCATCCTGGGCAGGACCATCGTCAAAGTAGAGGGCCTTCATGGAAACAAGGTCCACAACTCCCTTCATCTTGTCTTCAAGCCCAATGGGAATCTGCAACAATACTGCATTCAGACCAAGTTTTTCAACCAGCTGTTTCTGAACACGGTAGGGGTTTGCACCCGTACGGTCACATTTGTTGACAAATGCAATGCGGGGAACATGATAGCGTTTCATTTGTCGGTCAACAGTGATCGACTGACTTTGCACACCTGCAACTGAACAAAGCACAAGTACTGCGCCATCGAGAACACGCAAAGACCTCTCTACCTCAATGGTGAAGTCAACGTGTCCCGGAGTATCGATGATGTTGATCTCAGTGTCCTTCCACATAACATTTGTTGCGGCGGAAGCAATCGTAATTCCACGTTCTCGCTCAAGCTCCATGCTATCCATGGTGGCGCCAACGCCGTCCTTTCCACGAACTTCATGTATTTCGTGGATTTTATTGCAGTAGTAGAGGATACGTTCGGTGAGAGTAGTCTTACCCGAGTCAATGTGGGCACTAATTCCGATGTTCCTCATGTTTTGCAAATCAGCCATACTGTTAAACCTCTATAATATAGAATACAAGCGATGCTGCAGTATTTCCTGCAACTATAATTTTCCGTATTGAAAGAGCCTTCTGTTTCTTGTATACCCATATACTGCAATGAGGAAGGGATAGAGACTCGGCCCGTAAGCTACCGATAGCGTAGCGTACCTTGTGGATAATATTACAATAGGGATTTTTGTGCAATCCCTTTTACCTTCACAATCCTTTTCCGACTAGATAATTGTGTGCTACAATAGCTTTGAGGTGTACCATGAAAACCATTTTTACAAGAATTCAAGAAGGAGAGATACCTTCGGTTATAGTACATAAAGATGCCCTTTGTACCGTTATATTGGACATCAACCCGGTGCATAAGGGGCATCTTCTGGTCATTTCCCGCGACCCCTACCCGACGTTCAGCGAGTGCCCCCTGCCGATATTGAACCATCTTATGGATATCTCACAACAAGCAGACATGAAATTACGCTCTGCTCTGGAATGTGATGGAACCAATCTGATAATAAACAATGGAGCCGCAAGCGGACAGGAAGTACCCCACCTCCACATCCATATCATCCCCCGTTACACAGATGACGGACAGAAGTTTGGATTCACCAAAGAGACCTATGCTGAAGGCGAAATGGCCAAGTATGGGGAAAAACTGGAGTTCTGACGATGAAAGCATGTCACCACTGCCATACAGCAGTAGAAACCCTGCAAATAATAGGGACACATACCATCTGTCTACACTGTGAAAAACCTCTGCACAGCTGTTACAACTGTAGGTTTTACAGCCCTGGGGCTTATCATGATTGTCTCGAAGGAATAGATGAAGTCATTGAAGAAAAACAAGAAGCTAACTTTTGTGATTTCTTTATGCTAGGTGAAGACAACCTAGAGGAAGATCGTAAAAAAGCAGACGCAAAAAAACGGGCAGAAGCCTTTTTCACCACCTAAGGAACTGATCATGAACAGACGACGTATCACCATAGTGCTGTGCACCATTTTGCCTCTTTTCCTTATGGGTTGTCAGACCTACACTGCAGCCAAGGGGAAAGCAGCCATTCAACCCACTGCTTCTGTTGCCGAAGAGAAGACAATCACCAAGTACTCAGTCCTACAAGAGGAAAATGAGGCCTTACTAAGAGAGGAAGCCCTGCAGGAACAACAAGAGCAAGCTGCACTTGTTGAGCAGCAACAAGCAGAGAGGGATAAGAGAATTGCCTTCCTCACAGAGAGGGAACAGGAACTTGAAAGTTCCTTGACCACTTTGAACAGTCGTCTGAAAGAGGCAACCAAAGAAAACCAACAACTTGTTGACTCCCTTACAGAGCTCACCATGGAAAAGGAGGAGATACTACTCGACACCCAACTATCTTCTCAAGAGAGTGCACAACGTATTGAGCAGCTGAATGCACAGAATGCAGAACGTATTGAAGAGCTGAAGCAGCAAAACACAAAACTCGCCAACGAGATGCTTGAACTGCAAAGCATGATCGAAGAGAACCAAACTCTCCAACAGGAGCAAATAACTGAAAGGCTTCGCCTCGAACAGGAGCAAGAAGCCCTGCTATCAGAACAAGAGAAACAACGGAACTCTGCTTGGCAGGAACTCAGTGATGAACGTGATGTCCTTGCCTCTGAAAATCACGTACTCAGGGCCCAGATTGAAGAGCTGAAGCAGCAGAATACACAACTTGCAACCGATATGTCTGAACTGAAAAGCCTGATCAAAGAGAATCAGACGCTCCAACAGGAGCAACAAGCAAAAATGCTTCGCCTCGAGCAGGAGCAAGAGGACCTGCTATCAGAACAGGAAGGGCAACGAAACGTTGCTTATCAGGAACTCAGTGACGAAAGCGATACACTCGCCTCTGAAAATTCCATGCTCAAGGCCCAGGTTGAAGAGTTGAAGCAGCAGAATGTACAACTTGCAAACGAGATTTCTGAACTGAAAAGCCTGATCGAAGAGAATCAGACGCTCCAGCAGGAGCAAGAAGCTCTGCTATCAGAACAGGAAGGGCAGCGGAACGTTGCTTATCGGGAACTAAGCGATGAGCGTGATGCCCTCTCCTCTGAAGTTCGAATGCTCAAGGCCCAGCTTGAAGAGAAGACACTGACAATTGAAGAGAAGATCCGTCTTGAACAATTGCGTAGTGATGAGATACAACGTCTGGAGCAGGAACGGTTGGCAAAGCGATTGGAACAGGAAGCCAAGGAGAAGCGCATCGCCTCCCAAGCGGAAGAGAAGCGCCTGGCGCTGGAAAAAGAGTGGAGACAGATCCCACCACTTGACCAGATCACCTACCCCAGACTCTACAAGACCGAGATGCCCACCTCTCTTGCCCAAGAGGGGGAAACGCTCCGTGCCCTGATGCTTCCCCTGGATGATGTACCCTGGAAGGACAGCAAGATAGTCACAGAGGTTCATCAGAGCATACAAGACCTTGGGGTTCCCATTGTCTTTGTCACAGGCCATATGGAGAATGTGATAGCCCTGGTCAGGGAGATGCGCTCTAATGCAGCCATCTTCAGCACAGGGGCTATCATAACCAGCTTCCCAATCCAGGAGTTAAGCGCCTTTGGTGCAGAAATCCAGTACCAGGAAAAGAAGAACCTGCGTCTCATAGTGGCAAACCTTCCAGAGTATCAGGTAGTAGAAGCTTTTGCTCGGAACGGTGGATGGCAAGCAACGCAAAAAAAGCTCTCAGAAAGCAGACTCAACCAAATGAAAGGAATAGTTGGGGAAGGCTCTCTTACGGTTGCCACCCTCTTGGGGGCTTCCCTGTATGAACCCTCCTATCGGGACTGGAATACCTTCAGCCCTGTTGCCTATCGTCAGGTAGACTATCTGTGGCCACTTTCGGACTTTTTGGAGAACGAGGGGTTTTACGACACCTACAGACTTACCCACTTCAGCGAAGCAACAAATGCAGGCAATACTCTTATTACACCAACATGGAGCGAAAGGGTCGACTTCATCTACAGCAGAAAAATACTCCCCCTCGAGTCAGCAATGCTGACCATTGGGGGAGAGTCTGCTCCAGATGAGAGAGGCATCTCGCGCTTTGGTGTACTGGGAACCTTCCTCGTCCCCTGATCAGGACTTGTCCTGATCAGAACTTGGCTCTCCGACAACCTCAGCCTCACCCTCTATGGTTTGGTTGAACTGCCTTGTGAGTTTTCTCACTCGCATTGACCAGACGAACATTGCTATACCAGAGGCAAGCAGCACCACCCCGACAAGCTTGAGAAGCAGGTTTCCTGTCTGGGTAGGAAAGGCAAAGAACAAGGCTGCTAGCACAATGGAGAGAAACGCTTCCGAAAGCAGGGGCGTGACACTGACATTGCCTTTGCGTAGGGAAAAGGCTTGGAAAAGCGAAACGAAGGCTGAAAGCACAAGCTGTACTGCAAGAATGTAGAGTAGGATATGCGTACTGAAATTCTTGGTGTAAAGTGATAGAACAATCACCAGGATACCAACAGCGATGTTGACAAGCCCCTTAATAATCAAAGCCTTTCTGTTGCGGGCATTCAAAGTATAGATACGCATGGAAAGAAGGGCGTTGACCCCTGTGATAACCATCCCCAGTCCAAGCAAGGCGACAAAGGCCATTGCAAACGAATCCCCTTGGAACATCATGTAGATGCCAAGTAGCGACAGTATAGTTGCAATCACTGCAGTTGTGTTAAGATGTTTCTTCATAAATGAATCTGCCATGACACACTCCTTTCTTAGGTATTATTTACAGATAATCCTTTTTTCTTTATGGTACAGGGAGCAACAGAGCAAGTAAAGGAGTAGAGGCACCAATGTACAGATATCTTTTTTTTGATGCTGATGGAACGCTTTTTGATTTTAATGAGGCGGAAAGCAGAGCATTCCATCAGATGGCTGCCAAGCTCGGCTTCAGTGCCTCACCTAAGCAGCTACAAACCTATAAAGTCTGCAACGAAGCGTGCTGGAGAGCGTTTGAGCGTTCCGAACTCACACAAGCAACCCTCAAGGTCAAACGCTTTGAAGACTTCTTCACCTCTGAAGCCCTATCACTTGATGCCACTCTTGCTAGCAGGATCTACCAGAGCTATCTCTCAGGACAGGGGATCCTCTATAAGGAGAGCCTGCCTCTCTTGGATGCTCTCATCGAGGGTGGGTATACCCTCTACCTTGCCTCAAACGGTATCGCCGAGGTTCAGCGTGGGCGCCTTAAGCAGTCAGACACGCTTAGATACTTCAAGGATATCTTCATCAGTGAAGAGATAGGAGCACAGAAGCCTGCTAGGGAGTTCTTCTCTGCCATGCTGGGAAGAACAGGCTTGGAGGAGAAAAAAAGCGAGTGCCTGATGATCGGCGACAGCCTCACCAGCGATATCCAAGGGGGGGCAACCTATGGCCTGGATACCATCTGGCTCAACCAGGATGGTACGCACAAGAACAACACTTCGGTACAGCCTACGTATGAAGTGCACAGCCTTTCTGAAATACTCTCTCTGCTCTCTAACGTATGCTCTCTACACTCTTGAGCTCGACTTGGACTATAAGCAGGGAATTCGGATCAATAATCTGGGTCCCTTCCTCACCATAGCCCAGTTTGGGGTGGATCCAAAACTGATATTTCGAACCTTCACTCATAAGCTTCACCCCTTCGATGAAGCCTGGAACCCCGATGGCCTTCAGCTGGAATCGGGAGGAATGGCCCCGTTCATATGAGGAGTCCACTACCTTCCCATTGAGCAAGATCATCTGGTAATCAAGTTCGACCATCTGATCACCGGTGGGCTTGTCTCCATTGCCTTCAATGAGGACCTTGTACTGCAACCCTGAGTCAGTCACCTGTACCCCCTTCTGATCCTTGTTGAGGGCAAGGAAGGATTCAGCGCGCTCAAGGTTCTCGCTTGCGAGGGCTTCTTGCTCAATCTGCGCAATTTCCAACCTCTTGTTCTGCACTTCAGACAGGACTTTGGACATCTCTTCCTGGGAGAAGAAGCCCGAACCCGTCTGGGCATCAAGTACCCCTTTGGCAAAGAATTCACTGTCAAGGTTTTCAAAGCCCTGTTGCTTCAGACTCGAGTAGAGCATATAGCCATACGTATAGCTAAAGCGCTCATCGAGAGAGACAGGCTTAGACTTGTCCTTGATCGAGTCTGTAATCACTATCTCAGTCTGGGTAACAGGGAGATTGGGGGTTGTAAGAACGGGGGTGGAAGGAATGTTCACTTCTGGCGGCTCTTCTGAAACTCCACAACTGATTAGTGAGAGCACCATGATACAAGATGAGATGCAAACAAGGAATAAATTCTTCACGGCACAACCTTCCGCTGCAGGGGTTTTGTCTCCGGGCACACCCTTATAGGACAGGATGTGCACTAAGACTGAATCGTACTGTCATTCACCCCGAGATGACAGCAACAACCAGACGGAGACTTGTATACAGAAAACTGTAGCGCACATATGGCGAAACGTCCAGTAAAACATTACAAATAACCACTTTGATGACATAATTATCGCTTTACCGGGCAAATACACTCTTACCCATGCTGTCAATTGCCACTACAACAGGAAAATCCTCCACTTCCAGCTCCAAAAGAGCTTCCGGGCCCAATTCAGCAAACGCAAGGGTTTTGACATTCTTGACCTTCGAGGCATAGAGGGCACCACACCCTCCGTATGCCTGCAGGTAGAGGGCTCGATTCTCAATGATAGAGGATATCACCTCAACACTTCGTGGCCCTTTGCCAATCATGACACGAAGCCCCGCATCCAGAAGTCTGGGGGTAAACGAATCCATCCTGGCACTGGTGGTAGGACCGCAGGATCCTAGGGAAAACCCTTCAGGAGCTGGAGAAGGCCCCATGTAGTAGATTGCCTGCCCTTGTAACTTGAGGGGAAGCTGTTCGTGTCTCTCCAACAGATCAAAGAGCCTGCTATGGACCTGATCCCTTCCCACGTAGAGTGTCCCACTGAGCAGAACCTGGTCAAAGGCACTGAGGGAGAGCAGATCGCTTTCCTGTATCGGCAACTGAATCCTACGCATCCTCACCCTCCCAGACAATCTCAGCCTTACGATCTGCCCAGCAGTTTATGGAGACAGAGACTGGCATGCCTGCTATGTGGGTAGGCTCTTCCTCGATTGCCACATGGAGGGCTGTTACCCTTCCCCCAAAGCCACCCCCTCCTATCCTGAGAGCCTGGACAGCCGTAAGAATATCCTCTTCAAGTTTTGCATAGGTAGGATCAGGATGCACTGTACGCGCATCACGTAGCAGAGCCAGCTTGCTCAGGTATGCAGAGCGTTCCATGGTCCCTCCAATTCCCACCCCGATAAAGATGGGAGGACAGGGCTTACCCCCAGCAAGGCGCACGATATCACACACCGCCTCGATGACAGCCTCAGGTCCGCCTGTAGGGTTGAGCATCCTCACGGAACTGCAGTTCTCACTGCCAAAGCCCTTGAGCAAGACCCTTATGGTAAGGCCGTCGCCATCGACAAGGTTCCAACTGATGATGGGGGGAAGGTTGTCCTGTGTGTTGTTTCGGGTGAAGACAGGATCACTGACTACAGAGCGCCTGAAGTAAGCCTTCTTGACAGCATCCAGGCACCCCTCGTTGATCGTCTTCTCAATCGTGGCTGGGATAAGGGGGCAGTTTCTGCCCAGGTCTACAAAGACAACAAACATGCCGGTATCCTGACACATGGGAAGCGTTTTCTTGTCTGCAATCTCCAGATTCTGCAAGATGGCGTCAAAGACAGACAGGCTTGTAATACTTGCTACATCAGAGGCATATCTTGCCTCTTCCTCCCTTCCCTGTCTGATGCAAAAAAGGACATCGGATGGCAGCCTTACAGCGGCCTCCTGCAACGCTTCACTAATTTTCCTTGAGAATGTCATCCTGTCCCACCTTCCAATTCGGATCATATAACCATGGACGAGTTGCAAAATAGTTGCTTACAAGGTTGAGCAAGACCAGTGCGATGGCCAGACCGACCACCAGACCCATAACATCAGCTGCAACATCCATCCATTCGCGCGAACGCCCAAATAAGGGCTGGATCATTTCAACAGCAAAACCAAACAGGAATCCAATACTCAAGGTCATGATGATGGAAGGGCCTGCCCACGAGGTGAGATGGAGGGTCGAATGGCCATTCCTCCCATGCTTTCCGGCCTTTCCAGAACCCGGAATCTGCAACGTGGCAATACATAAGGAGAAGCCCAGCCCTGCATAAGCGACCATATGGTCTCCCTTATCTGCAAAGGGAATCCAGGTGACATCAGGATAGCTCTCCTTGGGCATAAGCGAAAAATAGAGAATAGCCAATACTACAATGACAGTGAGGGTAATGCCCACGATCCTGAGTATTGTCTGCAACGGAAGCCTGTCTCTCATGTCAAATCCCCTTGCCACACATCCCGCTCTTCCATCGTATTCTCAAGAAGAGAAAGAAATGCGCTTTTATCCAAAAATGTCCTTGGAGCTACCAACCTATGGTTAGGAGTCTCGCACAGTAGGCGTTCCACCACAATGTTTTTTTCCAGATGCCTGAGAAGGAAGATGGTATTCTCCACATGCCTTCTTAGGGAGGCTACACTGACCTCACCTTGGGCATACCAGTCTTGGAGTCTTGTCCCTCCACAGACATGGAGGTTGTGAATCTTCACAGCCTCGCTGTTTGCCTTGTTTATCAAAGAGCATGTCTGCTCAAAATCAAATCTAGTCTCAGACGGCAATCCTACCACTATATGAGTACAAACACCAATCCCACGGGAATGTAACGCATTCGCACTACGAATATAACAAATGGCATCATGACCACGGCCTATCCGTTCCAACGTGTCCTCATTTGCACTCTGAAGGCCCAGTTCCACCCAAACCTTGCTGACACGGCTCTTGTAGCTTTCAAGCAAGTCAAGCACCTCGTCTGTTATGCAGTCCGGTCTGGTTGAGATGATCAGTTCTACAAAGGGGCCCTCCTCCAAGGCTGCATCATAGAGCGCCTTGAGGGTCTGGACGTCTGCATAGGTGTTAGTCCAGGCTTGGAAGTAAACACTGAACAACTCTGTCTTATAGCGGCGCTTCAGGAAAGCGCGCCCGTGTGCTATCTGAGCTTGTATGGAAGAGCAACGTTGTTCGACAGAAAGCGATGCAGGTGGAGGGGCGCTGCTGATCTTCTCATCAAAAGGACCAGAATGAGTGTAACCACTCTCTTTTTCCCTCTGGTACATCGCAGAGGCTCCGGTGCCATCACAAAAGACACAGCCTCCCTGTCGGTTTTCGTCACGGTTAGGGCAGGAGAAGCCTGCATCAAGGCCTATACGGTAGACACGCTTGCCATAGACGGATTTAAGGTGCTCAGTGTATCCCCTCCAATGTAACCGCATCAGAGAATCTCTATTGCCAAGGATACCTGGCCGAGGACGCTCGCCCCGATACGCACGATGATATCCCCTAAAGGTGTCTGCAGCCCAATGCCCAAACTCAGGCCGGCATCGACCTCAGTCGGAGAGGAGAACCAGAATCCAAGGGGATAAGGAAGAGCGTCATACGGGTCAAACGTGTCTGTCACAACCACCTTGGCTGAAACCTGCAAGAAGGAGTTGTATCCCAAAAGGTCTTCTAACCTATGCTGGTACATTACACCAGCGAGGGCAATATCCCGTTTCAATGATCCTGCGCTATACCCTGGGAACGCACTGAGGCCACCAAGGTCTACATAGGAGGAAAGCAGGGTATAGGGCATGCGCATCATCGCCAGATGAAACTCATACCCGAAAGAGTCATTGATGTTGAGCGAAAAGCGCTGTCTCCAGGCTGCCTGTAGTCCAAATACCGTCCTTTCATGCCTTCCTAGCCTAGTCCAGAACTCTCCACGTACCCCTGAGCTTGCAAATGTCGATAGCTGTGTATCCCAGACTAACGAGGCATACAGTGAAGGGACTGCAAAAAATGAGGGATCCCCCCTAGTGTCAGCATCATAGAGATAGACCAAATCAACCAGACCTCCAAAATCCAGCCTTCCATAATTAAGGAACTTGTAGTCCATCTTAAGGTCCACCGTGAAGCCTTTATCAAGAGCCACCACCCTTTCGCCATTTACCATACTGTTTAGGGGGGTGAAGCCACCTCCCTCATAGGTAAGGGAGAAATCCAGGTCCAAGGAGGTGTTCGGGGTGATATGGATAGGATACAGTATAGAGGTCTTCAGTTTGGCAGTCTGTCCAAGGGTAGCCAATATCTCCAAGGAAAAATTGGAGCCCCTCATATTTGCAATGCGTGCCTGTACCCGGGCATCATATGAGAGCCAGAGATCCCCTTTGGGCGTATTGTTAGAGAATCCGGTACTGCCTGAAAAGCCTAGGCTGATATTGGATTCACCCTTCTGGAAAGACTGGACAAACACCACAAGATCACCTATGCCCTCTCTGATGTAGGCCATCTGGTAGGTAGCGGAACTCAGGCGGTAGTGTTTCTTGATGAGGGCTAGGGATTGGCTGAGTCTCAGTTTCGTCTCTTCGTCCAAAGGCTTACCTATGAACTCAGAAAAATGTTCTTTTTGGGGGATATCAGTAGAGGGGAAGAGTGATACATCGACAACCCTGATGTTGGCTATAACAGGGTCTGGCCTGGAAAGATAGGTCCCTGCCCTGTCTTTCTCTTTGACTACGAGAGGCCGAGAGAGGGCGATACGCTCGGCAAGCTCCGAGAACTCCTGGGCCTTTGCTTCGCAAGCCTTCTCCCCCTCTTTGATGATCTGTTCGTACTTTATGAAGTCGAAGGCAAGAATATCCGTCAGGGAGGGGAAAATCAGAAGATCTGCCAAGTGATACTGGCTCTGAGAACCGATCTGCGTAACCAGGGTTATCGTCTGCATGACCATGCCCGAAAGTGAGCCCAACAGAACTTCCGCACTCTGGACGGTAGCATTCACATCACAGGCAATGATGATGTCATACCCAAGGTCCTTTGCAAGCTGTATCGGGAGGTTGTCCACAATACCCCCGTCGACAGCATAACTGCCGTCACTCTGGGGATAGGGGGTAAAGATTATGGGTATGGAGATGCTCGACCGAACAGCTGTGATCAACGAGCCGTCTTCGTAGATAATCTTCTCTCCTGTGACAACATTGGCACCGACGCATCGGAAGGGAGTTTCGAGGTCATCAAAATCAAGGGTATCGGGGAGCTTGGAAAAGACCGAGGAGAGCATTTCCATGACCTTCTGGTCGTCTAGCAAACCAGGAGAGGTTCCAACACTCCCCTTGTCAAATCCTAAGGAAAATACATTGCTATGGGTCGGCTGAAAGGCCTGTGCTATTTCATAGGAGGAAGAGAAAGTATTTTCTGAAAACATGTCGGAAAGATTGGGGGACTCAGCGATGGCTCGGATATCCTTGGGGCTGTAGCCCGCTGCATAAAGGGAGCCCACCAATGCCCCCATACTAGTTCCCAACACCATATCGATGGGGATGCCATACCGCTCGACAGCCTCAAGGACTGCAATGTGCGCAAGACCCTTAGCCCCACCTCCCGACAGCACTAGGGCTACCGTAGGTCTTGAGGCAAACAAAGAGAAGCTACACAAGAGCAGAACAAGCAAAGAGGACGCTCTCCTTTTCATGGTTATCCTAACCTTGTTCCTAAGAACGTGCGATTACCCGGTAGGAATGAGACCCAGTCCATCTCCTTGCGTTTCTCCATCTGCAAGCGATCGACCCAAAGCAGGCCTTCGCCTGTGGCGATGGCTATCCCCCTTCCCTTCTGTTTGGACACCACAGTGCCCACTTCACTTCCTGGGGGTACAGGATCAGAACCTGCATCCTTGAGCAAACCAGTAACGGAAGTGATATAGAGTGTCTCACCCCCAAAGGTAGTATAGGCCTTTGGCCAGGGATTCATAGCCCTAACCAAAGCGTGGATATCCTTTGCCCGAAGATTCCAGTCAATGAGGGCCATCTCGCGGGTAATGAGGGTGGTATAGGTGGGTTCTCCCTTTTGGGGCACAAAATAGGCAGAGTCCTGCCCTACGCTCCTCATCGCTTCTACTGCCAAGAGGGAGGCCTTCTCCTTGACCAAGTCAGTCAGGGACTGGGTAGTCTCATCACCTTGGAGTGCAAATTCCTCAGAAAGTAGCAGATCACCGCTGTCCATTTGGGGTGCAAGGCGTTGGATGCTTATACCTGTTGTCTCATATTTGTTGAGAATTGCCCCCTGGATAGGGGAGGGTCCTCTCAGAAGAGGCAACAGGGATGGGTGGATATTGAGCTTTTCTCCAGAAAAGAGGGATAAGAACCTAGGTCCGAATATCTTGCCATAGGCAAAGCAGACAAGGGTATCACATCCAAAGGATGCAACCATATCCCTCCCTTCTGTACGTAGGTTTTCTGGTTGCAGTACAGGAAGCCCAAGGGCGAGGGCCTCCTCCTTCACAGCAGAAGGGAGCAAGGCGTTTCCCCTTGATCCCTTCTTGTCCGGGTTGGTGAGAACCGCACCCACTTCAAACTGTCCGGCCAAGGAACGGAGGGTGCTAACCGCGATAGCGGCTGTCCCTGCAAACAAAATCCTCACCCCTTACCCCTCTTTTGTAAATGATGCTTCTTCTCATAGGCTCTGATCATGCTCTCCCGATCTTCTGGGGTAAGACGATCGATGAACAGGATGCCGTTGAGGTGGTCGTTCTCATGCTGGATGGCCCGTGCCAGCAAGCCCTCAGCCTTGATGGTAAAGGGTTTTCCCTCAATATCCTGAGCCTGCACACTTACCCTTGCAGGACGCTCAACATCATGCCATACACCGGGAACTGAAAGACAACCCTCTTCTGAGCAATCGGTCTCTATGGATGTCTCGAGTATCTGTGGGTTTATATATGCCCTTTTCTCAACTGAGTGGATGTTTATCACAAACAGACGCAACGATACCCCAACCTGAGGGGCGGCAAGACCGACGCCATCGGCCTCGGACATTGTTTCAAACATGGCATCAACAAGGACACGAAGCCCACTATCGAATTTGGTAACTGGTTGGCACTTCTCTGTGAGTACCTCTTCTCCAAGGGTGTATATATCTAACATGGTAGATATATGATACCAACACTGGCACCCTCGGTCAACGCTACAACATTTGCAAAGGGTCTATATCGACCTCAATATAGATGCCCGAAGGGGCGCTGTAATGTTCAAGGACATGAGAGACCACCTTATGGGCAGAAGAGGCGTCCTCGCCCATCACCAACAGGTGATAACGCCAGTTGGAGGCAATTTTTTCCAGAGGGCATTCGCTGTTGCACAGCACAGAGGGGGAAGGCTTCCCCTTGTAGGATGCGATGGCCGCTTCAAGAAGGCCTTCAAGCTTATCAGCTTCAGAGGAGACCTTCTCCTTGTTCCTGCCCCTGAGCACCAGGTTGATAAGACGGGTATGGGGAGGAAAGCCTGTCTGCTTGCGCATCGTGAGTTCCTGGTCGAAGAATGCATCCACCTCCCTATGCAGGGCATACTGGACAGCGGCGTTGTCAGGATGGAAGGTCTGGATGATGACCTGGCCCTGATCGTTATACCGGCCTGCACGGCCAGAAACCTGCATCAAAAGTGAGAAAGTGCGCTCCTGTGAGCGGAAATCAGGGATATTCATACCACTGTCAGCAAGCACGATACCAACCAGCTCTACCCCAGGAAAGTTAAGTCCCTTGGCAACCATCTGGGTCCCCAACAGGATATCAAGCTCTCCCTTACGAAACTGGTCTAGGACCTCCTGCATATGCTTCTTGTCCTTTGCACTGTCGGTATCGAGGCGTTGTATGGATGCCTGAGGAAAAAACATGCGTATGTCCTGCTCGACCATCTCGGTACCGAACCCACTGTAACCGACATCAAGGGAGTGGCACTCAGGACAGACCTGGATTGGCTTTCTACGATAACCGCAGTAGTGGCAGACCATCTCACCCTTGCCTTGGTGGAAGGTAAGGGAAACCGAACAGTGGGGGCACTGCATGTCGTAGCCACAGCTCTTGCAGTGGAAAAAATAGGAGAAGCCCCTTCGGTTGAGGAAGAGGATCACCTGCTTCTTACGATCAAGAACCGTCTTGATCTCATGCAACAGCTTCCCGCTGATAGTATGCTTCTCCCCCTGCATATCCACCACACTGACCTTAGGAGGCACCCCGCCCCCTACACGACTGTCAAGGCGAAGCTCTGTTACCTGGCCTTTCTTGATCATGCTCCATGCCTCAAGTGAGGGGGTGGCACTTCCCATGACAAGGACAGCCCCCTCTTCACGGCAGCGTTGCTGGGCAACCTGGCGTGCATGATAGCGTGGGGTGTTCCCACTCTTATAGCTGTTCTCATGCTCCTCATCGAGGATTATCATACCCAGGTTCTCAAACGGGGCAAAGACAGCGCTACGTGCCCCAATGGCAAACAGCACTTCTCCGCTTTTTATGCGCTTCCACTGCTTCAGGCGTTGGCTCGGGGTAAGGGCGGAATGCAGGATGGCCACCTTGTTTGCAAACCTGTTGGTCACCTGCCTTGCTAGCTGGTGAGTGAGTGTAATCTCAGGCACCAGATAGATGACAGCCTTACCCTGCTCTATCATGGCCTCGGTACAACGTAGAAACACCTCACTCTTTCCGCTACCGGTTATTCCATATAGGTAGTACATTAAAGCCTTCTGTGTGAGGATGGCAGAGACGGCTTGCTGTTGGTCTGCCGAGAGGTTCATGACCTCCCGTATCGTCTCGTCGTCATCAACAGATAAGGCCGGCGTACTGCTGTCCCTTCTTCCGCCTGGGATCATCATGCTCAGAGCCTCACCCTGGCTACACAGGTAAAAGCGGGACATCCACAAGGAGAGAGAGACAGAAGCCTCACCATACAGGCTCTCCTTGTCGATGACCCGTTTAATTTCCTTCAGCTGGTAGGTAGCCTCAAAGCTGTCAGTCACACCAATGACGTAGCCTGTCATCTCCCGCTTGCCAAAAGGGACAACCACCCGCACCCCGACGATAACAGAGCTTTCCATCTGTGCAGGTATCGCATACGTGAAACTCTGTTTGAGTGGAATATCGAGGACGAGATGGGCAAACTTGCTCATTTCGATTTCCCTTGTAGCGTGAGATTCAGAAAAGCTGCCACTTTCTTGATATCCTCCCAGACGGGACGCTTGAGTTCCTCGTTGCGCAACACTGCCGCAGGATGGTAGGTAACCAGGACAGGAACCCCCTCATACCGGTGAAAGTGCCCACGGAGCTTGCCTACACCCTCGTCTGTATTGAGCAGGGCCTTGCTGGCAACGCCTCCTACCATGAGGATGAGTTCAGGCTTGACTAGCTGGATCTGACGCTTCACAAAGGGAAGACACGAGAAAACCTCATCGGAATGCGGGTTTCGGTTCTCAGGAGGACGGCACTTGACGATATTTGCGAGATAGACATTGGTCGTTCGGGACAGACCGACAGGGGTCAGCCAGGTATCCAGGTACTGCCCAGCCTTGCCGACAAAGGCACGCCCTGTGGCATCCTCATTTGCCCCTGGGCCCTCCCCAATTATGAGAAGGCGGGCAGGAAGGGCTCCCTCCCCAAAGACTGTGTGCGTACGGGTCTCACATAACGGGCAACGGGTGCACTCAAAAACCATACGCTGGAGCTGCTTCATGGTAGCCCCCTCTGGGGCATCCTTGTCTAGAGGAAGAGGTAAAATCTCATCTATCAAGGAAGAAAAATCCATCTGGGGACTTGGGGTGACTTCTTTAGATGTGATCAGAGCCTCTGCCTGATCACAATAGGTCAAAAACTGTTGCAAGCCTTGGCCAAGGGCTTCTCTCTTCTCATGGATATTACTCATGCTTTTGCTCCTCAAACCAGCCATACTCCTCGCTGTCATACGATATTGCATAGAAGTAAAGCCCCCAAGGAGGGGCTGTCCTTCCAGCACGCTTGCGGTCATGGCTTTCCAGGACCTCTTTAAATACGGACTCATCGAATCCCTTTTCGGCAAATTCCAACATGGTACCTACTAGGGAGCGGATCATCTTGTAAAGGAAGGCATTGCCACTGATAGTGTAGGTCAGCACCTTCGCCCCGAAGCGGTCCACCTCATAGGACCAGTAGGATTCGTAGATATCTCTCCACCGGCTCAATGACTTGTCGCCTTTGGCTGTGAAGGTGGTAAAGTCATGCGTCCCCTGGATGTATGCGGCATAGGCATTGAGCAGATCAATATCGGAGAATCTGCGAACCTTAGCAACCTGCTTCACATCAAAAGGTGTTATATCCTTCTCTAACTTTATATAGTACCGGTACTTGCGACCCATCGCGGTGTATCGGGAGTGGAAGGTACCATCGACCTCACGGCTCTCCAATATCCTGATGTCAGGGGGAAGCATGCGGTTCAGTGCAATGGCGAAGACCTTTCCGTCAAGCCTCTGGTTGAAGGTATCGAAATGACAGACCTGCCCAAGTGCATGCACTCCGCTATCAGTGCGGCCACTTCCAACCAGCTTGACCTTCTCACCGATCATGTTCTGGATCTCCTGCTCTATGCGTTCGGAAATCCCAATTCCGTTTGTCTGTCTCTGCCATCCATTGTAGTGCTGACCATTATAGGCGACTGTCATGCGAATGCGTCTAATCCCCTCTTCCAGGGGTGCCAAGGGGGGTCTTCTCCAGTCAGTACGCGGCATCGGATTCCCCCTGCAACAATACGATGGCACTGGCTACCGGAGGATCATGAGAAATGGAAAGGAGCACCATGCGCCCTCCTACCAAAGTCTTGGCACTACCATGGAGAATCATGAAAGGCTTGCCTGTCTCAGTTGTATCAATTTGTATGTCAGAGGGACGCATGCCTGCCATGCCCGTCCCCAGGGCCTTTCCCAGAGCTTCCTTTGCGGCAAACCTCCCACCAAGGTACTCACTTTTTCGCTTGGTTTCAAGAGTAAGGGCATAGGCAACCTCTTCAGGGTGGAACAGTCGCCTTATCACACCTTCTGAGAGATTCTCCATGCGAGAAATGTTAACGACATCGATCCCTATCCCCTCAACCATCACAGAGCCCCTTCCCTAGCGAAAAGAATCCTATACTGACTGGGGGTGGGAGAGACAAAGACGCCTCCACTCTCAAAGACATTCTCCTCATACGAGAGTACGACAGGTGCACTTGATATGCCTTCCCGCTGCACAAAGGAGAAGTTGATGCTTGCCTTGATGGAATTGGGATCTATCAGGTAGATGATATCCTCATTTCCCCGTATCTCCACCTCAACCGATTCAGGCACCAGGCTCATAGCTACATAGCCACTGGGAAGGTTCACCTCCAAAGGGATGGTTACAACCCGTGCCCCTACGGTCGAATATTGGATGAACAGATAGATAAAGACGGCAAATATCAGCGATATCACCTTTGCAGGCCAATGGTAGAGCATATTTTGCAGATGCTTATTCAGTTTCATCGCTACTTGCCTCCTGCAATAACTCCTCAGGAGTAATTTCGTGGTAGCTAAAGAGGGCAAGAAGCATCCTCTTGATGGTGCTAGGCTCCAAGTCATAGTAGAGGTTTGCATTATAGGTCATGCTTATGGCACCGGTCTCCTCACTGACTATGATAACAACAGCATCGGACTCTTCTGCCATACCCAAGGCTGCCCGGTGACGGGTACCGAAGCTCTTCTTGATATCTGTCTGTTCGCTGAGGGGCAGATAACAGCCAGCGGCCACAATCCGTCCGTTCTGGATGATCATAGCCCCGTCATGTAACGGAGTATCATGGTCGAAGACGGTGAGTATCAGAGACGTAGAGAGGTCTGCATTCAGCTTGGTCCCGCTATCTAAAATGTTCTTTATGCCAAGACGACGTGGGAAGACAATGAGAGCGCCCCTTCTCTTGTTAACCAACACGTTACAAGCATTGAGGATACTGTCTATCTGATCCCCACTTGTAGTCTGGGTCCCGATACGAAAGATCCTGCTTCTTCCGCTCCACAACTGGGTGAACGATCGTCTCAACTCTGGCTGGTAGACGATGCAGATAAAGATGGTCAGAGGTATTGCCAGCACCCTGAATACCGAGAGCAACACATCAAGGGCGAGAATGTAGCTTACTGCATAGGCAGCGAAAATGATGACAACCACCTTTACTATCTGTTGGGCTTTTGTCTGTGCTATGGCTTCATAGAAGCGATAGAACAACCACGCCAACACCCCTACCTGCAAGGCGGGGCGAAGGAAGGAGAGAATATTTTGCATTACCTCAGAGAACATCCATGCACCTCTATTCTTCCTTCTCGGAAGAAACCCAATCGAGTGTTCGGCTCACTGCCTTTTTCCAAAGGCGTACCTTTTCGTCCCTTACATGCTTATCCATGGTTGGCGACCACCTAGTCTCTTCCTGCCAATACGAGCAGAGATCCTCAACATTTTTCCATACCCCTACTGATAGACCGGCAGCATAGGCTGCCCCCAAGGCTGTAGTCTCAACAACCAAAGGCCTTATAACGGGAATACCCAGAAGGTCGGCCTGGAAAGCCATCAGGGGGGTGCTGTTTGTCAGGCCCCCATCCACCTTCAAGGTGGTCATATGGATGTTGCTGTCGCTCTCCATCGCCTTGAAAATATCATTGGCTTGGAAGGCGGTAGCTTCAAGGATTGCCCTGCACAGGTGAGCCCTGGTGGCAAACCCTGTCAGACCGGCTATGACACCACGGGCATCAGAGCGCCAGTACGGGGCGAACAGGCCACTGAAGGCGGGGACAATGTACACACCGCCGCAGTCTGGCACAGAGGTGGCCAGCATGTCCAGTTCCTGAGGGTTGGAGACAATCTTCAGGTTGTCCCTAGCCCACTGCACCAACGACCCTGCAACCGCAACCGATCCTTCAAGGGCATATACAGGCTTTTCATCACCCAGTTGGTAGGCGACAGTCGATAAGAGGCCATTATCAGAATACACTAGCTTCTCTCCTGTATTTACCAAGAGGAAGCATCCTGTTCCGTAGGTGCTCTTACCCAGGCCCTGGGTAAAGCAAGCCTGCCCGAAGAGGGCTGCCTGCTGGTCGCCCAGGATTCCACAGACAGGGACTTCTGCACGAAGAGGACCACTGGGTGTTGTCTTTGTATAGACTACCCCTGAAGAGGGTACAATGGTCGGAAGGGCCTCTTTGGGAATATTGAAAAGGGAGAGCAGCTCATCATCCCACTGGCAGGTGGCGATGTTCATCAGCATATAGCGGGAGGCATTGGTGACGTCGGTTACGACAGCCTTGCCTCCGCTGAGGTTCCAGGTCAGCCAGGTGTCTATGGTTCCAAAGACAGCCTCCCCTTCCTGTGCATCTTCGCGAAGGCCTGTGACGTTTTCCAGGAGCCACGAAATCTTAGAGGCTGCAAAGTAGGGACTGAATATGAGCCCGCTTTTCTCACGCAACCAAGACGCTTCGACTTTTTCTTTCAATGAATCAATGAGAGGCGCACCCCGAAGGTCCTGCCAGACAATTGCATTATGCCAGACCTTGCCTGTCTTGGGATTCCAGGCGATGATGGTCTCCCTCTGGTTGGTAATGCCTATACCCAGGATATCAGAGCCTTTCGCCCCGACTTTCTTCATAGCCTGTACGATGCAAGAGCTGCTATTGTCCCATATCTCCCAAGGGTCATGTTCCACCCACCCCGGCTGGGGAAAGATCTGCTGGTGTTCAAGCTGCATAGAGGCAATATTTGCCCCTTTCTCATCAAACAGAATAAATCGGGTACTGGTAGTCCCTTGGTCCAACGCTCCAATATACTTCACTCAAAGCCTCCTCATTACGCCTAGTATAGCTTCTCGCCCCCTTTTTTGAAAGCCAAAAAGCCAACTAAGCTCCTCTCTTCGCAAACAGGGGCACCAACGATGCAATTTGCCCTATGGAAGGGATGAGCATTGTGGTATACTTTCCTCCATGAAACTGAAAGAAATACTTGAATGTGTCGATGGGAAACTGGTCTGGGGAGA
>WOYI010453311.1_pt1 | contig 23216 bp, 21 predicted proteins | sample 6423411 | NCBI WGS metagenome assembly WOYI01 (sample SAMN13441803, study PRJNA592873) | oil field metagenome | biome: oil field; feature: oil-well bore; material: oil-contaminated soil; isolation source: oil-contaminated soil from oil-well borehole | place: Germany: Wietze | collected 2016-10-18 ... | reverse complement strand
CCGGTTCTGATCGTCGGGGCGGGGCGGGGCGGCTCCGCTTTGCTCGCGATGTTTATGGAAGACAATCTGGCCAGTGTGGTCGCCATCGTGGACACCGATCCCGCTGCCCCGGGATTTGAATTGGCGCGCAAGTACGGTATTCCCACCTATACCGACACTGTTGCGGCCCTGCAGGCTTGCAAGGCCTATTCCGACTGCATCATCTACAACCTGTCGCATGACGAGTCGGTGGCGGACGAGGCCTACAAGGTGTTCGGCGATCATCGCGTGACCGGCGGCGGGGAAGTCAAGCTGTTCTGGCAGATGGTCACCAATCTGCAGAAGATCAAGGATGCGCTGGAAAAGAGTCAGGATGAGTTGCAGGCCATCATCCATAACGTGATGGACGGCATTATCACCATCGACGAGTCGGGGCGGATACAGGGATTCAATCCGGCGGCGGAGCGCATCTTCGGCTACGCCGCGCCGGAAGTGATGGGGCAGAACCTGAAGCTGTTGATGCCGGAACCGGATCGCAGTGCCCATGACGGCTATCTGTACCGCTATGTGCATAGCAACGAGAAACGCGTGCTCGGCATGCGCGGTCGCGAGGTGGTGGCGGTGCGCAAGGGCGGCGAGACTTTTCCGTTGGAACTGTCCGCCTCGGAGATGATGCTGGGCGGGCAGCGCTATTTCATCGGCATCGTGCGCGACATCTCCGAGCGCAAGCAGGCTGAAGAACGCATCGCGCATCTGGCACATTTCGACTACCTGACCAATCTGCCCAATCGCGCCTCGTTCCTGAACATTCTCGATCACTCGGTCGGTCTGGCGAAGCGGAACAGGCAGGTGCTCGCGGTGCTGTTCATCGACCTGGACGGGTTCAAGCAGATCAACGATACGCTGGGACATGAGGCGGGCGACCTGCTGCTCAAGGGCGTGTCCGAACGCTTCGTGCGGACGGTGCGCGAATCGGACACGGTGGCGCGACTGGGCGGGGACGAGTTCGTCATGCTGCTGGAGAACATCGAATCGGCGCAGAACGCGGTGCTGGTGGCGGAGAAGCTCGTGCACGCGCTGACAGCGCCTTTCGATCTGAACGGACAGCCCGGCAAGGTGGGGGCGAGCATCGGTATCTCCCTGTTCCCGGAGGATGCCGGGGATGCGAAGACGCTGGTGATGCGCGCCGACGAGGCGATGTACCGTGCCAAACACGGCGGCAAGAACATTTGGAAGCTCTACAGCGAATCCTGAGTTATTGCGTGTGCCGCTCGGGCGAGCGGCATGGGTTTGCCGAACAACCAGCCCTGTCCGTTGTCGCCCCCCGTTTCCTTTAGCGCAACGCGCGTTGCTGCGGTCCCTGTCCCTTCCGCAACCACCGACATGCCCGGCGTGTGTCGCCAGCGCGATGGAAGAGCGCACGCTCTCCAGACTCCGTGTGGAAGTCAGCATGGGCGCGACTGCGCGCTTTCCGGGTTGTGCGCCGTCGCTGAGGGGGCGCGCTTCATGCTCCGGGTTGTTGCGGAAGCGTTCCGGAATGACTTGCAGCAGATGGCGCGGGATGGGGGCACCCGCCGTGCGCGGGTGCCGTGCGATAACCGGACCGCGAGCGCGCCCCGTTACATCGCGCCGCTATCCTGGTCGTGGCGGTGCTTCTTGTACAGCAGGCTCATCACGCCGGAGAGGATAAGCGCGAATACCACCAGGATGAAGAAGATGTGCAGTTCCATCTTTTCCATCACGGCGTACAGGCCGAGCATGGCGAAGATGCTGATGTTCTCGTTGAAGTTCTGTACCGCGATGGAGCGTCCCGCTCCCATCAGCAGGTGACCGCGGTGCTGCAGCAGCGCGTTCATCGGCACCACGAAGAAGCCGCCCATCGCGCCCATTGCGATCAGCAGCAACACGGCCAGCGTGCTGTTGCCGACGGGGATCATCAGCAGCACGGTCAGTCCCATGGCGATGCCGACCGGCAGCACGTTCACCGAATGCTCCAGCTTGATGTAGCGCGCGGCCAGCACCGAACCGATGGCGATGCCGATGGCGAACCACGCGGTGAGCTGCGCGGCTTGGCCGATGTCGTAGTTGAGCGCGATTGCCGCCCAGCCGATCAGCAGCAGGCGCAGCGTCGCGCCCGCGCCCCAGAACAGCGTGGTCACCGCCAGCGAGACTTGACCCAGCGGGTCTTTCCACAGCAGTTTGAAGCAGTGCCAGAATTCCTGGATGAGCGCGACCGGATCGCGGCTCAGCGGCTTGTGCTCGATGGGAACGAGCGGGATGTACAGGTTGAACACGGCCGCGATTACGTAGACCACAAGGATGATGGCGATGGCGAACTTGGGTACGCTGTCCAGCAGCGGGATATGCAGCGATTCGACCATCGGTCCGAACAGGTTCGGCGAGATGAGGATGCCGCCGATCACGGCACCGAGCACGATGGCGGCGACGGTGAGACCTTCCATCCAGCTGTTTGCCTTCACCAGCTGGCCGGGCGGCAGGTATTCGGTGAGGATGCCGTACTTGGCGGGCGAATAGGTCGCCGCGCCCAGCCCGACCAGACCGTAGGCGAGCAGGGGATGCAAACCGACCAGCATGGCGATGCAGCCTGCGAGCTTGATCAGGTTGCTGATGAACATCACGCGCCCTTTGGGCAGCGAGTCGGCGAATGCGCCGACGAAGGGGGCGAGCAGGATGTAGGAGAAGATGAAAAACTGTTGCAGCACCGGCGTGTGCCAGTTCGGTGAGGACAGTTCTTTGAGCAGTGCGATGGCGGCGAACAGCAGGGCATTGTCGGCGAGCGCACTGAAGAACTGCGCTGCGAGGATGGTGTAGAAGCCGCGATTCACGATATGTTTGAATTGAAATGACGCGGTTTTATAACATGAAACATCTTGCCGGATTGTTAAATTCTGAATATTTGCGGCACTTTTCGGGGCGGACTGAAAGTGAGGCCTGCTATCATTCGCGGCACGATTTATTCACTGCAGAGCACCCATGTCACGCCCCATCCAGGCCCATATCGATCTTTCCGCACTGCGCAACAACCTGCGTGTGGTACGCCGCGCATCGGCGGCGCGCGTGATGGCGGTGGTCAAGGCCAACGCTTACGGGCACGGCCTGTTGCAGGCGGCCGGGGCGCTGCGGGATGCCGACGGCTTCGCCCTGCTGGATGTGCGCGACGCGGTGGCCTTGCGCGATGCCGGTTTCCGCCAGCCCATCCTGCTGTTGGAAGGTTTCTTCTCGCGCGACGAACTGCCGCTGCTGGCCGAGTATGAACTGACCACGGTGATCCATAGTCGGCAGCAGATCGAGTGGCTGGATGCCTACCCGCGCAAGAACGGGCTTGCGGTGTGGCTCAAACTCAACAGCGGCATGAACCGGCTCGGTTTCGCGCCGCAGGAATTTCCCGCCGCGATGGAGCGCCTGAAGTCGCACCGCGCCGTGCGCGAGGTCACCCTGATGACCCATTTCGCGCTGGCGGACGAGGCGCCCGGAGTGGCGGCGCAGCTCACCTTGTTCGAACAACTCACCGCCAATCGTCACCTGCCGCGTTCGCTGGCCAACTCCGCCGCCATCCTGCGCCATCCCGCTTCGCACAGCGACTGGGTGCGGCCCGGCATCATGCTCTACGGCAGTTCGCCGTTCGCCGATGCCAGTGCGGAATCGCTGGGCCTGCAGCCGGTGATGACACTGTCCAGCGAACTGATCTCGGTGCGCGACATCAAGGGCGGCGACGCGGTCGGCTACGGTGCGACATACCGTGCAGAACGGGCGTTGCGCATCGGTACCGTGGCCTGCGGTTATGCCGACGGCTACCCGCGCCATGCCGAGAGCGGCACGCCGATTCTGGTGGACGGCAAACGCACGCGCACGCTGGGACGGGTGTCGATGGACATGCTGAGTGTTGATTTGAGCGGCTTGCCGGATGCGCGCGTCGGCAGCCGTGTGGTGCTGTGGGGCGAGGGCATGCCGATCGACGAGGTGGCGCGCGCCGCCGGCACCATCAGCTACGAATTGCTGTGCGCGCTGGCACCGCGCGTGCCGGTCAGGCGCTGAGCGCTTCCAGCAGTTCGCTGGCAGCCTGGCGCATGGCGGGTATTGAAGTATCTGTCAGCTTCAACTGCAGCGCATGTTCCATATCCCCGAAGTGGCTGTTGTGCGAGCGCTGGTAGCCGGGGTCGTAGTGCAGCGCCAGCAACTGGCCGACCAGTGTCTCGAAATTCCCGGCCCGTATTAAACCTTCCCATTCCTCGATGCGCTTCGCGCCGTGGAAGGGCTTCAATATCTCCAGTTTCTTGATCAGCGTTTCGGGATCGTCGACGAAGTGCCGGTATTCTTCCATCAGCAAGGCGATGCGTGCTTCACGCGAGGTGTCCAGCAACACGCATGCGCTGTTGTGCATGGCGGTGATCAGGGGCGCGGGCACGGTGAGGCGACCGATCTTGCTGCTTTCGGATTCGACGAACACCGGGCGTGCCGGGTCCAACTTGCTCATGGCTTGCACCAGTGCCGTCTCAAACGATTTGGGCGAGGGCTGGGCCTGCGACGGGAAACTGCCCAGCACCGAACCGCGATGATTGGCCAGGGTTTCGAGGTCCAGAACTTGCGCGCCTTTGGCCGTCAGCGCATCCAGCAGGCGGCTCTTGCCGGAACCGGTCGGCCCGCAGACGATGCGGAAGATGAGGCGGGCCGGCAGCGTCTCCAGCTTGTCCAGCACGTCGCGGCGGTAGGTCTTGTAGCCGCCTTCCAGCTTGTGTGCCGCCCAGCCGACCTGCCCCAGGATGATGCTCATCGCACCGCTGCGCTGGCCGCCGCGCCAGCAATAGATCAATGGCTTCCACGATTTCGGATGGTCTCGGAAACGCGTCTCCAGATGGCGGGCGATGTTCTTCGCCACCAGCGCCGCGCCGACCTTGCGCGCCTCGAACGGCGACACCTGCTTGTACAGGGTGCCGACGGTGATGCGCTCTTCATCCGACAGCACGGGGCAGTTGATCGCGCCGGGGATATGGTCGTCGGCGAATTCCGCAGGCGTGCGCACATCGATGATTTCGTCAAAGTCACCGAGCTGTGATAGGTTCGCGGTTTTGAATAGCATGAGAAGTGGGAGTGATGATGTCTGAAGTGAAATTGACCCGATTGTCGCACGGCGGCGGATGCGGCTGCAAAATCGCACCGGGTTTGTTGCAGGAGATACTGGGCAAAACCAAACATGCGATGCCTTTCCCCGACCTGCTGGTGGGGATCGAGAGCAGCGACGATGCCGCGGTCTATCGTTTGAACAACCAGCAGGCGATCATCGCCACCACCGATTTCTTCATGCCCATCGTCGACGATGCCTACGACTTCGGGCGTATCGCGGCCACCAATGCCATCTCCGATGTGTATGCCATGGGCGGCACGCCGATCATGGCGCTGGCCATCGTCGGCATGCCCATCGACAAGCTGCAGCCGGACACCATCCGTCGCATCCTGGAAGGCGGCGAAGCGGTGTGCCGCGACGCGGGCATCCCCATCGCGGGCGGCCATTCCATCGACGCGCCGGAGCCGATCTACGGTCTGGTCGCGCTCGGCATTGTGCATCCCGACCATGTGAAGAAGAACAACGCGGCACGCGCCGGTGATGTGCTGATCCTCGGTAAAGGCCTTGGGGTCGGCGTGCTGGCCGCCGCGATGAAGAAAGAGCTGCTGAGCGACGCGGGCTACGCGCAGATGATCGCCACCACCACCAAGCTCAACCGCGTGGGCAGCGAGCTGGCCGAGATGGCGGATGTGCACGCGCTGACCGATGTCACCGGCTTCGGTCTGCTCGGTCATCTGCTGGAGATCTGTCGCGGTTCGAATCTGGGCGCGACGGTGAATTTTGCCCAGGTGCCGACCTTGTCCGAGGCATTGCCGCTGGTACAGCAGGGCATCGTGGCCGGTGCCATCGCGCGCAATCTGGCGAGCTACGGCCATGAGGTGGATTTCGCGGCAGGCCTGCCGGCATGGCAGCGCCAACTGCTGGCCGATCCGCAGACCAGCGGCGGGCTGCTGGTGTCGGTCGCGCCGGATGGCGTGGAAGCGGTGCTGGCGGCGTTTGCTGCGGCGGGGTTCGCGCAGGCGGCGGTGGTCGGCGAGATGACGGTCGGCGCAGCGCGGGTGGCGGTGGTCTAGCCGGATAGTCCGGCCAATACCTGCTCGGCCGGTTCGGGGCGTCCGAACAGATAACCCTGGTGGATCACTTCGCCGCGCTGGTTGAGGAAGTCCGCCTGCTCCTGTGTTTCCACACCTTCCGCCACGACCTTCAGGTGCATGTGCTTGGCGACCGCCAGAATGGATTCGATCAGGGCGGCATCGCCGGGATCGCTGGGCGCATCCTGCACGAAGGTCTTGTCTATCTTGAGCTCGTGGATGGGCAGACGTTTCAGGTAGGCCAGCGAAGAATAGCCGGTGCCGAAATCGTCCACCGAAAAGTGGATGCCCAGCACCGCCAGCTCGTTCATCTTGGCGATCACACTGCCGATGTTGTCGATCACCACGCCTTCGGTCACTTCGATGGTGAGATGGGTGGGCTCGGCACCGGTGGCGGAGAGCGAGTCTTTCACCCAATCCACAAAATTCGCCTGGCGGAACTGGCGCGGGCTGATGTTGACCGCGATGCGGTAGGGGCGGCCCTGCAAAGTTTCGTTCGTCAGCAGGCGACATACCTCGGCCATCACCCATTCGCCGATCTCGATGATGAGGTCGGATTCTTCCGCCACCGGAATGAACAGGCCGGGCGGCACCAGGCCGCGCTGCGGATGCTGCCAGCGCACCAGCGCTTCCGCCCCGACCGTCTTGCCGGAGGCATCCACCTGCGGTTGCAGGTACAAACGCAACTGTCCGCCGGGGATTGCCTGGCGCAGTTCGCGTTCGATCTGGAAGCGCAGCTTGGTGGTCTCGTCCATGCTGTGTTCGAACAGCGTGGTCTGCCCGCCGCCCGCGCTCTTGGAGCGGTGCAGGGCGGTGTTGGCGCGGCGCAGGATGTCGAGCGCGGAATCCTCGTCTGTGCGCAGCGGGAGCAGCGCGATGCCGATACTGACCGTGAGCGAGAAGTTCTCCGCGTCCAGTGCAAGCGGTTCGCGCATGTTGGCGTGGATTTTTTCCGCGACATGCATGGACTGATGCGCGGCGGTATGTTGCTGTTTGGAAAGATCCGGCAGCAGGATGGCGAATTCGTCACCGGAGAGCCGGGCCAGCACGTCCCCCTCGCGCAATAAACCGCCCAGTCTTTTGCCGACTGCCTTGAGCAATTCATCGCCCACGCTTTGCCCGCTGGCATCGTTGACGGTCTTGAAGCGGTCGATATTGACCAGCAGCAAAGCATCGTGACGGTTCTGGCGCTGCGCGATGGGCAGCATCATGCCGAGACGGTCGAGCAGCAGGGTGCGGTTGGGCAGGCCGGTCAGGCTGTCGTAATAAGCCAGATTGTGTATCTGCTGCTCCGCTCTCTGGCGCGGGCTGATATCCATACCGATGGCCAGCAGGCCGGTGGTGTTGCCCTTCTCGTCCTTCAGGGTCTTGTCATACCACTCGATGCTCAGATGGAGACCTTCGCGGGTGAGCAGGATGCCGACGCTGCCGACGGTCTGAATGTCGTGGATTGCTGCCTTGAACAATTCACGGTCGGCATCGCGTTTTTCGTGGGGCAGGAAAGTGTCGAACCAGTCCTTGCCGCGCACTTCATCCAGCCGCCATCCGCCAAGACGCTCCATATAGTCGTTGAAGCGCACGATGCGGCCTGCGCAATCGAGCACCAGCACGATGACCTGGGCGGTGTCGATCAGCGTCTCGGCGAAATCGCGCTGTTCGCGCATCTCCAGTTCCGCGTCCTTCAGATAGGTGATGTCGCGCGAGATGCCGAAAACCCCGTTCACTTTGCCGTCTGCATCGTGCAACGGGCCTTTGGTGACGAGAAAGAAGGCCGTGCCATCGGTCGTCGTCAATTCCTCTTCGGATGTGATGGTGCGGTTCTCGTCCATGGCACGCTGATTGCTTTGGATGACCGTGGCCGCGTCCTCGGGCGGAAAGATGTTGGTGTCATCGTTACCCAGCACTTCGGCGGCCGACTTGCCCATGAACTTTTCGGCAGCGCGGTTGAACAACAGATAACGTCCTTGCAGGTCTTTGGCAAAGATGGCATCGGTAGAGCCGTCGGCAATGGCATGCAGCAGCGCGGAGATTTGTTGCTGTTTGCCCAGATTCTCTTCCGCCCGCTGACGGGCAAGCTCGGTGCGGTAACGCGCCTGATGCAGCATCATGCTGAGCAGACTGACCAGCACGCCGATTCCGGCGAGGGCCAGCAGTTGCAACACCTCGACGGGATTCATGGACGGCGGATTGCCGCTGGCCTTGATGGTGAATAGTCCCAGTGCGACAACAGAAATCAGGGTGGCGAACAAACCCGGCCCGAGACCGCCGACGATGGCGCTGATCAGAATGGGCAGCATGAACAGAATCATCAATGGACTGTCATTGAACAAGGGCGCGAGATCGTTGCGCACCTGCATCGTTATCAAAGGCAAGGCGGTCGCCAGCAGGTAGAGTTGCCAGGCGGGCCAGGGCACCAGACTGCCATGCAGTTTGAGGGGCGTGGCGGCATCCTGCGGCCACAGGCGGCGGTTCAGCAGCAGGTAGAGCAGGCCGGAGGTGACGCCGACGAACAGCAGGCCTTTGAGGCTCTGTGCGAGATGGCGATACAGCGGGTCGGCGATCAGCCCATTGATGATCTCGTCCGAGAGCAGTATCCACAAGCCCGCGAACACCGCATAAAGCAACACGACGCGCGCGGTGTCGAGGTGGGTCATGCGTGCGTGGTCGTTACCTTGCATCGCCGTACTCCATATCCGTGTGGTGTCCCCGACAGGAATCGAACCTGTAATTGCCCCTTAGGAGGGGGCGGTTATATCCATTTAACTACGGGGACGCGCGTGAATAACGCTAAGTGGCGCGCATTCTAACGTAAAATCCCGCCCTCGCTTGCGTTCGCCTGTGGAGATTCAAAATGAAATGGCTGATCCTGTTCGGTTTGCTGGCCGCTTTGTCATTGCTGGTGATGCAGAGGGCGCGCGCGGCTGAGTTGCCCAAGGCGGGCGAGGCGGCCCCCGATTTTGAATTGCCCGACCAGCACGGGGTGGTGCATGGTCTCAAGCAGTACGCGGGCAAGTGGCTGGTGCTGTATTTTTATCCCAAGGACGACACGCCGGGTTGCACGCAGGAGGCCTGTGCCTTCCGCGACGATCTGCACAAGCTGTCGGCGATGGGGGCGGTGGTGATCGGCATCAGCGTGGACGACAGCGCCAGCCATGCCGAATTCGCCGAGAAATATCATCTGCCGTTTCCCTTGCTGGCGGACAAGTCCGGTGCAGTGGCCGCGCGCTACGGGGCGTTGCTGGATCTGCGGGTGTTCAAGGTGGCAAAGCGTCACACCTTTTTGATCGATGCGCAGGGCAGGATCGCCAAGGTTTATACGAAAGTGGAGACTTCGAGACATTCGACGGATGTCATCGGGGATTTGAAAGCAATGATCGCGAAAGGGAAGTGATGAAGTATCCGAATGTGAATATCTTTGCCGCATGGTTCTTCATGCCGCAGACCATCTTTATGGGCTGGGTCGCGGCGGCGGGCGGCATGCTGCTCAACGTGCTGGGTCTGGCCACCACCGAGGGCGATATCCCGAGCCGTCTGGTCGGCGCGCTGTTGCTGTTCGCGGGCGTGTTCACGGTCTGGTACATGCAGCGCGGTCTGCCGCCGCAGGGCAAAGCGGGCGGCAACGGCTATACCTTCGGCCATCGTCTGATCCTGGTCGGCAACGTGCTGGCCGCCTGCCTGTTCGTGTTCCACTTCTTCGCATTGCAGATCACCGACTACAACACGCATCTGGTGCTGGACAAGTTCACCACCATGTTCGGCTATGTGTGCATGGCTTTCTTCGCGGGTGGTTTTTCATTCGTCTACCAGTCTTCGCTGCCGCAGGAAGAGAATAATTAATGCCGTATATCACGCTGGACAAGGCGAACCTCGCCTTCGGTCATGTCGCATTGCTGGATCATGCGGATTTTCAACTGGATGAAGGCGAGCGCGTCGGCCTGATCGGACGCAATGGCACCGGCAAGTCCAGCCTGCTCAAAATTTTGGCTGGGCAAGCGCATCTGGATGATGGTACGTTATGGCGTCAAACGACAGCACGCATCTGTTACGTCAGTCAGGAACCGGAGCTGGATCCGAAAGCGACCGTGTTCGACGAAGTGGCGCGCGGTCTGGGCGAGCTGCATCAACTGATCACCGACTATCACCATCTGTCGCATCAGCTGGCCGAGCCGGATGCCGACTACGAGAAACTGCTGGAGGCGATGCAACCTTTGCAGACCGCGCTCGAAGCGCAAGACGGCTGGTCGGTGCAGGCACGCATCGAGACGGCCATCCAGCGTCTGGAGCTGGATCCGGAAGCCTTAGTCGGCTCACTCTCAGGCGGCGTGCGCAAGCGTGTGGCACTGGCGCAGGCGCTGGTGGCCGAGCCGGAAGTGTTGATCCTCGACGAGCCGACCAACCATCTGGACTTCGCATCCATCGAATGGCTGGAAGGCTTGCTCAAGGAATTTCGCGGCAGCGTGCTGCTGGTCACCCACGACCGGCGCTTTCTGGATAACGTCGTCACGCGCATCGTCGAACTGGATCGCGGCAAGCTGGCGTCCTTCCCCGGCAACTTCGCGGCCTATCAAAAGCTCAAGGAACGTATGCTGGCGGACGAGGCGGTGTTGAACGCCAAGTTCGACAAGGTGCTGGCGCAGGAAGAGGTGTGGATACGCCAGGGCATCAAGGCGCGCCGTACCCGCAACGAAGGCCGCGTGCGCCAATTGGAAGCGTTACGACTGGAGCGCGCGGCGCGGCGCGACAAGGTGGGCAAGGTCGAGATGAATCTGGAGGCGGGCGACCGCTCCGGCAAACTGGTGGCCGAGCTGACGCATGTGAACAAATTCTTCGGCGACAGAAGGATCATCAGCGACTTTTCCTGTCGCATCCAGCGCGGTGACAAGATCGGTTTGCTCGGGCCGAACGGCGCGGGCAAGAGCACGCTGCTCAAGATCATTTTGGGCGAGATGCAGCCAGACAGCGGCGATGTGAAACTGGGCACCAAGATATCCGTCGCCTATTTCGACCAGTTGCGCGCGCAACTGGACGACGAGGCGACACTGGCCGACACCATCAGTCAGGGGTCGGACTTCATCGAGATCGGCGGACAGCGCAAACATGTCATCAGCTATCTGGGTGATTTCCTGTTCGCACCGGAACGCGCGCGTTCGCCGGTGAAGAGCTGCTCCGGCGGCGAGCGCAACCGCCTGCTGCTGGCGCGCCTGTTCACGCAGCCGGCCAACGTGCTGGTGCTGGACGAGCCGACCAACGATCTGGATATCGAGACGCTGGAACTGCTGGAAGAATTGCTGGCCAACTATCAGGGCACGCTGTTCCTGGTCAGCCACGACCGTTCCTTCCTGGATAACGTGGTGACACAGGTGATCGCCTTCGAGGGCGACGGCAAGCTGATGGAGTACGTCGGCGGTTACGAGGACTGGCTGCGCGTGAAGCAGTATGAGGCGAAGAGCCGAGTCGCGGCATCTGCACCTGCCAAACCGCAAGCCAAGCCGGAAGTCGCAAAACCGAAGATTTCCAGCAAGCTGAGCTTCAAAGAACAGCAAGAGTTGGAAGAGATCCCGCGCAAGATCGAGGTGCTGGAACGCGAGCAGGAAGATATCACTGCAGCACTTGGCTCGGGGACCTTGTTCCGCGACAACCCCGCGCATGCCAAGCAGTTGGGCCAGCGCGCTGCCGAGATCGAAGAACAGATACTGGATCTGATGACGCGCTGGGAGACGCTGGAATCGCGCTGAGCAGCGCTAAGGGGAGGCGTGGATGAAACGTAAATTGTTGATGGCGATTGGTGCGGGCTTGCTGTGTCTGCCCGCCTGCTCCAGCAAGCAACTGATCGACATCGCCACCGCCAGCGATCCCCAGCAGGCTTTGCGCCGGGTCGCCACGAATCGCGTGGAAGCCTACAAATACAATCCGCGGCTGCTACTTTCAGACCTGCGTAAGGCTCAGGCGGAATACAACCGCCTGATGGGGAATGTGCAGAAGGAGAGCGGTTCCAAGTGGGGCAAGAAAGAATCCCGTACCCTGCCCAACCGCACGCGCTACGTCAAATACACCGAGAACTACAAGAACCGCGTGGTGGTGGATTACGACGCGGGCAGCGTCCTCATCGAGCATCTGGATGAGGCGAACGTAAAGGAAAAGCTGCGCAATGCAGTGGTGGTGGCCCTGCTGACGCCTAACGATCCTGGCGCAGTCGATCTGTTCTCCGACAAAGAGATTTCGCTTAACGGCGATCCCTATCTGGAGCAGATGGTGGCAGACCAGAACGGCAACATGCTCAAGTCGCGCGAGGATGTGGAGCGCTACGCCGACTATCTAGTGGACAACAGATTGCAGTCGCGCAGCATCGATGCCAACGGCACGCGCAAGAACGTGTACTTCGTGCGCTTCAATATGGTGAATTCGCATCTGGACAAACGCGCGCTGCAATATGCCACCACGGTGCGCCGCCATGCGGACAACACGCAGGTCAGCCGCAGCCTGATCTACGCGGTGATCAAAACCGAGAGCGCTTTCAATCCCTTCGCCGTGTCCAGCGCACCGGCCTACGGCATGATGCAGCTGGTGCCTTCCAGCGGCGGGCGCGAAGCGTATCGCAAGGCCAAGGGGCAGGATGTGATGCCGAGCAAGGAGTATCTGTTCGATGCGAACAACAACATCGAGCTGGGTTCCACCTATCTGGGCGTGTTGCTCAAGGACAGCCCGCTACGCGAGATCAGAGATCCGGTTTCGCGCGAATACTGCGCCATCGCCGCCTACAACACCGGGCCGTCCAATGTGATGCGGGCATTCAGTCAACTCAAGAGCAGTCGCGACCGGCAATATGATGCGATCAACAAGATCAATGCGATGAAACCCGAGCAGGTGTATGACACATTGCGCACCAAGCTGCCGTATGCCGAGACGCGCGGTTACATAGTCAAAGTGGTCGAAGCGAAGAAACTGTATGCCGTGATGTGATGCGTCACTCGTACTTTTTGAAGTACAGCGCGTAACAGTCTTCGGCGATGGGGCGGTATGAGGAACTCTTCACGTATTCCGCGATCTTCAGGTCTTCGCTGACCACGTGGTTGGTGACCCAGGACACGATCTGCGGCAGGATGTCTTCGGGTGCTTCCTGTTTGCGGTTGATCTGGGCGATGAAGACGTTTAGCACGCCGAGCAATTCGGAATGTATCCGTTCATGATCCGCAAGGCCTGGATAGCGCAACTCCGACATCAGATTCTCTTCACTGAGGAAGTGGAACTCGGTGAACTTCTTGATCTCCAGCATGATGCCCATGATGATTTTTTGATCCATCCTGCTGGTCAGGGCAAGGTCGAGCTTCTTGAGCAACAGCACCAGCATGCGATGCTGGGTGTCTATCATTTCGTTGCCGATCTCCAGTTCTTTTTTCCAGGCGATTTGCATGATCGTCTCCCCCTGTTGGTGCGGATCATTGCGGCATTTCGGGATGATTGTACTCCCTGAAAGCGGCACCGTTCTCCATACGCGCATCATGGCGGCGGGATATTTGCGCTTGCCAGTTCGATGCGACAGGAATAGTCTGCAATTACCTCTACACCCAGCAGGAGGTGTGCCATGACTACCCATCCCCAAGCCCTTCCTTTATCCGAGCAAGTCAGTTGTGAAGTCTGCAAGAAAGAAGTGCCGCAGTCGGCTGCCGTGAATTTCGAGGTGAATGACTATGTGGCGCATTTCTGCGGGCTCGAATGCTACGCGCAGTGGAAAGGTCGCTGCACTGCAGAAGGGTCTTCCGAAGACGGTTACGGGTAGCCCCGGGGGTCAGGGCGCGTGTCTCGCCAGAAAACGGTCCAGCTGATTCGCGAACGCTTGGCGGTCTTTCTGGCTCAATGCCGCCGGTCCGCCGGTCTCCACGCCGCTGCTGCGCAGCACATCCATAAAGTCGCGCATCGCCAGTCGTTCCTTGATGCTGTCTTTGCTATACAACTCACCGCGCGGGTTCAGCACATGTCCGCCTTTTGCGATCACCTCGGCAGCCAGCGGAATATCCGCCGTGATGATCAGATCGCCCGCTTCGGTCATCTCCACGATCTTGTCGTCCGCCACATTGGAACCGGCTGGTACTTGCAGGGCATGGAGGAAGGGAGAAGGCGGGCAGTACAGCAATTTATTCGCCACCAGAGTGGTGTGCATCTGGCGTCTATCCGCCACGCGGAACAGGATCTCCTTGATGACTTTTGGGCAGGCGTCGGCGTCGATGAGTATCTTCATTGGGTGTTGTTCAGTTGTGGGTCGTGGCACCGCGCGACCGGGCAAGGCGGAAGAAAAGATAGGGGGCGACGGCGACCCAGAGTAGCAGCAGCGGCCACAAACGTCCCTTGCTTATATCGTAATTCGCCAGCAATACCTGCCAGGGATGTCCACCCACATATTGGAAGAACAGGAACTCGAAGGCTATCGTCAGCGATACCCAGAACAGTCCGATGTAACCGGCTTCGCGCGCCGAAGCCGTCGGCCAGCGCCGCACGTAGCGCTGGATGACCAGCGCGAACAGCAGCATGCCGATCAGCGTGGAAAGCTGGTGGGCCGACAACTCCGACATATGTCGGCCATAGGTGAAGTCGCGCAGCGTGCCATTGAGCATGGCGACCACCAGCAACACCAGCCAGGCAAGTAGATGACGCAGCCTGATCATGCCATCTTCGAGGGCAGCTGGATCCTGTCCCCGTCCACCACGAACACGCCCTTGCCCTGATGGTGCAGCGTGCGCGGATTCTTCTGCGCCGGATTGATCCACGCCTTCACCACCTCCAGCACGAAGAAGTTGTACTTGTTCACCATGCGGGTATCGACCACCTTGCATTCGAGATTGGCAAAACACTCGTCGATCAGCGGCGCTGCCACTATGGAGGCCGTCGACGGCGTCAGTTTGAACTTGTTGAACTTGTCCACTTTGCTGCCCGAGCAGTTGCCCACCTTCACCACCAGCTTCGCCAGTTCCACCGTCGGGATGTTGAGCACGCATTCCTTACTCTTGGTTAAAGCCTCGAAACTGTAATTGCGCCCGCTGATCACGCAGCCCACCAGCGGCGGCGTGAACTCCATCATCGTCAGCCACGATAGGGTCATGACGTTTGCCTTGCCCTTTGCGGCGGTGGTCACCATCACCACCGGGCCCGGCTCCAGCAGACGGTAGACTTTGGATAGTGGAAAGTTCTTCTTAGCCATAGCCGATACCTCGCGTAAAATCCCCACCGCACTATAGCGCTGCCCCCGACAACAACCAAATCCACATTGTGACCACCGAAGTAGAACGTTTCTTTTCTGAATTAAGTCCACTCGCCACTGAAGTCGCCTCATTTCGTCCGCGCGCGCAGCAGCGCGAGATGGCGCTGGCCGTGGCGGAGGCGATACGCGACAACGCCATCCTGATCGCGGAGGCGGGAACCGGCACGGGCAAGACCTTCGCCTATCTGGTGCCGGCCTTGCTCAATGGCGGCAAGGTGGTGATCTCTACCGGCACCAAGAACCTGCAGGACCAGTTGTTCCAGAAAGACCTGCCGATGGTGCGCGATGCCTTGAAAGCGCCGGTGTCGGTGGCGCTGCTCAAGGGGCGCTCCAACTATGTGTGCCACTACCATCTGGAATTGGCGCAGTCGAACGGCCTGTTCAAGACGCGCGAGGATGTGAAGCATCTGGCCAAGATCGTGAACTACGCGAAAGTCACGCAGAGCGGCGACAAGAGTGGATTGGCAGATGTGCCCGAGACGGCACCGATCTGGATGCATGTGACCTCGACGCGGGATAACTGTCTGGGCCAGGAATGTCCCATGCACAAGGAGTGTTTCGTGCTCAAGGCGCGCAAGGAGGCAATGGAGGCGGACATCGTGGTGGTCAACCATCACTTGTTCTTCGCCGATGTGATGTTGCGCGACGAGGGGGTGGCGGAGTTGCTGCCCGCCTGCAACACGGTGATCTTCGATGAGGCGCACCAGTTGCCGGAGACGGCCAGTCTGTTCTTTGGCGAGAGCATCTCCACGTCGCAGCTGTTCGATCTGGCGCAGGATGCGCGCATCGAAGCACTGACGAATGCCAAGGATTTCGCCGCCTTGCCGGTGGCATGCGATGTGCTGGAAAAGGCGGGGCGCGACCTGCGTCTGGTGTTCAAACGCGAAGGGCGCATGGCGGCGCAGGCGACTGAAGACATCAAGGACTTCGCGGCTGCGCTGAAGACCTTGGGCGAAAAGCTGGGGGATCTTTCCGGGTTGCTGGAGAAGCAGGCGGAACGCAGCGAGGGGCTGGAGAGTTGCTGGCAACGTGCGCAGGCATTGGCGCAGCAGTTGAAACACTGGCAAGACGGCGACGTGCCGGAGACGGTGCGCTGGCTGGAGGTGTTCCATCATTCTTTGCAACTGAACAGCACGCCGCTGTCCATCGCCGAGATATTCAAGAAACAGATCGGCGGCCATCCGCGCGCCTGGATATTCACTTCGGCGACGCTGGCGGTGAAGCAGAACTTCGCGCATTACCAGGCCGAGATGGGTTTGCAGGAGGCGCGCACCGCCTGCTGGGACAGCCCATTCGACTATCCCGAACAGGCGCTGCTGTATGTGCCGCAGAATCTGCCGGAACCCAACACCGAAGGCTATACCGATGCGGTGGTGCAGGCGGCTTTGCCGCTCATCGAAGCGAGCCGTGGCAGGGCGTTCCTGCTGTTCACCAGCCTGCGCGCGATGCAGCGCGCCTACGAGATCTTGCAGGCGGAGTTCGACCGCAAGAACCTGAAGTATCCGCTGCTGATTCAGGGCGAGGGCTCGCGCAACGAGTTGCTGGCGCGTTTCCGCGAGCACGGCAATGCGGTACTGCTGGGCAGCCAGTCGTTCTGGGAGGGGGTGGACGTGCGCGGCGAGGCGCTGTCGCTGGTGGTGATCGACAAGCTGCCGTTCGCGCCGCCGGACGATCCGGTACTGGCGGCGCGCATCGCCGAGATGAACAAGCAGGGACGCAATGCCTTCATGGAGTTCCAGTTGCCGCGCACCATCATCAACCTGAAGCAGGGCGCGGGCCGTTTGATCCGCGACGAGAGCGACCGCGGCGTGCTGATGATCTGCGATCCGCGCCTGATCTCCAAGCACTACGGGAAACGCATCTGGCAGAGTCTGCCGCCGTTCAAGCGCACGCGCATCGAGGCCGATGCGGTGGCATTCTTCAAGCCTGCGTGAACTGCAGGGTGTTTGCGCATTGACGTGCCAGGCGGATTGTTGTCCACTGCATGCAACGATTATTGGAATGAAGTCTGTATATGGCTGTGCTTCGAAACTTCTTTGATGAGCTGATGTTTCGCATTGATAAGGGCAGTCTTGCCGTGCGTTCGGAGCAACTGCGCGCGCGTTTGAAGCTGCTTCCCTACATGTTGCTGGGACAGGTGCTTGCCGAACCCATATTCGTATGGCTGATGTGGGGGGCGGACGCGCATCGGGAGTTGTTGTTGTGGCTCGTTTGCGCCTATCTGTTGCACTTGGCGGAGTTCGTGATCTGGTTTGGGTATCGCGGCTGTGCCGACACGGTCGGCGAATGTCTGGAGTGGAGTCGGCGATTCCTCTGGTTCTCGCTGGTCGTCGGCATGATGTGGGGCTTCGGTACGCTGTTCTTTTTCCCGCCCGCCCTGCTGGATCAGGTGTTGTTGATCAGCCTGATGCTTGGCCTTGCCGCCGGGGCGACCTCCATGAATGCCACGCACCCGCCGGCGTTCCTCGCCTATCTGCTCGGCCTGATGCTGCCGCTCATCTTCCGGGTGATGGTGGAGCAGGATGAGACGCATATCGCGCTCGGTATCATGCTGCTGTTGTTCATGGCGGTGATGCTGGGGGCCGGTCAATTTCTGAGCCGGCTCGTCATGCAGTCTCTGCGCCAGCGTTTCGAGAACCAATGGCTGGCCAGGCAGATGGAACAATTGAACAACGGGCTTGAGTCGAAGGTGCGCGAACGTACCGAGCAGTTGCAACACAAGACCGATGAGGTTTCGCAGATGCGCGATGTCACCATCATCGCGATGGCGACGCTGGCCGAGACGCGCGACCAGGAGACCGGCAATCATCTGAAGCGTACCCAGACCTACATTCGCGCGCTGGCGCAACAGCTGCGTTCCCATCCGCGCTTCAGCGATTATCTGAGCGACGACTGCATAGAATCCTTGTACAAACTCGCCCCGCTGCATGACATCGGCAAGGTCGGCATTCCGGATCATATCCTGCTCAAACAGGGCAAGCTCACGACGGAAGAATACGAGATCATGAAGACCCACCCGACGCTGGGCGGCGAGGCGCTGGCGGCGGCGGAGGCAAGTCTGCCGGCCCCCAGCCGCTTCCTGCATATCGGGCGCGAGATCGCTTCCGGCCATCACGAAAAATGGGACGGCAGCGGTTATCCAAGGGGCCTGAAGGGCAACGAGATACCCATCTCGGCTAGGTTGATGGCGTTGGCCGATGTTTACGATGCCTTGATCTGCAAACGTGTCTACAAGAAAGCGTTCAGCCACGAAGATGCGGTGGCATTCATCGTGGACGGGCGCGGCCAGCATTTCGATCCGGATATGGTGGATGCGTTCCTGACCATCCAGGATGAATTCAGGCAGATCGCGGAAAGGTTCAGCGACTGATGGATACGCGTCTGTTGATGTTGCTGGGTAATGACAAGGCCTTGTATCCGGAGGTGCTGGAGGCGCGCTTTCCGCGCGTGTTCAACAAGATCGTCGAGTTGATCGAGACTCCGCATATCGATGTTTATCTGCAGGATCTGATGGTGGACAAGCGCAGCGGCGACCGGGCCGGATTCCCGCCGGAGGCCGCCGCCGAGATCATCCGGCTGAGCAACTATCTGGACAGGCTGCACGGTTCGGATAAACAGGTCGGTGCCTGGGATGATGTGCCAGAATACAAGCGCCAGGAACTGGAGCAATTGGGATATGACTTCAGTCCGGGCGGCCTGATCAAATCCATCGAGGAGAACAGCCAGAACGCGGTGCATGAATTCCTGTCTTGCGGCGTCGATCTGGAGGTCAGGGACGAACGTCACTGGACGCCGTTGATGATCTCGTCATTCAACGGCAATGAAGAATTCGCGCTGTTGCTGATCAAATGCGGCGCGAAGATCACGGCCTGCGACAAGAACGGCTATAACCCGCTGCACTGGGCCGCTTTCAACGGCTATTCGAATGTGGTCAAACTGCTGATCGATAAAGGTGCCGATCCGAACTATCAGAGCCAGTTCGGTTGGACGGCGCTGATGCAGGCGGCGACGCGCGGCCATCTGCTCGCTTGCGCCTATCTGATCCTGCGCGGTGCCGATGTGAATCTGGCCACGGTGGACGGCTGGACGGCTTTGCACAAAGCGTCCAACAATGGCCACACGCAAGTGGTCAAGCTGCTGCTGGATAAAGGTGCCAACCGTTATGCCAAATACAGCGATGGCAGAACGGCTTTGGATCTGGCTGAACGTGCGGGACATCGGGAGATCGTCGCCATGCTCAATCCCGGCGGCGCATACGCGGTGTGATCAGCCCGGCAGTGAGTTCAGCACCCATGCCGCGCCCGCCAGGGCGCCAAAGAAGAAGGTCAGATGTGTCCATGCCCAGCCTGCATAACGCCGCGCCAGTCTGGCCGGTGACAAGTTGCTGAGCAGGTACAGGCGATTGTCCTGCGGCAGACGCAGGAAATGCGTGTCCGGTTCGTTGCGCATAGCCGTTAATCGTTTGTCCGCCTCGCGTTTTGCCGCCTGTCTGGCCAGCATCCACTCATCGATGTCCAAGTGACCGTTGCCATCCAGATCAAAACGCTTCATCAGATCGGTGTTGTCCGTCTTCCATTCTGCGATGACCTGTTTGACCAGTTCATTGCGGGTGACGGGGTTGTTGCTTCCGCCAATGGTTCTGAATTCTCCCAGCGCGTACAGATTGTCCTGCCGGATCAGTTTCCATTCCGTATAGCGATGGTCGGCGACCTGCCAGGTGTCCTTGTGTTGGGTGATGATCTCCGCGCCCTGCGGGTCGATCACGCAGATGCCGCTGCCGTCGTCGATGCAGAATGGCGCATCGCTTTGTCCGGTTGATTCAGTGCGCCATTCATTCTTGCTGTTCTTGCGCTCGACCTTGTAGCGATACCAAAGGCAGGGCAGCAGGGAGTATTTGCCGAGTATGGGATCGTCGTGCGGCTGCGCGCGGCCGACCAGTTCGACATAGCCCTGTGCCGCCGAGGCGATGCGCGAGGTGGGGGTGCCGCAGATCATGCGGTAGCGGTGCAGGGACGAATACCAGGCAAAGACGCTGATGAAGGCGATGCCGCCCAGCGTCCACAACCAGCCGTCACGGCTGCCCAAATGGAAACCGGCGAACAGCAAAATAAGCTGTCCGCCGGAAGTGATGAGTTGCGCGTACTGCCGCCGCAGGGAGTTCAGCATGACTGTTCTCCGCGCGGGTTTGTGACCGATATTCAGAAGCGGAAACCCAGTTTGAGGCTGGTGGACTGGGCGCTGCCGGTCTTGTCGAATTCGAGCGCCAGATTGGTCAGGCCGAAATTCAGGTTGGCACCGGCGAACAGCTTGTTCTGCGTGAAGCTCTCGGCCGTGAAGCCGGTCGCCGCATCGGGTGTGCTGTTGGTCCACACCTGACCGACACCGGCGTAGGGCGTGAGCATGGCGAAACCCTTGGAGATGGAAACGTCCAAGCTCTTGGTGTCCAGGGACAACTGGTTCACGCCGGAAAGTTTGGTCAGCGCGCCGCGCACAGCGACGGCCGGCATCACAGTGCTGCCGGGCATGAAGGCCCAGCGCAGTTCGCCGCCGTAGAGCTTGATGTCGGTGGTTGGCACGGCGGAGTAGAAAGCGCCGATGTCGATATCCAGCGGCAGACCTTTGGTCACGTGCAGTTTTGGTACGTACAGATTGCTGAAGTCGCTGCCGGTGAGGGTGTACCACAGTGCGGCGCTCTGGGCCAGTTTTGTCTGTGTGACTTCCAGTCCGAGATCGAAGCCGGTGACGCCCAAAGATTCTGCCGGTACCACACCTTTGTAACTCAATGCGGAACCGAGGTCTTCCGAAACGTTGCGGAATTCCGTTTGGCTTGCCAGATTGCCGATGGTGATGTTGCCGGCCAGAGCGGGTAGGGCGATAGTCAGTGCCGCAGTCAGTACGAGCAGTTTTTTCATGTTGTATTCCACTTGCAGTATAAAAGTATTGTCCACGTCGCAGGTTCCGGCGCAGGCGGGCCTGCGGGTGTAAAAATCGATTTTGGTTCCTAGTCGAACAGTTTCTTGATATCTACATCAGCCTTTTCCGCGGCGACGAATTCCAGCAGAGGCTTGGCCGGATAGGCGAACATGTTGGCGACCAGCACGGCGGGGAACTGCTCGATGCCGACGTTGTAGATGTTCACCGACTCGTTATATAGCTCGCGCCGGTCGGCGATGGTGTTCTCCAGTCCGCTGATGCGCGTCTGCAACTGCATGAAATGCTCGTTGCTCTTCAGTTCCGGGTAAGCCTCGGCCACGGCGAAGATATTGCCCAGCCCCGTGCGCAGCATGCCTTCGGCTTTGCCCAGCGCGGCGATGTCCTGCCCTTCGCGCGCGCGCTGCACCATGGAACGCGCTTCGATCACGCGTTGCAGCGTCGTTTGTTCGAACTGTTTGTATTGTTTGCACACTTCGACCAGCTTGGGCAGTTCGTCGTGGCGCTGTTTGAGCGCGACGTCGATGTTGGCCCAAGCTTTGCCGACGGCATGCTTGAGGCTGACCAGATGGTTGTACAGCGTGATGCCGTAGATCAGTGTGACGAGGCTGACACCTAGCAAGAGCAGGGTAGAGGTCATGCGCGACTCCTAAGTCTGAAAGTTTTTTCGGCGCATCATAAAACAATCCGCCGAAAAATGTGCGGCTTAGATCGCCAACCGCCTGGTGGTCAACACCGCGCTGGGATCGTCGCGCCAGATGGCGGGGTCGGCATCGACATACAGTTCGATCTCGATGCCGTCCGGGTCGTGGATATAGAGCGACTGGCTCACGCCGTGGTCGCTCATGCCGAGAATGCCGACCTTGTTCGCCTCAAGGTGCGCTTTGCACGCGCGCAGTTCATCCAGACTGTCGCCCACCTGGAATGCCACGTGATACAGGCCGACGCTGCCGTGATCGGCACCTGGCGCATGCGCGCCGAGCTGCATCAAGCCGAGGTCATGATGGTTGTCGCCCAGCGTGAATAAAGCCATCACACCCTGGTAGCGTGCGACTTCTTTCATGCCCAATACATCGCGATAGAAGAGGATGGAACGCTCAAGGTCACGGACCTTGAGCACCACATGGCCGAGTGCTTTGACTTGCATACGCTACTCCTTGCCGACAGGCGGTGACAGTTGTTACTGGCCGAAGAAGTCTTTCACCTTGCCCATCCAGGATTTTGCACGCGGGTTATGGCGCGCGGAATCGGACTGGCTGATCTCCTCGAACTCGCGCAGCAGTTCTTTCTGGCGTTCGGTCAGGTTGGACGGCGTTTCCACGATGACGTGGCAATGCAGGTCGCCGTGCTGATGGGTGCGCATGCCCTTGATACCCTTGCCGCGCAGGCGGAACTGCTTGCCGCTCTGCGTCTCGGCCGGGATCTTGATGCGTGCTGCACCGTCCAGCGTGGGGATCTCGATCTCGCCGCCGAGCGCGGCTGTGGTGAAGCTGATCGGCATCTCGCAATGCAGGTCGTCGCCGTCGCGCTGGAACACGCTGTGCGGCTTGATGTGGATCTCCACATACAGGTCGCCGTGCGGTGCGCCGTGCGAACCGGCTTCGCCATGTCCGCTGTGGCGCAGGCGCATGCCGCTGTCGATACCGGCCGGGATCTTGATCTCCAGCGTCTTTTGTTTCTTCACGCGGCCGCTGCCCTGGCAATCCTTGCACGGCGAGCTGATCTGCTTGCCGCTGCCGTGGCAGCGCGGGCAGGTCTGCTGCACCGAGAAGAATCCCTGCTGCATGCGTACCTGACCGTGACCTGCGCAGGTCTGGCAGGTAGCGGCCGTGGTGCCGGGTTTGGCACCGGAGCCGTTGCACGTTTCGCACTCTTCCAT
>WOYI010773158.1_pt1 | contig 23221 bp, 18 predicted proteins | sample 6423411 | NCBI WGS metagenome assembly WOYI01 (sample SAMN13441803, study PRJNA592873) | oil field metagenome | biome: oil field; feature: oil-well bore; material: oil-contaminated soil; isolation source: oil-contaminated soil from oil-well borehole | place: Germany: Wietze | collected 2016-10-18 ... | reverse complement strand
ACACCAATTGGTTGACTTATAAGATATTGGGGGTTTTCTTGCAGGGACTAAATACCGAAGATAAAATCAGTGTTTTTAGTATTTTGTAAGTATTGATCTTCGGCTTCAAAAAGCTTATATAGAACAGTTTGGCTTATTTCATCATTAGAATTTATAAAATTGTGGGCAATATCTTTAAGTACCATCATTAATAAATCACCACCAATTTTCTTTTCTTCTATCACACTGAAATATTTATGTATAGTAGGTTTTATTGTTTCTGATTCCACGGCCTCGGAAGGATCGGATATAATCATTCTGATTAAACCCGGAGCATAAATTCTTTTTTTCGTTAATTGGGTTAGGTACCTTTTTTTGTATTGTTTGGGAATTATTTCCAATAGATTATTCATCTCAAGTAATTGATCTTTGGAAAATTGGAGCCTGTTTTTTCCCACGTATTCATTCAAAACAAGAATTCCATCATCCTTTAATGCGCCTTTAACTCTTGTTGCTATTTTATCTATTTGTTTAAAATGATGTAATGACGAATGAAATAGCACGATGTCGAAATAATCAGGCCTTAATTGGAGATTGTAAAAATCGGCTTGTTCAAATCTGATGTTTTTTAATCTCTTTTCTATAACTTTTTTATTGGCATTTTCAATTAAGTCAGCAGAAAGATCTATTCCAATAATTTCTCCAAATAAGTTGGTTTCTGCAAATCTGATCTCGCGGTTACCAAGCCCGCAGCCCACAGACAATAATTTCAGGTTTTTCCCTCCTGTAAAATAATTTTCAACGAGATATTTATCAAAAGTCTTTTGAGTATCTCCGGCTATTTTTTTATTTTCTCTTTGTTTAACTTCAGGGATAATCCACCAGTTTGATCCTTCGTATTTTAAAACTCTAAATGTACTTTGTGTCCTTTTATTGGAATTAAAGGTAATTTTACTAAAAAAATATTTTATACCCCTTTGTTTTAACTTTGTTAGTAGTTATAGAAAATCTCCTGCGTTAACTAAATTCATAAAATTACTTGAACTGTTCTATAATAAGGTAATTAAAGGAAAAAGGTAGCAATATTTTAAACAACCTCAATTAAAAGGCTTTTGGTATTAAAAATTTAATTTTCTTGCTGTTTTTTCAATACTGAAATACTGATATCAAAATCGTCTAAATAAACTTCATGCTCGTCATTGTTCAAAATATACAAAGAGATGGTATCACCGGGTGGTAATTCTTCGATATTTATTATTTCGGAAATGCTTACCGGGACCCAGTTTCCGTAAGCTTTTATTTGTTTATCGAAATTTATTCCTTTCCATATCCCGGAAGCAGTTGAAAGCACAAAGCGCACTTCGCTTTCTTCCATAAGCAGTATTTGGAAATTGGCTGAAACAATCAATTGCTTTGCATTTTTGATATCAAGAGTATCAAGCTTGATTTTCAGTGTTGAAGAGTATTTTCCTGGCGATGATGAATAATTCCCGGAATAAACGATTTTATTATTGGATTGAGAATTAGTCCACTTATTATTGTTCCCTTCAAAATCATTTTTCTCTTCCAATATTGTTTTTGTGTTTATTAAAGTATCAATTTTAAAAAACTGAATGTCCAGGGTTTTATCCAGGTAAAGTTTTTCATACCCTTCGGTAACACGGGCATAATAAGGTAGTTGCTGATCACTTAAACTACTTAAGTACCTGGTGTAGTAATTTTTAAATAAATATATCGGGACGTTGTCGGTATGTTCATTTTGGTTGAAATCATCGTAGGAAAGTACTTCTATTCCGGGTTCGTTGAATTTATTCAGATAATTAGCGAGGTTTCGCTGAACAGTATTGGTTAAAACCAGCGCTGGTTTGTCAAGTGCCAAAACAGTTTCTTTAAATGTTTTCTCCTGTTTTCTGAAGTTTACTTTGTGTGCATACATCGCCATTTGAACCAGGTTGATGGACAGTGCAATAAAAAACAGAATAGAAAAAATAATATAATTGAAACGCGTTTTTCTAAACAAGCTGCTAAGAATCAATACCACAATCAACGGAAGATATAATAACCAGGCTGTATTACTCTTAATAACAAGAGCAAAGACAAATACGATTATTGTTAAAACTATCGAACAAACAATAAAATTAAGATGTTGAATATTGTCTTTGATTAATAAGGTTGCAGCTATTCCGGTGATGGGAACGATGAATAAAAAATGGCGTGGATCAAGGCACATCGGAGAGTAACCGGTGGCAGAAATAGTCATGAAGTTGGAAGATAACAACAATACTACTGCAGATAGGATGAAAAATCCGGTTTTTGTTGTAAACAAAAATGTGTTTTTGCTGAATAAGTGTTTCGGAGAAGCAAAAATGAAAAGAAATCCGGTAATCAGAGCATGGCTTATAAAGAGTAAAAGAAGCTGATAGGCGATTCGTTTTAATGTAACCATAAAAGGTTGTTCAGAATAACTGCATTGGTTTAAATAACTGTTTTGAATTATCGCCTGAAACCGTGCAAACGCATTGCCCAAAACGAAATGGTAAAAAACAAAATAAATAAACAGCAAAAGAATAGAGCTTCCGATAAACAGGAGCCAGAACTTAATATCTCTTTTAAGGACTAAATCAACAATAAAAAAATAAGCCAACAGCGGGAATACAAGTATAATATTGCCTTTTGTGTTAAATCCAAGGAATAAAGCCAGTGCTGCGGCAAAAGCATAAACAAAAACAGAGAAAGTTCTTTTTCTGAACTTGTAGATGTAAATAAAAAAAATGCTCAAAAAAGTAAAAAAAGTTACAAATGCATCCGGCATCAGTTTATCAGAATAAAAAAGGCCCCATAAGTTTAAACTGAAAAAGCTTAGCCCGATGGCAACGATCACTGGTTTCTCTTTTTTCAGAACAATGAAAATCAAGAAGAGAGTGGTAATGAAAGCCAGCATCGACGGAAGAGAGGATGCAAAATCATTTATTCCAAACAAACGATAGCTTAATGAAGTAAGACCCAAGAGTGTTATTCGAAAAGAAAAATGATCATGAGGATTGAACTGTCCAAGATTTAAATCGTGAGCCAACCGGGCGTAATGCATATCGTCGTAACCAAAGTGACCAAGGTATCCGACAAAATGATGTACAATAATTAAAAAGCAAAAAAATACAAAAACAAGATATTTATTTTTCTCAAGCCTCATCTTGTTAATTCAAATTTGAGGTACAAGATATTAAATCTAAGACAAGCATAATAAAGAGGTTTTTAAAAATGATATCGGTTTTTAAAAGATATTCATTGTAAAGAAACATTTAAATGATTTTGAAAACCTGCCCGGGGCTTTCATTCCTATTTTGTTTCAAACTAAATTTACAGAAACCAGTAAATTCCGATGGATCAAATTCTTGTGCAACAAATCAATGAACTGCTAGTAAAAGCCGGCGATGCGATTGTGAAGGTGTACCGTAGCAACGATTTTGCCGCCGAAACCAAATCGGACAATTCGCCGGTTACCCGTGCTGATAAAGCTTCGAGCCGGATACTGAATAATGGGCTTAAAAATCTTTTCCCTGGGATACACATTCTCGATGAGGAAACTCATATTCCTGAATTCGAAGAAAGAAGCCGGTGGCCGCAGTATTTTCTGATCGATCCGCTCGACGGTACCAAAGAATTTATAAAACAGAATGGAGAGTTCTGTATCAACCTGGCATTAATAAAAGGAACTTCACCTCAGTTGGGTTGGATTTATCAGCCATTAGCCGAAACCGGGTGGTTTTGCGAAAAGGGAAAGGGTATCGTCGAATTCAGCAAGAATCAGGAAATTAAACAACTTATACGTCCGAAAACAGAGCAGGAAGTGATACGAATTGCAGCCAGCCGATCGTTTTTTATACCACGCGAAGCAGAGCTGATCGAAAAAATCAACCGTCATTTTGAAGTGGAGATTTTGCATTGTGGCAGTTCGAAAAAGCAAGTGCAAATGGTACTCGGGAACGCCGACATGTACCTGAAAGCAGGTCCGTGTTCGGAGTGGGATACAGCGCCGGGGCAGTTGATGGTAGAAGAATTTGGCGGCGCCGTGCTTCGTCACGATTCGTTTGAAACGTTGAAATACAATCGCGAAAATCTTCGAAACCCTCCGTTTATTATGTTGAACCAGCGTCTTAACACGCCTGGTTTTATTGCATTCATGAAAAAAATTATCAGAGAATAAGCCAAAATACTACAGGTTTAATATTTTATTCGTCAGCCGATTTTGTACTACTGTAAGAAAGGCGCTAACTTTTCGGAAAATATACTACAATGAAGAAAAGAATGCCACTTTTGATCGTGCTCTTGCTGGGAGCCATTTTGTTTACTGCTTGTGCCACACATTCGCTTGAAAATGTTACCGGTCTTCCCGGGTTTCTGAAGGGGCTTCTGCACGGCTTTATCCTTTTGTTCAGCTTTATCGGTAGCCTGTTCACCGATTACGAGATTTATGCTTTCCCCAATGCCGGGGGATGGTACGACTTTGGTTTTCTACTTGGCGTGATGATGTTTTTTGGTGGCGGCGGCGCCAAGGCACGTTGTTAACAATTTGATTTTTAGACGGGCTGTTTTTTTCAGTTTCAAACAACATTCTGTGCAAAACTTACGTTCTTTCAGCAAATGAAGCGAAAGGAATATCCGTAACTTTGCTCAGTTTTTAAACAGAAAAAAAGTAAACATGAGAAGAATAACATTCATTTTTGCGGTCCTGATTTTGGCTTTTTCAGCATGCAAAACCATTAAGCAACCGGCACAGTCGGAATATACAAGCGACAACACTACGGCAACAAAAGTTTTTATAGTTCCGGGTTCTGAAACCACTGTAGCCGATAAGCCGGTACAACCTGCAACCAACGATAAACCGATTGCCGTAAGAAAAGAGCAGGTTTCGTTTACCAATGAAGAAGCCAGGACCGAAAACGAAGGCAACACATACTTTGTTATTATCGGTTCGTTCTCGCAACTCGAAAACGCAAGGAATTACCGTACCACTTTGCTCGACGAAGGTTTTACCCCCATCATTTTGCACAGCGAAACCGGTTATTACCGGGTGTGTGTCAACTCGTATAAAAACGAGAATGAAGCCCGCAGCAGAATTACTCAGGTCAGACAGGGTTTCGAAAAATATGCCGATGTTTGGTTATTGATCAAAGAATAAATCAAGGTATTATTTGAATTTTTTAACGCCGCATTTTTGCGGCGTTTTTTGTTTTGCCAATTCCAGATTATTTCCTTAAAGCGGGTCTTTTGTCTCAAAAAGATTTAAAAAATCATAAAATCAAACCTCTTACCCTGCCTCGCGTTATATTAAGAGCGATTATTTAAAATCAATGCTACTTTTGTAATCTTCGAAAGAAGAACAGACTGATTAAGAACGATTGAGATTATGACAACGCAAAAACAAATGCTTCTCGACCAGCGCTATCTGAAAATGGCTGATATTTGGGCACAGAATTCATACTGCAAACGTCGGCAGGTTGGAGCGCTGATTGTGAAGGATAAAATGATCATTTCGGATGGTTACAACGGAACGCCTTCGGGTTTCGAAAACATTTGCGAGGATGAAAATAACAAGACCAAACCATATGTTTTACATGCCGAAGCCAACGCCATTACAAAAGTCGCCAAATCGGGTAACAGCAGCGACGGAGCTACTTTGTACGTAACTTCTTCTCCTTGTCTCGAATGTTCGAAACTGATTATCCAGGCAGGAATAAAGCGCGTTGTATTTACCGAAAGTTACCGGCTCGAAGATGGGATTAACCTCCTGAAACGCGCAGGAATAGATGTGGAACAGGTCGACATTTAAACGGCCGGCCGTCTGATTAAAAAATGAAAACATGAACAAGAAAACAGTAATACTACTTCCTTTACTGATCGCAACTTCTGTTGCCATCGGTATTTTGATCGGGAACCTGCTCAAAAAGAATGCAAGCCCGGTTTATAGCGGAATGGCATTTAATCATCCAAGCAAAATTGCGACTATTCTCGACCTGGTAAAACAAGGTTATGTCGATAGTGTAAATACTGATGAAATTGAAGAGGAAACGATTCCCGATATTTTAAAAGCCCTCGATCCGCATACTACCTACATTCCTGCCAAAGATATGGTTGAAGTTCAGGAAGAAATGCAGGGCAATTTCTCGGGAATTGGAGTTCAATTCTCGATTATGGAAGACACTGTCAGGGTTATCGAAGTAATTTCCGGGGGCCCGTCAAGTAAGGTCGGCATACTTCCAGGCGACCGGATTATAAGCGTTAACGATTCGTTGATTGCCGGCGTGGGTGTAAATAACAATACAGTAATGACCCTGTTACGTGGCCAGAAAAATTCGAAAGTTAATGTGGGGATCCTTCGCAAAGATTACGACGATGAACTGGATTTCGAGATCACACGTGGCGATATTCCGATTTACAGTGTCGATGTTTCGTATATGATCGATCCCGAAACAGGATTTATCAAGGTGAGCCGTTTTGCGAACACAACATACAACGAATTTATAGAAGGAATGCTTAAGCTACAAGCCAATGGGGCCAAAAAAGTGATCATCGATCTCCGCGGAAATCCCGGCGGGTCACTGGTTGGAGTAATCCAGATGGTAGATGAATTTCTGCAAAAAGGCGAACCTATTTTGTATACCCAAGGTGTAAATCAACCCCGGAAAACCTACAATGCAACGGGGCGTAATTCTTTTGCAAACATTGGAGTTTATGTATTGATTGACGAGTTTTCGGCTTCGGCCAGCGAAATTTTTGCCGGGGCCATGCAGGATAATGATCGCGGAATTGTAATCGGACGCCGCTCGTTTGGAAAAGGTCTCGTTCAGGAACAAATTCCGCTGATGGACGGTTCGGCTCTTCGTTTAACCGTGGCCAGGTTTTATACCCCCAGCGGACGTTGTATCCAGAGTTCATACGAAGAAGGAAACGAAGAATATTACAACAATATTTACGAGCGTTTTCATAACATGGAACAGTTGGTCGCTGATAGTATTCATTTTGTTGATTCGCTGAAATACACAACCAAAGGCGGGCGTGTGGTTTATGGCGGCGGCGGAATAATGCCCGACTTTTTTGTTCCGGTGGACACAACCGGAAGTTCGGAATACTTTAACAAACTTTTCCGCAGGGGGCTGATTTATTCGTACGCGTATTCGTATGCCGATGAACATCGCGATGTGTTATCGACATTCACAACGGCCGATCAGTTCGATTCTTATCTCGACAGGCAAAATGCCATGGAAGGTTTTCTGGCTTATGCCGAAGAAAAAGGAGTGAAGAAAGATCCTGCCGGTCTTAAAGAATCGGGAGAGGTAATTAAAACGCAGATGAAGGCTTATATCGCACGTAACATCATCGGGGAAGAAGGTTTTTACCCGATCATAAAGCACATCGACAAAACTTTGTTACGCGCCATCGAAATTTCGCATGATAACCTGCTGGTACAGAATATAATTTCCAACGACAATAGTTCGTCCTTAACCAGGTAGTTGAAACAAGTTTTGTTCAACTTTTCAGAAATTTAAAACTACAGGAAAGTTATTGAAAAAGATAAAAGGGATCGGATCTCTCAGAAAGATCGGATCCCTTTTTTACGACTTTTTTGAGTGTATGTTTTTACTTTGAAATATCGAGCATGCGCTGGATCGGAATTCGTGCCTTTTCGATAACATCCATCGGAAGCGTTACTTCGGGTTGCTCGTATTTTAAACAGATATATAACTTCTGAAGACTGTTTAGTTTCATAAACGAACAGTCGTTACAAGCGCAAGTTGAATCGGCTGAAGGGGCCGGGATAAATATCTTTTCGGGGCAGGCCTTGGTCATTTGGTGAAGGATGCCGCTTTCGGTAGCAACAATAAACTTCTTTGCCTCGCTTTTCTGTACGTAATTTAACAGAGCCGTGGTTGAACCAATGTGTTTCGCCAGTAGCAAAACCGGTTTTTCACATTCAGGGTGCGCAATAAATTCAGCATCCGGATGTTGGTCCATCAATTCTACAATGCGCTCAACCGAGTATTGTTCGTGTACCATGCAGGCGCCGTCCCACAATACCATATTGCGGCCGGTAACACTGTTAATGTAGTTCCCCAGGTTTTTATCGGGGGCAAAAATCAGCTTTTCATCTTTCGGAAAACTTTCAACGACCTGTTTAGCATTGGCCGAGGTACAAACAATATCGGACATGGTTTTTAACGCCGCAGAGGCATTTACATACGTTATTACTTTATGATCGGGATACTGCGCTTTAAAGGCTGCAAATTTATCGGCAGGCGCCGATTCGGCCAGCGAACAACTGGCTTTCAAATCGGGTAAAATTACCTTTTTCCCCGGGTTGATTATTTTTGCAGTTTCAGCCATAAAATGAACACCCACAAATACAATCATTTCAGCATCGGTATTGGCAGCGGCCTGTGCCAATCCAAGGCTGTCGCCCACATAATCGGCAATGTCCTGCAAGGGCCCATCCACATAAAAATGACTTAAGATTACGGCGTTCTTTTCTTTTTTAAGACGATTAATCTCCTCCACCAGCTGCACCGTCGGATCGATTGTTTCATCAATGTATCCTTTTTCCTCCAGCATTCTGTCTATCTGTACCTGTTCCATTTTTTGCTAATCTTAATTTTAGCATTTTAAATTTTGTGTTTTCTCTTTCCCTCTTTTGGGGAGGTCAGGAGGGGCTATAAACGGGGGCAAAATTACGAATTCATTTAAAAAAACAGCCACATCTTTTAATTGTTTGAATGTGAGCATAAAAAAAGCCGCTCGAAAGCGGCTTTTTAAATATTAAAATTTACCCCAAATTAATAGTGGAAGAGTATTACATTTTATTCTGCACTTACGTGGCTGAAATAAATACCACTCATAAGTTCATCTGTTCCGTTATAGGAACCCCTTGTTCCAATTACTGTTAGTGTATCACCAACTTTAATGCCTTTGTCAGCTAACAGGTATTTTCTATCGTCGCCAGTTGCACCATAACCCGGATAACAGCCATAAACCAGGATTTCACTTTGGCCGTCGTTCAAATAAAGATTACCATATGTTTCATTAGTAATCGATGTAATTTCGCCGGTTATCATAAAGTATGTACTGGCATCGTCAGGTTTAGCCAGCACCTCAGCAATAGTAGCAGGAGTTACAGGAATAACGCTCTCCAATACAGCAGAGCCTACTTGTGGAGTTCCTTTATATTCGGCACGTTTTCCAACAAGTGTGATGATATCGCCCTCTTTCAACCCTTTGTCCTGGAAATCTTCAATGCCATAAACATAGGTTTCACCGGAGAAATCCCGCAAGTATAAATTGCCATAGGTAGTATTGGAAATACTGGTAATAACACCTGTCAAACGATATTGGGTATCGCCAACTTCTGCTGCCAGGAATTCAGCAATCGTTGCTTTAATGATTGCTCCTTTTTGACTAAGAGATGTTTCTGTAGAATAGTTTTTAGAACCATCTGTAGTGCGGAATGTGAGCGTAGTTCCACGGTCTCCACCGGTATTGGCAGCTGCATTGAACTTCACAACTACTTCTTCGCCTGCCGATTCAATAGACGAAATTGACAACCATGACTTGGCATCTTCAGGAATATCTACCGATACGCCTTGTCCCTTGCAGGTAAGGTATGCGGTGAATTCACCACCTTCAATAGGAAGCTCTGCGTTTTCTACCGAATCAACTTTCACAAGTGATTTATTGATCTTGATAACTGTTACATTTACCAATTCCACCGTTGTTCCGTAGGTCGTTTTTGGCCCTTGAACAGTTACTTCATCCCCCACTTCAAGTCCTAAACTTAAAAAGTTTCTCTCTGCACCCTTCGCGTCAAGAGTTCCATATATATAAATAGAGCCTGTTTCATCCTCCAAATACCAGTTGCCGTAGGTTGTGTTGGCTATTGCCGTACAAACTCCGGTTACCTGATAGGTCTTGCTGTCAGGTCCGGCAATTACCTCCGCACATGTGGCAGATGCAATTTGCGCCAAACCCTGGATGATGTTTATTCGCTGGGTTTCGCCGCCACACTGAACTAAAACCTCTGCGGTGCGACCATCTATAGCAGATTCAGCCGAGAATGTAAGCGTTGATTCACCGGCGCTGCCAGAGGCTGAAGAGATAGTCAGCCATTCAACATTATTCTCTACTGTCCAGCTATCTTCAGCCATTACAGTAATGGATGTAGAGCCACCATCAACAGGGATAGAAACGTAAGACGACGATACTTGAATTTTATTAAGCAATGTCACTGTTTCTTCATCGTCACAACTTGTCATCAGGGCAAGTATTGCAACGAAAAATGGAAATATTCTTTTTAATTTCATAATTGTCAGAGCTTTTTAATTAGTTGAAAATATATTTGATACCAATAGAAGCGTACCAGGTTTGGCCCAATGAGTAGCTTGGCGTGAATGTTTTAGTATTACCATTGATTGAGGCGGGTGTAGAGAATGTAGCCACACCGTCAGCATCAACACCTTCGTATTTAAGGATACGGGCTTCCGAACCAATTTCCGGGTTCAAATATTTAGCCACGCCCCACTCAGAATTGAAGAAGTTCATCACGTTTTTGATATCAAGGCTGAGTTGCAGTTTGTGTTCGTTATTACCTATATTAAGAGCAAAATCATGTTTATAGCCGAAATCGACGCGATGTACCCAGGGAGAGTAAACGCTATAGGCTTCTGCATACTCGCCTTGTTGATTTTTCAAATAATCAATGGTATGCACATAGTCCATAAAACGAGTTTGATCGTCTGCTGAAACAAAGCGGAACTGATTGTTCGCCACTTCGTCGTCAGTTGGAACATAGATTGCATCGTAGTTGTAGCCGTCGCTATTGATATCATTAACCGTCATAAATGAATAGTTTGCTCCACCGCGCCATCCTTCATAGATAATGCTATAGTGGTTGCCGCTCTTGTCGTGGGCAGTAAGCGATGCCACCAAACGATCGGGTGTGGTGTATTGAGAATTGTGCAATTTAATGTGGTTAGGGCCTTCTACTGTTGGAACGTATGTAAATGCAGATTCTGCATTAGATCCCGGCATCCCGGTTACATCTTTGGCAACTGTATGTGTATAAGCGGCCATCAAGCTGATCCATTCTGCTGGTTGGGCATTAAGTGTGATGTTGCCTGACCAACCATAACCACGGCTTGTATTTTCCAACACAAAGGCCTTTGTGGCGGTGCGATAACCGGCAGGATAAATCGGACGATTGTCAACACCGTTGAAACGGGCGAAACCACCTACGGATGGAATACTCCAGTCAGAAATAGAAACACCGTTGATTGTTTTGTTGTAAATTCCTTCTACCGTTACAGAGAACGGGAAAGAAGTTTTGAATGCGTAGTCAACAGCAAATGACGTTTTCCATACTTGCGGCATTTTGAAATTTGGATCAACAGCCGCAATTGCAGAGGGCACTGTTCCATCTTCGGGAGAAATAGTTGAAGGATATCCCAATGATATTAACTTATCATAAAGTGCAGCAATGGTAGCATTTCCGTTAGCATCAGTTACAAGACCGCCGGCAAATTCATCCATTGTGAAACCTTTTTTTGCTGCGTTCGAAGCATTTATTTGTGCCTGATACTGTACCATTCCGCCGTTGGTAGGCATATTGGTAAAGAATACAAGCGGTAAATTACCCGAGAAAAGACCGGTACCTCCACGAACTTTCAAGCTCTTATCGCCAAATGTATCCCACACAAAACCTATGCGGGGAGAGAATATGATATTTACTTCAGGCCATTCTCCTGTATTGATATGACGACCGGAATAATCAATGTCATAGATAGCTTTGTTTGTTATCAAGTCATTATTATTGAAGAAAAGCCCATCTATACGAAGTCCATACGAAAGTTTGAAATTTTCAGTAACGCTCCAATCATCTTGCCCGTAAACCCCAATTTTGTTTGTTCTTATGCGAGCTGCAGGATTGCTCTCTCCATCATAACCATAAGTTAAGTTTACAATTTCAGGAGCTTCTCCGTTTAAGAAGTCATCAAGACTTCTATAGCGATAGTATCCTGTACCGTTACGCATATAAGCATTATCTGCCATCTTATATTCGTAGGCTATTCCACCAATAATTTTATGATTGCCTAAATAATAGGTCATCTCATCTTTAATGTTCAATACATCATTGTGAACACCGTTGTTCCAGGTAAATAGCTCGTAACCTAAAGAGAGGTATGCTTGATCGTCTTTCAAAATGTCGATAAAAGGAAATTCAGTTGAATTTGTTCCGCGAACATCGTCAAGTTTTGAAAATGTTGCCAGGAATTGGTTAGAGATGTTTTCCGAGAAACGGCTATTTAAGTCAAAAGAGAATGAATGAACAAGGTTGTCCATCGAATACATTGAGTTGGCATACGACATTGAGGCCTGTGACATTCTTGCTTCAGACATACGGGTACCTCCGTCCATAGAACTTGCATTTGGAGATGACCAATAAAGGTTTTTTGTGTAGTTATAACGCAAAGCCAGGCGATGTTTATTTGTGATATTCCAATCCAAACGAGCAAGAAGTTTTTTGTTGCTTTCATCTGCAGGGAAATTTGTGTAAGATCCCGTTTCATATCCATATCCATCTCTTACAAAATCAGAAACCTTCTTAAGATCGTTTTCTGTAGTGCGGGAGATATAATTGTCTGGATCAGCAACACCATCAGATGAAGCTCTCCAACGATTGGCAATTGTTGGTGTTTCAACCATTTCAGCGTTTACGAAGAAGAACAATTTGTTTTCGATAATCGGACCGCCTAAAGTGAACCCATATGTTGTATTACGGTCTTTTTCACGTGCTCCTTGTATTTGCATACCATTAACAGCATCCCCGCGCATGTTTTCATTTCTGTGATAAGTATAAGCGCTAGCTTTGAAGGTATTTGTCCCGGATTTTGTAATAGCGTTTACACCGCCACCTATAAAGTTCGTTTGACGAACATCGTATGGAGCGATTACAACCTGTAATTCTTCGATAGCTTCAATAGAAATTGGGTTGCCTCCACCGGGAAGAGCAGAACTCAACCCGAAGTTATTGTTGAAATTAGCTCCATCCACTGTAAAGTTAGCCGTACGGCCATCTGAACCGACAAAGCTCATTCCATTGCCACCATAGGGTGAAAGGCGGGTAAGGTCTGTAATGCTGCGGCTCACTGTGGGCAAATTAGCGATCTGGTCGTTTGTTATATTGGTCACTGCTCCGGTTTTCTCATTGGAGAATTTTGTGCGGGTTGCCGCAACAATAACTTCATCTAATGATGTTGTTTCTTCTGAGAGTACAACATTCATTACATAGTTTTCACCTAAACTCAACGTAATGTTGTTTTGTGTGTATGCACCATATCCAATGAAAGTAACTTTTACAGTATAAGGTCCGCCTACACGCATACCATTTAGGTTGAATCGGCCCTCCATGTTGGTTACAGTACCATAAGTTGTTCCCGAAGGGGTGTGTGTAGCAATCACCGTTGCACCTATCACCGCTCCTTCAGCATCAGTAACACGTCCACCCATACTGGATGTGGTTACCTGTGCTTGCATAATAGTAGCTGATGAAATAATGAGCGCTACTAATAAAAAACAGATTTTTTTAATCATAAATTTGTATTTTAAATAATTATTGAATTATAATGCAAATCTTCAGGTTAAATATTTGTGTTTGAAAAGAGTATAGTTAATTTCTAAGGACGGACACCACCCCTGAGATATGTAACATATAACTGAACCAAATCTAAAGAGGACTTTAACTTTATTCATTCCCTAGATAATCCTGATATTTAGATTCTAAATGCACAGCAAAAAAACCTTTTCTTTTTTTAACTAATATTAATTAGAAGTTAAATTTCGAATAATATTTATTAACTGTTCGCACATTTTTATCCTGCTTAAAATTCATATTAATCGGTTTTATTACCAAACGAATCCAAACATAGTTGTTAAATAAATTAACATAGTTGTCAACAATATTTCACAGGTTTATAAACATTCCGTCGTTCACTTTAATAAAAAATATTTCTCACCATTTTAGTATATTGTTAAGTAAAATAAAGCCTTTCAAAAAAATCTTTTAATTTTCTAAAAAATAAATACCAAATTAAGACACAGATAACCAAACAAATAGCGCTTATAATTTTTAGATTGTTATAAAATAATTAGTACTATGTGTTGCATGGTACTAATAAAATAACATATATTTGTAATGCAAGTAACGATGTTAAGGAAAGTACAGTTCTAAAGAAAGTTCTTTGCGAGTTGTAACGGAAACAAAAAAACATCGTCTTTGAAACAGAACAAGAAAAACAAAGCAGAAAGCAATTGAGCAAAAACAAGAAACAATTAAAACAAGCAAAATGAAAACAAAAAACAATGTTCAGAAAACACTCCTTAGATGGGCAGCAGTATTCGTAAGTTTTATACTGATTAGTTTCACAGTGAGCGCCCAGGATTTTTGGAAACGATTAATTGAAAACAGCAGTTTTGGCAACATTGCCATGGCTATGGTCGAAACCAAAGATATTCCTGCCAAAAGCTCCAATAAAATTTTTGAAGTAGAAAACGAAACAGAAACGAGCCTGGCACTTGAAAACTGGATGACCAACGAATCGGCCTTTTCTGTTCCTTCCATGAACCTGGAACCCGAACTGTTCCCTGAAAATTGGATGTTTAACAAAAATGTATTTCTTCCTGATTCGAACGAGGAACAAACCCTTCAACTGGAAGCATGGATGGTTTCTGAATCGGTTTGGAAAATCTGAAGCGGAATATACCCAATTTAGAGAAAACATAAAATCAACAAGGAATTATTACGAGGGAAACGAAATGAAGATAGAAAACACAAAAGCACAAATGCGGAAGGGGGTACTTGAATACTGTATCCTTCTCGTCCTCGACGGAAAGCCGCTCTACGCCAGCGATATCATTGCAGCGTTAAAAGCAGCAAGAATGATTGTGGTAGAAGGGACGCTTTATCCGCTGCTCACCCGCCTTAAAAATGCCGGATACCTAACCTACAGGTGGGAAGAATCAACCCAGGGGCCGCCACGTAAATATTACGAACTTACCGACGTGGGCCGCAAATTTCTGGATGAACTCGAAGAATCGTGGGGTGAATTGGTAGAAGCAATTGTCACCATAAAAACCAACAAAGGATAACTCGTAACCGGTTAAATTCAAACAAAAAACAAGATGAAGAAGACATTTACAATCAATATAAGCGGGACAATATTTCACATCGAAGAAGATGCGTACGAAGTCCTCCAAAAGTACCTCATCAATTTAAAGAACCATTTTGGACCCGATGATGAAGGGAAAGAAATCATTGCGGATATTGAAGCCCGTATTGCCGAAATATTCAGCTCGAAAACTACCGATGATAAAAACGTGATCACCGTTGATTGGGTAGATGAGGTTATTAAAACCATGGGTACGCCCGAAGATTTTGCCGAGGAAGAAGCAGAAGACGAAAGCATTGCCTCTGAGGCAAAACGCAAGCGTCGTTTGTACCGCGACCCCGACCACCGCGTGCTGGGTGGAGTTTGTGGCGGACTTGGCGCTTATTTCAACATGGATCCGGTGATCCTGAGAATTATTTTCGCAGTGTTGTTCTTTCTTACATCGGGAGCCGCGTTATTGGCTTACCTGGTACTTTGGATTGCCGTTCCTAAAGCCGTGAACACCGCTCAGCGTCTCGAAATGCGCGGGCAGGAAGCAACCGTGAAAAACATCGAAAAATCGATTAAAGAAGAGGTAAAGGAAGTAAAAGAAAGCTATAAAAAGTTCAAAGAATCGGATACCTATTCAAAAGGGAAAAAAACGGTAGACGGCGCTGGCGATGTGGTGTACAATATTTTTAAAGTATTACTGAAAGTATTGGTAATTATTTTTGGAGTATTACTTGTAATTACCGGGTTCTTTGGCTTACTGGGTTTAATTTCGTCGATGGTAATTGGACAATCTTTTGTTTCGGGCTGGCCTTTGTTGTGGAGCCCCGAAGTTCATGTCCCCGATTTCCTGAATTATTTTGTTGAACCCGGAACTGTTACCTTTGGTTTGATCCTGGCAGGTATTTTAACCGGAATTCCTTTGCTGGCAGTTCTGTACATCGGCACGAAAATGGTATTCCGTTACAAATCAAACAATACTGCCATTATTTTAAGCATGCTCGGAATCTGGTTTATTTCGCTAATTGTATTGATTGTGATTTCCGGAACTCAGATCAAACACTACAAAGACCGTTCGTCGATTACCAACAGCGAGGTTGTTTCCTGCGATTCGTGCCAGGCCCTTTATTTAAAGTTGGCCGAAAATAAGTACGAAGATTATGCCGAACTCGATTGGGACATCGAAGATTTTAAAGTTTACGTAGTGGATGGGGAAGAAGTATTTGTTGGCGAACCGCAACTGGATGTGGTACATAGCAGTACCAACGATTTCTTGATCAATGTTAAATATACCTCGCGTGGAAAATCGCGTGAAGAGGCGAAAGAAAACTGTAAGGAAATAGAATATCGTTACAACCTGACGGATTCAACAGTGGTTTTCGATCCTTATTTTTTCCTCGATGAAGATAAAAAATGGAGAAATCAGGAAGTGTATATCACGGTAAAAGTGCCCGAGGGAAAAGCGATTTACTTAAGCGACGATATGGATGATATCATTCATGATATCGAAAACGTGTCGAATACCTGGGTTGGCGACATGGTGGGTAAATACTGGGAAATGAAACCCGAAGGATTGACTTTGAAAGAAAACAAGTAAACAAGAAAATAGAAAGAGGTTGTCTCAAAAGGTAAAAGCGGGTGTCATTCTGAGCGAAGTCGAGGAATCTGCTCTGACAAAAACCGAAACTTCCAAAGGGAACTAAATACCTGGACATTGCTTTTGAGGCAACCTGTTCAAAAAACCATACAAATGAAAACAATCATCACTATTTTTTTTGCGCTGGGTTTAATGCTGTCAACGCTTTTATCGGCAGCACAAAGTAAAGCCGATAAAATTTATGATACCTTCGAAGACCAGGAAGGGATCAGTAGTTTTACATTCACCAAAAACATGACCGATGCCTTTAAAATCGACCTGGGCGACGATAACGAAGAGAAGAACGTAAGCGGAGATTTGCATAAAATCCGATTTCTGTCGTACAACCCTGAAAAAGGTGAAATGAGCCGCGACGCCTTTCTTCGAAAAGCTACTGCCATGTTGCCCTCGTCGTACAAGAAATACGAAGACGATGACTCCGATTCAGACGCCGAAATCTGGTTACTGGGAAATAAAAAGAAATACAGCGAGTTCCATATATTTATTCGGAACGACAATCCCGAAGGAAACAGTTTTATTGTTTCATTTTACGGCGATTTTACGGTAAACGATTTGGATGGACTGAAGGAAACCGGGAAAGGATTTTCGAAAGACTAATTAGCTTACTTGCATTTTCAACACATAAAAAATCAGGTACTTAAGTCGATTTGATTTTGAATTGACACATTAACGGGGGAAGGATTTTAAGCGTCAAAGGGCGATTGAAATCCTTTTCGCGATTTTTGTTAATAAGCTTTTCACACCTACTCATTGATTTACAGAATGATATCTATTTATTCCAAATCTTCCCAATATGGGAAAAAATCCACATTTGAGCATATTTTTTTCACACCCCATTGTTAATTCTTTATTTTTGCACGCTTAAAGAAGAATGCTTCAAATGTTATATTTGTTGCATTAATTAACTGGTTTGGAGTTTGTTTTATTATAAAATGAGTTAGATTGGGAGAACATAATTTTAAGATTATGTATTTCTGTTCGACTATTGATTTTACATACGAACACGTAGTTTGTTGATTGTACTTAATAAAAACCAAAGAACACAGCTTACAACCAGTCGGATTTTTAACGGGTAAAAAAGAATTGTGCAGACAGTAAGAGGTAGGAACATATCTGAACTATCCCCTTCTATCAATGTGGTAAACCGGAACTTGCAAGGCGCGAAAGCGATTTGTGTGTCCGTGCTGTTTCTGTTTTTTTTCGTTCCTGTAATGGTTCGCTGCAAAGATTTTGACGCGAAAACTCGGAGACTAATACAGCCTCTACTATAATAATGGGAAAGGCAAAAACAAATATTATCGTTTTACTCTTTATTCCGGTTTTAACTGGTATATTGTTAGCTGTTTCCGCTTTACCCTCAAAGCTCTATTTTCTTAATTTTATTGCATTCATTCCCTTATTAATCGCTGCCGAAGGAACACTTAAACGAAAAAAACCATTCTTAATCTTTGCTTTGCAATTATTAATTGTGTTAGTTGTGTTTTACTTATGGGTAGGACATTGGGTTTTACAAACAGCAAACCTGGGTTTTCTGATAGGTTTTATAATTGTTTTGCCATTTTTAATCTTGCTTATTCCATATGTTTACTTCATAAAAAAAGGGAACAAATTTGCACCTCTTTATTTTATCTCGGCTTGGTTGGTTGTAGAGCTGATTCAGTCTTTTTCACAAATAGGATTACCTTTTTATAATTTAGGACATAGCCTTGGAGCCAACCCAAAAATTATTCAATGGTACGAATTTACCGGTGCAGCTGGAGGTACACTTTGGATTTTGGCTATTAATTTTCTGGTTTTTTCACTTGGAAAATCTTTGGTAAATGGTCAAAGGAAATGGGAAAAACAAGTTGCTTCGGTTTTTGGAGTATTTGTTGTTCCAATGGTTATTTCAATATTAATTTTCAACAATTTCAAAGAAAAAGGGACAACCGAAGAAGTTTTGATTATCCACCCAAGTACCGACAACCGCGATGTAAAATACAGGATAAACATTTACGAGTTATTAGATATTTATCTGGCAATTATGCAACCGCAATTGACAGATAAAACGGAATATGTTGTATTACCCGAAACTGCCATTACAAATGCCGGTTGGATTTCCGATTACAACCGCAACCTGGTTTTCCAACATTTCCGTGAAAAAACAGCTCAATTCCCCAAACTTAAACTAATTACCGGGGCAATTACTTACGAAGCCATTCCGAATGTCGAAAAAATAAAAAACTACAAAAAAATACCTGGTATCCGCTACTCCGAAAAATACCATACTTGGTATTACACTTACAATGCGGCTCTTCAAATCGAACAAAGCCAAGCCACTCAAATCAGGGTAAAAGAAGGGTTGGTTCCTTATCAGGAATTTGCGCCTTACCCAACAGTATTACCTTATATTTCTCCGGTTGGAATCGACTTCCAGTTTTCGAAGCGGGAAAACAACAGAGAGGTTTTTCGATCTGAAAACAATAAAAAAAAAGCAGCTTTTATTTGTTACGAAGTGGTTTTGGGAAACTTGTTTTACAATGCAGCACGCAAGGGTGCCGAGGCATTTTTTGTATTGCTTAACGAAGGTTGGTACAACGACCCAAAAGTGCCGAAACAGTTTTTACAACTCTCGGTAGTGCGGGCAATCGAAAACCGTCGTAGCATTGCACATAGCTCAAATATGGGAATTTCTGCTTTTATTAACCAACGGGGAGAGGTAATTGCAAGCACAAAAAGTAAAACGCCCGGTTTCCTGAAACAGGAAATAGCTATGAATAAAAGCAAGACCATATATTCAACTATTGGCAATTATATAGGTATTGCGGCTATTTGTATGATGGCGTTAACGGGCATTGGCAATTTTGTGAAAAAGAAATCGTCCACCTTAATTTCTTCTAAGTTATGAGTTGGAAGAAATTCAGACATATCGGGTTTATCTTCGCATTGTTGATTCTATTAGCAAATTTATTGTACGCAGGAACGCCACCAACAGCAAATTTTAATGTAGATATTGCGGCTCCGGTTACCGGGCAAACGATTACTTTTACAGATGCATCTGTTAATAATTCGGGAACGATCAATAATTGGTCTTGGAGTTTTGGAATAGGGGCAGATCCGGCAATAGCAAACTCGAAAGGGCCTCATGATGTTTACTATACAAGTCCAGGGTCAAAAACTGCATCACTAACTGTATCTTGGCCAGCTACTGTGGGATTATTTGGGATTTCTGCTGGTTCGAATACATTTAGTTACACCATTAATGTAACCTGCAACAACCCGACACCAACCATCTCACCAGACCCTTCTTCGGTAATATACGGAGATACACTTAGCTTGAATGGTAGTCCATCGGGCGGGAGCGGTTCATATTTAACTCATGTATGGACAGGAACAGGAGCAGCCTTTTTAAGTTCCATAGATATTGAAAACCCCAACTTTAGTGGCGCCCCCGTGGGGAGCTATACTTTAATATACACTGTTACCGATAGTTATGGCTGTGTAGGAAACGACAATATCACTGTTAACGTCACAAAAAAGCCATTGACAGTTACAGCCGATGATCAAACCAAAGATTGTGGAGAGCTTGATCCAGTGTTGTCTTATCAAATTTCTTCGGGAAGTTTAGTTAGTGGAGACGACTTTTCGGGAAGTTTGACACGTCAGTCGGGAGAGAGTATCGGAAGCTATTCAATATTACAAGGAACTCTAAGCCTTAACTCAAATTATAATTTGTCTTATGTTGCAGGAACTTTTGTAATTGACGATAATACCGCTCCGGTTGCTGATGTTGCCACCCTTTCGGATATTACAGCCGGGTGCGAAGTAACAAGCTTAACCGCACCCACCGCCACCGATAATTGCACGGGTTTAGTCACTGGAGCCACCACTACAACTTTACCAATAACCACCCAGGGAACCACCGTAGTTACCTGGACCTACGACGATGGTAATGGCAACACTTTCACACAAACGCAAAATGTGATTATTGACGATGTGAGTAACCCAACGATTACTTGTCCTTCCGATATCAACCAAAGTGTTGATGCCGGTTTGTGCACAGCCAGTGGTATTTTACTGGGAACACCAATTACCGGCGATAATTGCAGCGTTGCCAGCGTAACGAATGATGCTCCCGTAACCTTTCTGGTTGGAACTACAGTTGTAACCTGGACAGTGACCGACATTGCAGGAAACACAGCAACATGTCCTCAAAATGTGGTCATCGTTCCGGAAGAAGATATTGATATTTCAGTAGTTGCATTAGTCGATTTCTGCCAAAGCGGACAAGCCGGCACAACCACTGTTACCTGGTCTGTTCAATTACTTGCCGGAACTACTGACTGGACTTACGATTACACTATCAACGATGGAAGCACGGATGTGGCCTCTGATACGAGCGTCAGTGCAACAGGAAACATTACGATTTCCTATACCATGAACAATGGCGGCAATGATAAAACATTTACTCTTACCATAACAAACGTAAAAGACGATTGCGGGATTTCTGAAACCGGAACGACTATCCATTCCGAAGAAGTAACAGTAACCGCAGTTCCAACTACAGGAGAAATAATACCGGATTAATTAACAATACAACAATAAAAGCGAAAAACAATGAAAAAGATTTTTACTTACTTAATTGCAACAGCAGCACTGATGATAATCAGCGCAGCAGCAATGGCACAAGGGGGTTTAACTCCTTTTGTGGGATCAACGCATGAATATACGATTACTCCTGAGAGTATTTCAAACACTTTAACATGGAGTGTTGTTGAAGGATCGGGATATACCATTAACTCACAAACAGTAGTAACAACAACTTCTGTAGCGAATATTACTTGGAATACTGCTGGTACTTATACTCTCCAATTTGTTGAAGATGATGGAACCTGTACCACCGTTAAACAAAAAACTGTAATCGTAGGAACCAATACCTTCGATGTGTCGACAACCAATCCAACAGCAACCTGTAATGCTGCCGACGGACAGGTTAATTTTGCCGGAACAACAGCAACCACTGGAGTTACGTTCACGGTTTCGATGGCTACCGGAAATTCAGCTTTCAATCCTGATTGGAATTTTACATTTACGCTGACATCAGCTTCAGGTGCCACAATTTCGAATGTTAAAGTGGGCGCAGCAATTTTGACGGGTTCCGGACCTTATACTGCACCCGATCAAAGCAGTGCATCAGGGCTTGGTTCTGTAACGGTAACTTGCGACGCGGAAGGTGGAATAAATGATCTGCAGGATGTAGTATTAACCATCACTTCCGCGACAGAATTAGCCTACAATACACCCGATGTTGACTCTGATGACTGGATTGCAACACAAACAATAAATGCTATTCCAAATACATCAACCATTACAACAGATTAAAACATTTAACAACATATTATTATTAACACTTTAAAATTTATCATTATGAAAAAGTTAGTCTTTTTATTTGCAGCGGTTTTGTTAACCGCAATCAGTGCAAATGTTTTTGCACAAAGTACAGGGACCACTCCTGCTCCGGGAGCTACACACAGTTATTTTATTACACCAGGGAATTCTGGAAATTCAATCTTATGGACAGTCTGGAAAGGTGATTTATCATCACCAGCAGGTACGGATGCAGTAATTGATGATGCTACTGCAGCAACTACTGGTATTACCTGGGCTTCTGGATTGAATGTTGGTGATTGGTATTACGTTATGGTAGTTGAAACAGATGGGACAATGTGTTCGAATACGAAAGTTTTACCGGTTCAAATTACAGAAAGTGACTTTACCCTTACTTTGACAGCAGCTAATGCAACAGATTGTTACGACGGAGCAGTATCTGTTTCTATTGTGAGCAATGCCCCTGTTTATGATCACGGTAATACAACATTAGTATTTACTGTATCTCCAAATTCAACTTTAGATGGATCATCGTATTCTGGGTACGAATTCGATCTGGACATTACCGTTCCAGCAAACTTCAACGCAACACCTGCTTTCTCCTCTAACGTAATAGACTTTACTAGTGGGAAAGTTAAAACGGATGACAATGCAGATGTAACAATTACTTATACCATTGATAACACGAATACTTACGACAACAGTTCAGCTGCTGATGCTCAGGATTATACTGCAACTGTGGTGATTACGAATGGAAAAACAGTGAACGGTGTATCTGAAAACAATACTGACGACGATAACCAAGATGCAACCGCAGTTTCAAGACCTAACACAAGTGGTATAGGGACCAACTAATAAAGTTTTGATTTAAACTGTTTTAAAACCGATCGGGTAATTGAACGAAAGTCAATTATCAATTCATGCTTTGTGTGATTCTGAAAAGATTGGACATGTTTTTTTAAAAACTGTTTAGTTGAGAACAAAGGCATTTTTTATAATGATATTAAGCCTGCTGGCTGTC
>WOYI010050657.1_pt1 | contig 23222 bp, 18 predicted proteins | sample 6423411 | NCBI WGS metagenome assembly WOYI01 (sample SAMN13441803, study PRJNA592873) | oil field metagenome | biome: oil field; feature: oil-well bore; material: oil-contaminated soil; isolation source: oil-contaminated soil from oil-well borehole | place: Germany: Wietze | collected 2016-10-18 ... | reverse complement strand
TCAGCGCTTCCGCAGTTCGCGAGCAACTCGAAGTTGCACGCCAACTGGAGCTGGTTGAAGTCAAGACGAAAACAGGCATTCAAACCTCCTCATTTTCTGCTGCTCCGGCGATCTGCCTGGCTTATCGTTACGGACTCGAACTGCAGCCGGATTTGATCTGGGATCTTCTTTCGGTACGTCAGCACCTCGAATTGTCTTACTGGCAGGAAGCCGTGGTTCATCTAACCAAAAAAGATGTCGATTTTCTTGCTGAGAACGTTGAAACAGCTTTCAAGAAGATCAATAACCGACCGGTGATCATTCCGATCGAAGAGCACAAAGAATTCCACCTTGCCATTTACCGACCGCTCGATAACAACTTCTTGACCAGCATCATGGAAGCGTATTGGTCCATAAGCCTGGAAACCGGGATTCATGTTTTAAGTGACAAAACCTACCTCCAGAATGTTTGGGCATATCACCGGAAAATTCAGCAAGCAATTGCAACGAAAGAGTACGATCTGGGTTATCAAGCCTTAATGACTCATTTCGAAATTGTTAGAACTCAAAGAAAAGCTGAGATTAAGCAGCGATTTGAATAAAGGAGAGAATCATTAATGATTGAGGCTAGTAAAATCACCTACGAAGGGGACGGACCGATCGTCAATGAATTTTGTATAACAATTTGTACGGTTAATGGTTCGGGCAGCGCTACTGCCAACAATATCTTGTACCGAACTCTTTTTCACCTGGGAATTCCTACATCTGGAAAGAACGTTTTCCCATCCAACATCAAGGGATTGCCAACCTGGTTTGTGATCAGAGCATCAGAGAAGGGACATACCGGGCGGCAGTTACACGACGATATCGTCGTTGCGATGAACCAGGTGACCTTTGAAAAGGATATGCAGTATTTGGCAAAAGGCGGCGTGGTTTTCTATGCGAACAATCTGAGTTTGCCTGAAACTCCCCGTGACGATTTGATCTACTATCCTATGCCGATCAAAAACCTGATAAAAGGCACTGATGTCCCCCGTAAATTGCAAGCATTTATGGAAAACATGCTCTTCGTGGGTATTGTCGGACAGGTATTGGGGATTCCTCTTGAAGCCTTGTATTCGACTATTTACAGTCATTTCTCCTCAAAACCGACAGTCGCTGAATCTAATTTCTCAATGGTAAAGACCGGTTTTGATTATGCAGCAGAGCATCTTGAAAAGAAAGACCGTTTCTTTGTAAAAAAACTTCCTCCATTAACTGACTATATTCTCACGGATGGCAACAACGCTGGTGGATTGGGTTCTTTGTTTGGCGGCGTTGAGTTTTGCTCATGGTATCCCATCACCCCGGCAACCAGCCTGGTAGAAGCAATGATCGACCAGGTTGACCAGCTTCGGCTCGACCCGGTCACCAGTAAGAAAACATGCGTGATCTTGCAGGTTGAAGATGAATTGGCTGCCATGGGTGCTGCCATTGGTGCAGGCTGGGGTGGTTTACGGTCTATGACCGCGACTTCAGGTCCCGGTATCAGCCTGATGACAGAAAATCTCGGTTTGGCTTACTTTACAGAAACACCAGTGGTCGTATGGGATGTGCAACGGGTCGGTCCAAGTACAGGCTTACCCACCCGGACAGCCCAGGGGGACCTTTCTATGCTTTATTACCTTGGTCATGGCGATACCAGTCACATTATTCTCATCCCCGGTACACCAACAGAGTGTTTCGAGTTTGGGTGGCGGTCGCTCGACCTGGCAGAACGGTTCCAGACTCCCATTTTTGTTCTGACCGATCTCGATTTGGGTATGAACCAATGGGTGACAAAGAAATTTGTTTACCCCAACAAACCAATCGATCGTGGACGTATCATCTGGGAAAAAGAACTGGACCAATTCAAGGATTGGGGACGCTACAAGGATATCGAAGGCGATGGGATCCCTTATCGCACGGTGATGGGCAACCAGAACCCGAAAGCGGCATATTTTACCCGCGGAACCGGACATGATGAGTATGGCGGTTACAGCGAAGATCCTGAAAACTGGTCCAGGATGTTAATGCGAATTGAGAAGAAATTGAACAGCGCGGTCCCATTATTGCCTGATCCGATCTTCCGGCGCTCAAAGAGCGAGGATGTGGAAATCGGGATTATCGGTATGGGTTCTACGGATGACGCTCTGCGAGAGACCCAGGATAAGTTGGCGGAAATGGGCATCGCTGTTGACTACATGCGCGTGAGGGCGCTGCCAACTAACCCGGCAGTACGAGAATTTATTGCCAGCCACACCCGAAACTATGTTCTGGAGTTGAATCGGGATGGTCAACTTTGCGAAATATTGTCGTTGGAGATTTCTGAGTACTCGCAGAAATTAATTTCCATTTCTGATATTGGCGGTATGCCGATGACCGCAGAGTGGGCTGTAGAAAGCATCATTAATCAGGAACGCAAGGAAGGCAAACGTGGAAACTGAACCAAAAACTGTTGAACTCAATCTCTGTGGTTTGGCTCTGGGCGATTACAAAGGCAACCCTTCGACCTTATGCCCGGGTTGTGGTCACAATGCCATCTCAGCCCAGGTGCAAAACGCGGTATGGGAATTGGGGCTTCCACCTGAACGCTTTGTTAAAATCAGCGTTATCGGCTGTTCCAGCAAAAGCCCAAACTACTTCCTGAACCGTTCGTTTGGTTTCAATGGGTTGCACGGACGTATGCCGACCCTGGCAACCGGTGCATGTTTTGCAGATTCTTCCATCCACATCCTCGGTTTATCCGGAGATGGTGACACTGCCAGCATCGGTATGGGACATTTCAAACATGTCATCCGCCGAAATGTGCCGATGACTTATATTATTGAGAATAATGGTTGTTATGCTCTTACCAAAGGTCAGTTTTCTGCCACTTCAGATCAAGGCTTGGTGTTGAAACACCAGGGTGTGAATATGCTTCCTCCGCTGGATTTGTGCATGGAAGCACTGATCAGTGGTGCAACTTTCGTGGCGCGGGCTTATTCAGGAGATGCGAAGCAGTTGAAAGAGCTGATCAAGGCTGCCATTTCACAGCATGGTATTGCTGTCATTGATGTGATCAGCCCTTGTGTTACATTCAACAACAAGGATGACGCCTTGCAGTCGTACACCTGGGGGAGAGACAATGAAGCTCCCTTGCATGACTTTAAGTATTTCAGCAGAAAAGAAGACATTGACCTGGCTGATTTTGAGCCGGGAACGTATCGAGAGATACGGATCCAGGATGGCAGTTATATCGTTTTGCATAAGATTGGTAAAGATTATGACCCGACCGATCGAAGTGCTGCCCTGGACTTGTTGACTGAATCTTATAAGAATAAGTACTTTGCCACTGGCTTGATCTATTTCTCTGAAGCAACCGCGACTATCCAGGAACTGTATGATTTACCAGAAGAACCGTTGAACCGCATCAGCAGCGACCGGCTCAGACCAACCGAGGCGATGTTGGCTGAGATCAATCGTTCGTTGTATTGACGGTTTGTTTGTTGATAAAAAGACCGCCGTTCAAAGCGGCGGTCTTTTTTATGGCATTACAAGGAGCGCAGCGACGAAGTAATCTTACCGTTCAAAAGCGGAATACCACGATCTTTTGCCTAAGATAATATGAACCCTCCCTCAAAGCTTGATGGCAAAGTATTTAGTGACGGATTAATGGTCAGTTATAACAAGGGGTGCAGTGGATGTGGCAATCTCCAAAAATGAAACCGGATTCAACTACGGAATCCGGCTTGGAAGCACAGAATAGAACCTACCGACTATGTTATCCCCTGATCGTATAAAGCAACGCCAAATTCGGGGCGGAGAAAGCGCCAACAGGGAAGCCGCTTACGACCACAACCTTATCACCTTTACAAAGGTCGGTCGCAGCAGTGATGGCAGTTTCAACATGCATGATCATCGTCTCGAGCGTATCAGCATGTGGAACTTGCATCGGGATAACACCCCGGCAGATCCCCAGCCAACGATAAGTTGTGAGTTTTGGCGTAAAGGCATAAATCGGCACAACCGGTTTGGCTTTACTCATCCAGAGTGCAGACATTCCAGACATAGTAAAGACGATAATTGCCTTTACATCCTGGTTATCCACCATTACTTTGGTCGCCCTTGAGATGGTGACGACGTCATCGTTGAAAGACTTACTGTCGAGAGTATCGTTATGCCCCCATTCTTTAAGATGCAGTTCAGCCTGACGAATGATGGTGTCCATCATTTTGACAGCGAGCACGGGGTACTTGCCTGCAGCTGACTCGGCAGAGAGCATGACCGCATCGCTGCCATCAAAGATTGCGTTGGCGACATCGGCAGCTTCAGCTCGAGTGGGGCGGGGATTGTTGATCATTGATTCCAACATTTGCGTGGCTGTAATAACAAACTTGCCGTTCAAATTGGCTGTCTTGATGATCGATTTTTGTACCGATGGAACGATTGCTGGCGACATTTCAACGCCGAGGTCACCCCGGGCAACCATGACACCGTCAGTGACCTTGATGATTGATTCCAGGTTTTCAATCGCTTCAGGGCGCTCCAATTTGGCAACAATCGGAGGCAGCCATTGGCTGCTGGTCATTGAGCGTATCGTCTCCCTGACCATTTGAATGTCCCCAGCAGTTTTTACGAACGAAACTGCCACCAGGTCGATCCCGAGACCCAAACCAAATTTTAAGTCATCCAGATCTTTGGGGGTCAAAATAGGGATGTCGAGGTTTGATCCGGGGAGGTTAACGCCTTTGTGAGACTTTAATTTCCCGCCCAGTAAGACCTTGGCAAAGATGTTTTTGCCATCCATGCGGGTGACTTCAAACTCCAGTTGCCCATCATCGAGGAGGATATGGTTGCCTGGTTTGAGGGCTTCATGGAGTTTAGGAACATCAAAAGGAATAAAGGTGACACCATCAGGCAGATCTTCCGGGTTTTCAAAAGAACTGAGAGCAATCTCTTGCCCGGATTTCAAGGTCAAACCGTCTTTCCCCAGGTCGCCGACCCTTAATTTTGGACCTTGCAGGTCCATTAAGATTGTGACAGGTTTGCCAAGCTTGTTTGAAATCTGGCGAATCAATTCGACCAGGGCGGCATGGCTTTCGTGTTCTCCATGCGAAAAATTTAAACGAGCAACGTCGAGCCCGGCCTCCACCATTGCTGTGAGTGTTTTCTCATCAGAGCTGGCAGGACCGAGCGTAGCAACAATCTTGGCAAACCTGGTCATTTCTTTTACCTTACCTTTTTAACACACCCGCGATTTTGGTCAGCGCCCAATCCAGGTCCGCTTTATCAATTACCAGGGGTGGGGCAAAGCGGATCACGTTGTCGTGGGTTTCTTTGGCTAAAATACCTTCCGCCTGGAGCATTTCACAATAGCGGCGGGCACCACCGGCTTCTGGGTATAGTTCGACACCGATTAGCATACCGCGACCGCGGATTTCTTTGATAACTGGGGCATCGATCTTCCGCAGTTCACCCATGAAGTACTCACCAAGCTCTGTGGCGCGTTCAGCCAGGTGCTCTTCTTCCAAAACTTCCAATGCGGCGATACCAATTGCTGCTGCCATAGGGCTGCCACCAAAAGTGGAACCGTGTTCGCCAGGGAGGAAGAGACCTAAAATGTTTTTGTCAGAAAGAACTGCTGATATTGGGTACATACCACCGGAAAGAGCTTTACCTATGACTGTCACGTCAGGGCGAACGTCTTCATACTGGCAGGCAAACCACTTGCCAGTACGGCAAAGACCGGTTTGAATCTCATCAGCAATGAAGAGCACATTGTTTTCTTTACAATATTCCGCAACCTGTTTTAGATAGCCGTCGGGAGGGATGATTACGCCGTTTTCGCCCTGGATCGGTTCGAGCATAACAGCAGCGGTGTTTGGGGTAATGGCAGCTTTGATTGCTTCAGCATCACCGTAGGGGACAACGATAAAGCCAGGAGTGAAGGGACCAAACATTTCCTTATAAAATTCTTCGGTCGAGAAAGAAACGATCGTGGTCGTTCGTCCGTGGAAATTCCCTTCGGCGACAATGATTTCTGCTTCGTATCTGGGAATGCCCTTAACGGCATAAGCCCATTTACGGGCGATTTTGATCGCAGATTCGACAGCTTCAGCACCGCTATTCATCGGCAATACCATCTCATAGCCAGTCAGATCAGCCAGTTTTTTGTAGAAAAGACCCAGTTTGTCATTACGGAAAGCACGCGAAGTCAGACCAATCTTTTGCGCCTGGTCAATACTTGCCTGGACAATTCGAGGGTGGCAGTGACCCTGGTTGACGGCGGAGTATGCGCTCAGGCAGTCAAGATAGCGATTTCCATCGACATCGGTTACCCAGGCACCTTTTCCTTCACATAAAACAACATTGAGGGGTTTATAGTTATTTGCTCCGTATTCTGACTCTATGTTGATGTAATCCTGTGTATTCATTAATTATTTGCCTCCTAATAGGGTGTAAAGAACTGCTTTTTGTGCGTGCAGTCGGTTGTGTGCTTCGGGGAAGAGCCGGGAATGAGGTCCGTCGGCAACTTCGTCGGTAATTTCCTGCCCACGGTGAGCGGGTAGGCAGTGCAGCACGATCGCGTCCGGATCGGCCTCAGCAACGAGGGCGTCATTGACCTGGTAGGGAGGGAAGACTTTTTCGCGTTTCGCGGATTCTTCTTCCTGACCCATGCTGGTCCAGGTGTCGGTGTAAATCACTTTGGCTTTTTTGACAGCTTCGTGTGGGTCACGCAGGAAGGTCAGTTTGCTACCGCTGGCTTGGGCAAAAGGTTTGATGGTTTCAATCGCAGTTGCCGGCATGTCATAATCTTCCGGGTTGGCGATGGTGAAGTTGGCTCCCAGTTTGGCGGCAATTTGCATTAACGATACTGCAACGTTATTACCATCACCGACGTAAGTGATGTTGACATCTTTGATCTGTCCGAATTCTTCGTAGATGGTCATGACATCGGCAAGCGCCTGGCAGGGGTGGCTGTAATCACTGAGACCGTTGATAACGGGGATTGTTGTCCATCGAGCAAGTTCCAACACGTGCTCATGTTGGAAAACACGGGCCATGATGCCGTGGACCATGCCGTCCAAAACCCGGGCGACGTCGGCGATGGATTCGCGTTTCCCCAACCCTATTTCGTTGGGAGAAAGGTAGAGCGCGTCTCCACCAAGGTGGCGCATGCCCATGTCAAAGCTGACGCGCGTGCGCAATGAAGGCTTTTGGAAGATCATGGCAAGGACCTTGCCTTTGAGTACAGGCTGATTGCCGCCTGCCATGTACTCTTTTTTGAGTTGAATGGCGAGGTCTAATAATTCTTGCAGCTCTGCGGGGGTGTAGTCGATGATGTCCAGAAAATCTTTGTGCATAATTAATTTTTTCTCTCCTTTTGAATCGGCTTAAGGCAAAAATTCATAGCTCAAATCTGGAAGCTCTGAGCGATGATGTACTTCAAGGGATTGTACCAGAGAGTTAGGGTTAGCTGGGAAAATGGATGGTTCATATCAGGAAAAATTGTGATCCTGAACGGAGGATTCTGCCTCCAACCGTAGGCCAGACAAGGTGCCCTTTGGGTATTGTGTAGTTCAATCACGGTCTACAACGAGAATCGTCTTTGTGAGGAGTGAGGTGAAGAAGCAATCTCGCAATAATGGAGGTTTAGTCCTTGCAAGGAGAGCAATGATACTTAGGAGAGGAAAAAGACTAACCGAAGGTCAAGAAAACGAGGTCTTACTCATTGTACTGAATACCACCCTGGAGCGGGTTGCCGATCTTCTTGAGGATTTGATCCTGGGCTTTCGTCATTTCAGCCCATTCTTCTTTCTGGTCGTGATCATAGCCTGCCAGGTGGAGTAATCCATGCACGAAGAGCAGCTCAACTTCAGATTGAACGGTGTGCCCACCCAATTTTGCTTGTTGGCGGGCTTTCTCGAAGGAGATAACGATATCCCCAAGATATTCCTCCCCTGTTTCTGGGTCAGTGAATGTGTTTTCAAAAGACAGAACATCGGTGGGGAAATTCTCACCGCGCCAGGCATGGTTGAATTGGCGAATCAGGCGGTTGTTTGTAACCCGCAGGGTTAGCGAGGTTTTCTTTGAAAGCCCGAGTATTTTTGCGCCTTCACGGAAGGCCGTCGCAAGCCGGGTCTGGTCGATCTCCTGGGCGTAAGAATTCGGAAGAATCAGATTTAACATAATGACCTTTGGAAGGGTTCAGGATGATTGCCTTGCTTCGGAAGCAGAGCTTTTTTGTGATCTTTTGGGTACTTCAGGATACTTGATGCGCGGGTGGTAGGATTGCTTCAGGGTATTGAAGAAAGATCTCTTGATCGTTTGCAAATCTCTTAGTGTCAGATCAGTATCATCCAATTGACCGCTGCCCTGCACAACTTCAAACACGCTATCGATTACTCCCATGATTTCTTCATCACTCCTTGGAGTGTTAGCACGGGCGCGTGCTTCTGTTCCGTCAGCCAACATGAGCAAAGCAGTCTCTTTCGAGCGAGGCGAAGGCCCAGGGTAAACAAAATCTTTGATGTCCACCTCTTCAGGATCATCAGCCAGCTCAAGGGCGTGACTGTACTGGTAGCGAGTAACGTTGGAGCCGTGGTGCTCGCGCATAAAGTCGATGATGCGTGAAGGCAAACGATACTTTTTTGCCAGCATAACGCCATCACTAACATGGCGAATAATGGTCGCGGCTGCGGTTGTGGGGTCAACATTATCGTGAGAATCGATCTTGTCCCGGACCTGGTTTTCAATAAAGAAAGTCGGGTTTTCGGCTTTGCCCGCATCGTGATACAGCGCGCCAACCCGAACAAGCAGCCGGTCAGCGCCAATTGCGTCTGCAGCTTGTTCTGCCAGGTTGGAGACCTGCAGGGAGTGCTGGTAGGTGCCAGGCGCGTTTGTAAGGATATATTGGAGGAGAGGATGATCAGGGCGGGAGATGTCCATCAACTGCAGGGCGGTGGGCACATCCAGGACAAAAGCAAAGACGTTCTGAAGCAATAAGGCAAAAGTCCCGGAGGCAACCCCATTGAAGATTCCGGCACCGATCAAAGAAGCGATCCCGACCCAATCTGTAATTCCATCCCCTAACCGGAAAGCGATGATGACGGCAGTTGACAAACCACTGATCACAATACTTGCCAACAGGAAGGATCCAACACGGCGTCCCTTAGCGAGCACAAGCATGCCTGCAATTGTTGGCAAAGTGTAATACAGAGCCAATTCGGTACTGCGGATATGACCATAAACTGTCAGAGTGACCAATAGGAGCGTGGAAAAGATGCTGAATTCACGGTTGAAGAAAATTGCGAGGGTCAAGCCAAAAGCCGCTATTGGGAAGAGATAAGGCAGTATCGTGCGGTCCATCACCAGAAATTTTGCTAACCACAGGTAAAGCAGGAATAAGAAGGCAATCAAAAGGATTGAATTGAGTTGATTAAAAGGTTCTTTTTTTGTTTTCTGGTAGTAAATTATCACAACGAGGGCTACAACAGCAACAATTGCACCGCTGCTGAGCAGGAGGGTTGATCGGTCTGTGGGTTCTCCTAAACCAAAGGCGGTAAATGCTTCAAGGTCGCCAGGCGAAACGATCTCACCCCGCCTGACCAATACTTCCCCTGCCATGATTTGGCGTGTTATGGGCTCAACGGACGAACGGGCTTTATCTCGCGCTTCCTGGGTTTGTTCTTCACTGAAAAGACTGGTGGGAACAATGAAGGGTGAAACGATTGAGATGATCAACTTGGTCTGATTACTTGGAAATGAAAAATCAATAGACGCTGGCAAATTACTTCTAACAGTTCCCAATTGGTTGTTGCGGATGCTTTCCCTTAACGCCACTTCCAACACCCGGCTGGCTTCTTCGCCAATCGCTTGCCATTCCTGTTCGGTCAATTCCAATAGGTTGATGTATTCTGCATCCGTATAGTGCAAATTCCCAATTGACTTCAGGTCCTGAACCTTTTGGATCTGGGTAGAATAGCTATCGTTTCTGACAGTTGAAATGAAATACAACGTGTTTCTCAATTTTTCCAATTGGGCTCGAGCAATATCGGGATCAGGAGGCAGGTAAACCGGTTGAACGGCAGCTGCTGCGCTTTCGCGGGCTGCATCGCTCAGTACACGCGATTCATAGGTTATGGAGTAGGGTGCCAGGATTTCTTGCGAAGAAACTTCACCAATTGCAACCATTTGGGTTTGCTGGTTTAATAAATCGGGCAAGACCAGGGCACCAAAGGCAAGCGCGCAGGAAATGACCAATATGACCACTTTCAGTGCGCCATTCGTGGTCCGTCGCTTTTGTTTCTGAGCTACCTGGTTTGCCATCGTTTACGCTTTGTTCAGCTCTTCTTTCACGATCCGGCTGGCTTCTGAGTTGGTTGTCCTTCCTTGCAGTTTCGGAAGCAGGGTCTTCATCACTGTACCCATGTCTTTGGCAGATGTCGCGTTAACTTCTTTGATGGTTAGTCTGACCATTTCAGTCAACTCTTCCTGGCTGAGTTGAGCTGGCAGGTAGGTTTTCAAAACCTCAATTTCAGCATGGGCAGCGTCGATCAGATCCTGCCGGTGTGCTTTTTCCGCATCCGACAAAGCTTCATTGCGGGTCTTGATCTCTTTTTGAATAACTGCTAAAAACTCATCTTCAGTTAATGGCTGTCCTTTTTCTACTTCAGCCAACTGTATGGTGGTTTTAATCAGCCTGACGACCCATTTTTTGGTGTCATCCCTGGCTTTCATTGCGGTTGCCAGATCATCTTGTAGTTTTTTATGAAAATCCATGGTGTTATTATACCTGTTGAACGAAAATAAGCATTTATGGTGATACGGTGATCAGTTGCTTGAGCGCGTTGAAAGTTGTCTCGCCGATTCCGTCGACCTTTAGAAGGTCGTCGATCGATAAAAAGTAACCATTATTAGTACGATACGCGATGATCGCTTCCGCCCGAACCGTGCCAATCCCAGGTAAACTTTCCAGTTCCTCCTGGCTGGCAGTGTTGATGTTGACCATACTTCCGGGATTTGCCTCCAGGTTTCGCTGGCCGCTATCGACGGTTGTTGTCTCCTCCGAGGAAGGAACGTAAATTCTTTGACCATCGCTCAGGATCGCTGCCAGGTTAAGCAAATCTTCCTGTGCTTTTGCAGTTGGTCCCTGGGCGGCATCAATCGCATCCTGTACGATCGCTCCTTCTGGCAGAGTATACACACCAGGCAACTTCACCTCTCCAGTAACATGCACCTGGATCAGGCTGGCTGTCGGGCTTGGCTCAGGGGTTAGATTGGGGGTGATCGTGACCAGGGTGAAGCTTTGGGCGTTTTTAGGTAAGCTCACAAGTCTGAAGAGCCCGCTCAGTAAGAGCCCGATCAGGATACCAGCGAGTAACCATTTCCAGTGTTTCATGCCTCTAAAGGACTGTTTTCAGCCTCGAGCATCAGGTTGAAGGCTTTGATGGAAACCTCCAACATATCGGTGGAGGGTTCACGGGTCGACAGTTTCTGCAGCCATAAATTCGGTTGGATCAGCCAGCGAACCAAGGCGGATTTGTCCATCCAGTTCGCAGCAAAGCGAATATATTCGTAAGCGATGGCAGAAATAATCGGCAACATCAAAATTCGTGAAATCAGACGCAGATGAATTGGAAGCGGACCGAGAAGTGTGAAAATTAGCACTGAAAGCAAAACCAGGGTGAGAATAAAGGAGGTTCCGCAACGGGGGTGAACCCGGGTTTGCTTGGCTACCTCTTCAGGAGTCATCTCGGCACCTGATTCAAAAGCATTAATGGTTTTATGCTCAGCACCGTGGTATGCGAAGACTCTCTTGATCTCAGGAACTCGTCCCATTAGCGAGAGATAGGTCACCAGGATGATCAGTCGCAACAAACCTTCGAGCAGGTTGCTCCACCAAGCGGACATGGTCAGGAATTTCTCTGCTAATCCTGCCAAGAAGGCTGGCAGAACGAAGAATATTCCCACTCCCAATACTAACGAGATTAACACTGTTCCTACAAGTGCAGGTCCTTCCAGCTGTTCGTCCTCTCCGGAGGCTAAATTAGCTGATTTTGTCAAAAGTCGCGTGCCCAGGCTAAGTGAATCCCACAGACTGATCATCCCGCGAATGAAAGGCAACTTCATCCACTTGGAACGATAAAGACTGGGGAGCTCTTCCTCATAGGTCACAATTTCGCCCGAAGGCGCTCGAACTGCCATGGCGACATTGCGCTTCCCTCTCATCAGCACACCTTCCATCACGGCTTGCCCACCATAAGAAGGCAGGCGTAATACTTTGTCTGTGGGCATGGTTATTCCCCACCAAAACTCAGGTAAAAGCGGATTAAGGTTTCGATGCCTTTCAGCCAGGTTGGAAAGTGCATCCGCTCGTTTGGTGCATGTATGCCGTCGTCCGGCAATCCGAAACCAGTCAGGAGCGATTTGACGCCCAATTCGCGGAGCATGACAGTGGCTACCGGGATACTGCCGCCTTCACGTTTATAGGTAACCGGGGTTTGCCATACTTCTTGCATTGCATCCACAAGATTCTGGGCGCCAGGCGCGTCGTCTGCCAGGTAGGCTGGTCCAGCACTGTGCAGGAAAACCTTTATCCTGACGGTATCCGGAGCAATCGAGAGAATATAGTCCTTCGCCAGATTGAATATTTCCATTGGATCCTGGTTGGGAACCAGCCGGCATGAAATTTTGGCTTTGGCGTAAGCTGGAATAATGGTTTTGGCACCTTCGCCAATGAAACCAGAGTACAGACCGTTCACATCCAAGGTCGGTCGGACTCCCTGGCGTTCGAGAGGGGTAAAGCCAGCTTCTCCGTAGACCGCAGGCGCGCCGGTCATTTCCATGATGCTTTCCTCGCTCAATTGATTCATTGAAATTCTGATTTTATCTTCTTGCGACATCGGAGGAATGCGGTCATAGAAACCAGGGATTGCTACGGTGCCATCCGGGTTGTGAAGTTTGGCGATTATTTGAGAAAGGACGTTGGCTGGGTTGGCTACGTTTCCACCCCACAAACCCGAATGGAGATCAGTTTTGGGACCATCCACGCGGACTTCGAAATAAGTCATCCCTCTCAACCCGTAAACCAGGGTTGGCTGATCTTTCCCGACCATGCCTGCATCCGGGTTGAGGATCATGTCACAGCTCAACAAGTCAGTGTGACTGATGATGAAGCCATCCAGTGAAGGAGAGCCGATCTCTTCTTCGCCTTCAAGCAGGTATTTGATATTGATTGGTAAGTCTCCGGTTTTCAAAACGCTTTCAAGGGCGATAATACTTGCCATCACCTGACCCTTCATATCAGACGCACCTCGTGCATAAAGATAGTCATCGCGAAATTCCGGTTGGAAGGGATCGCTTTTCCACTCATCGAGCGGGTCCGCGGGTTGTACGTCATAATGACCGTAAATCAGGAGTGTCTTGGCATTTGGATTGTTGGATATTTTCTCAGCAAACAAAATTGGGTGCATATCGGTCGGGTGAATTTCTACCCGTTCAAAACCAATTCCTTTCAGGGTTTCGGAGAGGAATTCAGCTGCCTTAATCATGTCACCACGGTGATTTGGATCAGTGGAAACCGAAGGGATACGGACCAAGTCGAAATATGATTCTGTTAATTGCTTTTTATTTTCATAGAAGTATTTGAGTGCTTGTTCAACGGTGCTCATTGTTGTCCTTTGTCTTTTTATTTTCAGTAGATTATATGCTAAGTAACCCTTATTTATGTCAGGATTGTCAGAAAGTGATCCATGAATACGATGAAGTGTACAAACACTTTATTCAAGCTGGCTTTTCGATGTGCATAAATCGAGTAAAGAGGATGAAACCCAAGAAGTTCCACGGATTGAGACAAACAAGGTTACACATTGAGAAAAGTGACCCACTGTTTGTCCGATAATGGAATAAATATTGAAGGTAATATGCACATGCTCCTGGTTACTCCGGCTTAGTTGGTTACAGATCAATTACTTTCTATGAAGTGAAGAACCAGGTACTGAAAGTGGCAAAAAACATTCAGCAAGGATGGTATCAGAATAATGGAAATTGTTGAACACCGACAGATCATGATTTTAGGCGGAGGTCCAGCAGGATTTACTGCTGCGCTATATGCTGGCAGAGCGGATTTGAAGCCATTATTAGTCACAGGTATGACACTCTATGGGCAGGCTTCACAGACTCACTGCATCGAAAATTATCCCGGTTTCCCCGAAGGAGTTGGCGGTAGCGATCTGGGTCAACGTATGAATGAACAGTCGAAACGTTTTGGCGCAGAAATTGTTTACGACACAGTACAATGCGTCAATCTGCAACAACGCCCTTTTGAAGTCTGCCTTTCATCTGGCAGCTATACCGCTGACAGTCTGATCATATCGATGGGAGCAGACGCACGTAAGTTGGGTGTACCTGGTGAAAGAGAATTTACAGGAAGAGGCGTTTCTTACTGTGCGACTTGTGATGGTGCCTTTAATAAGGAAAAAGAAATACATATGGTGGGAGGCGGCGATTCCGCCATAGAGGAAGCCCTGTTTTTAACGCGTTTTGCGCGTAGCATTACAATCATCCACCGCCGTGATCAACTGAGGGCTGGTGCGATTCTTGAAAGCAGAGCACGCAATAACCCAAAAATTCACTTTCTCTGGGATACTGTTGTAAGAGAAATTATTGGTGGAGACACGGTCAGCCATCTTCTTATCGAGAATCTGAAGACCGGTCAGCAAGAGACCATTGCAACAGATGGTGTTTTTATCTCAATTGGTCATAATCCCAATACAGCTGTACTTGAAGGGCAGGTAAAATTGACCGAGTTTGGAACAATAGACGTAGACAAGCACATGGAAACCAGTGTAAAAGGCGTTTTTGCTGCTGGAGAGATTGCCGATCCCTATTTTCGACAGGTTGTAACCTCAGCCGGAATGGGTGCGGCGGCTGCAATTTCAGCGACGAAATACCTGTTTTCATTGTAGAAAACCGATCCATTTCTAACAAAAAGCGGGCTGTTGCCCGCTTTTTTGTCTAAATAAATTCAATTATGGTGCTGTTGTAGGTGCGATACCGCTGCCCACCCAGCTGAAAACTCGAAATTCGCTAATTGCTCCAGCTTCTTCGTAAATTGGATTGTTGGGATCAGAATTGATCTGCCTTGCCACCGAAACACTCCACTGGATGATGTGAGGGGTGGTATCGGTCGGTCTGAAGCTGGCTGGCAGGATGAATTTGGTATCGTTCACGTATTGAACCAGGATCTTTTCCTCGACCGAAGTTAGGTCTTGTATCACGACCCGATATACTTCACCAGGATAAAGTGAAGCAACAGACGCCCATTGCAGTGTTACAGCCTCATCTGTCGCAGCAAAAGCAGCACCAGATCGCGGCAACAACGGATTGGGAGCCGGGTAGGGCGGTAAGGGCGTTGGTGTCAGGGTCGGACCAGCGGTTGGGAGACGGTCACACAAGGGGATTATCAACTTATCGCCTTGCCGGACAATGTCATTTGGCAGGTTATTGTAGATGCGGATGTCGGACATGGCGACATTGTAATTCGCTGCGATTGAGCTAAGCGTCATGTTTGCTTCAACAATGATCGTATCGGTCTGGGTGCACATCTCCACGTCTGCAATAAAGGCTTCAGGGGTGGCGGTCGGGATCGGCGAAGGTGTCAGCGTGGGTTGGGGAACCTGCAGAACAACACCGGGGCTGATCAAGCAGTTTGTGTTGAGGTTGTTGGCGAGGATAATGCTTTGGACAGACGTGTTGAACTGTAAAGCAATATCCAGGCAGGTCTCGTTGTCTTTGACTGTATATTCGATTGGAGGCTGAGGCGTCCAGGTCGGCAAGGGTGTCATGGTTGGCGTGTTGCTGGGTGTGGTGGTTGCTGTCGGAGTCACTGTTACAGTTGTCTCCTGGTTTTCCAAACCTTCTGCCTGGGTTTGACCACCTGTGACGATAAAGAAAATCAGCAATCCAATCAGAACCAGGATGACAACGATGATAGCAATCAATGCAATCAGGTTCAACTTAATTTCCGGTATCCGTTTGGAATCGATCTTATCGCTGGTTTTCTTGGATTTGGGGGTTGAAGGCTCGTTCGAAAGGTCAGTGCCACAAACGAGACACCTGCGAGCGTTCTCTGAAAGTTTGGTTCCACATACGGGGCAATTACGGCTTTTACTTCCCAAAGGATTGGGTTGGTTATTTTTTATCGTTCTACTCATTACTGGCTTTTCCTACTGCGCATTTGTATTGGTAAAATTAACCTCATGACGGCAGTTTATATTCATTTTCCATTTTGTGTTCAAAGATGTCAATATTGTGATTTTATCACGTATGCAAACGTGAGTCATTTTATACCAACTTACCTGGATGCCTTGAAAAAGGAAATGCGGTTGGTTTTGCCTGGGGCTAAAAGCGCTGATACGGTCTATTTTGGCGGCGGCACACCATCGCTGCTCAAGCCCGAGCAAGTCAGCGACCTGCTCCAAACCATGAATGGTCTGATTGGCATCAACTCGGACGCTGAAATTACCTTGGAAGCCAACCCGGGTACACTTACGCCGGAGGTTTTGAGAGGATGGAGGAAGATAGGGGTCAATCGCCTCAGCCTGGGTATCCAATCTTTCCTCGATTCTGACTTGCAAGTTTTGGGTCGCATCCACTCTGCCGAACAAGCCAATCAGAGCATTAAAGCAGCCCAGGAATCTGGTTTTTCCAACATCAGCCTTGACTTTATCTTCGGTCTACCGGGTCAGACGCTTCAAAATTGGCAGCAGAACCTGGATGAAGCGCTCACAAAGAGCATTCAGCATCTCTCGCTTTATTCGCTGATCATAGAACCAGGCACGCCCTTTGAACGTGATGTCGCGGCAGGTCAATTGGAATTACCAGATGATGACCTGGTGGCAGATATGTTCGAATTAGCAATGGATTTTTTACCCAAAAATGGTTTTCAGCAGTATGAAATTTCGAGTTGGGCATTAGGCGCGGAGAACGAATCGCGACATAACAAGGTCTATTGGAAAAACGCAGATTACTTTGGGCTGGGAGCAGGCGCGCATGGAAAAGTCGGCGATCATCGGGTCCAAAATGTGCCCACGATCCCCGATTATATCTCCAGGATTGAGCAGGCTCCGGATGAAAAAGCAATATTTTCTCCGGCATTAGCTGAGAAAACCTTTGTTGACGAAAAGACATCCATGCAGGAGAGCATGCTCCTCGGGTTGCGGATGACAAGGGAGGGGATTTCTGAAAACGAATTTCGAAACTGCCATAAGGTTGAGATGAGAGAAGTTTTTCAGGCCGAGATCGGCAGGATCCTTCAAGCCGGACTGGGACAATGGCAGTTGCAGGCAGACGGTGAGCACCTGGTGTTAACTCACAGAGGAATCATGCTCGGAAACCAGGCTTTCCAGGAATTTGTCTGATTATTTGTGTACGTTGATGATGGTGCCCCAACCGTGTTTAACCCAATCCTGAGGTTCGGCGACCGGAGTCGTCCAGCGATAGATCCATTTGGCATTCTCGGGTGATAGGTTAATACAGCCAGCGCTCATCGGTGTGCCAAAATTTGTGTGCCAAAATGTACCATGTGTCGCCAAGCCCATGCTCATCTCGAAAAAGCAAGTCCAGGGGACACCCATCCAGATTCTTTCACGTATATTGCTGGTCAGAACCGCGTTTCCCATATGCTTGGATGGCATCTTGGTCTTGATCGCGTATTTTCCTTCGCCAGTAGGGAATCCGGTGGAAACTTTCGTCTCGAAAACTAAGGTTTCGCCTTCGAAGGCCTGCAAGCGCTGGAGAGGAATGGAAACGTCAATATGTTTATCATCAAAAGGAACTTCCGGATGGATGGGGGCAAATTCTTCATCCGGGATAAGGCGGGCATGCTCGTAGGGGATTGCCGTCTTGGTGCGTCCCAACTCGTCTTCAACGCGGTACCAGGGTCGTTTATCAGGACCTTCAATGACATCGGTAACCCAATGAGTGGAATGATAGTAGTACATCCAGAGCGGCTCCCAACCGCCATCATAGCTATAAAACATAGAGCGGGTATGGGGGACCGTGATTTCTGCTAATTGACCCGTGTATCGTTTGGGTTTTGAGAGTGGTTGGTATTCGTAACGAACTTCGTAGAGCAGCCCGCTGAAAACATACCCTCCCCAACAACGATACCAGATCGGATTCCAGGCAGGTCCGTTTGGACCGATCACCGCTTCGTAAACATTGATGATCTCATTGTATTGGCGTTGGTAAAGGATCTGGCTGGATTCGTCCGGTTCTTTGTAAATGCTGACTCCGTCCTTTTCCCCAACCAGCATCAACCGCGGGTGAGTTACAGATGCGGCTACCTCATCATGGCTACGGAAAGCCGAAGCACCGAGTCCGAGAAGGCTGAACTTGAGAAACTCGCGGCGGGTAAATTCCATGAAACTTATTTCAATTTCTTTAAGTCGATATGAGCAACAGATTCGTAGACCATTTTTGGATGATATGGAAATTTATCGATATCCTCAAGTTTGGTCGAACCTGAAAGTACCAAAACCGTTTCCATGCCTGCAGAAAGACCCGCAAGGACGTCGGTATCCATTCGGTCGCCGACCATATAAGTGTCTTCTGAGTGCATATCGAAATGGTTCAAAGCGGTTCGCATCATAAGCGGATTGGGTTTGCCAATGAAAAATGGGGATTTCCCGGTCACTTTTTCAATCAAAGCTGCCATAGCACCGGTAGCAGGAACGATCCCGCTCTCCGATGGTCCGCTTGGATCCGGATTGGTGGCGATAAAGCGCGCACCAGCTTCGATCAAACGAATCGCAGTTGTGACTTGATCCAGATTATAGGAATAAGTTTCACCCAAGACCACAAAATCTGGATTAACTGATGTCTGGATATATCCCTGGCTATGGATTGCTTCTGTTAAACCAACTTCACCGATGACAAAGGCGGTTCCATTTGGGCGCTGATTGTTCAAAAACTCAGCTGTAGCAATGGCAGAGGTGAAGATGTTCTCTTCGTTAATGTCGAGACCGGATTGCTTCAGGCGATGAGCTAAATCACGAGTGGTGTACTTGGAGTTGTTGGTAAGAATGGCAAATTTACGTTTTTCTGCAACAAGACTTTGAATAAAGATGTCAGCACCAGGGACCATTTTGGAACCATGCACCAGTACGCCATCCATATCGATCAAAAAATTCTTTTTCATATTTCTATTCCTTCTGTTTCTCTCCAAGGCAATAAAAAACCACTGTTGATTTTATCAACAGTGGTTTTATTATACGGCAATGTTGAAGGTTTACTTCTTGGTCAGGATGATCCGGGCATCGACGACCGAAACGCCTTGTCCGTCTTCATAAACAATGACAGGGTTGGCATCTGACTCGGCGATTTCATCCTGAAGATCATAGATCATATAGGAGTAGTGTGCAAGAACCTTCGCCAGAGCTTTCTGATCACGGGGCAACTCACCGCGGACACCCTGCAGGATCTTGGAGCTCTTGATCTCGGATTGCATATCCAATGCTGTAGCTTCATCGATGGGAGCAACCTTGAATGTTACATCTTTCATGACCTCAACGAAGATACCGCCCAGTCCAAACATCAGGGTAGGTCCAAAGGTGGCGTCGTTGACAGAACCAACGATAACTTCTGTTGCCCAGGGAGCCATTTCCTGAATTGCTACTCCATCGATTTCGGCATCGGCTTTATAGGCAAGGGAGTTTTCCAGGATGAGTTTCCAGGCGTCCCGAACACCCTGTTCGTTCTTGATGTTAACTTTGACTGCGCCGGCATCTGATTTGTGCAGGATATCAGGGGAGACGATCTTCATCACAACTGGGTAACCGATTTGTTCAGCAAGCTTGACAGCTTCATCTTCGTTGTGGGCCAGGTCCGTGGGGGCTACCGGCAGACCGTAAGCTTTGAAGACATGCTTGGCTTCGACCTCGGTGAGTGCATTGCGACCCTTGGCGCGAGCGCCAGCAATGATTTGGCGGGCCTTTTCGCTGTCAACATCATCGGGTTTGTAAAGACCGTTGTGGGCGGTTTTCAGCATTTCGTTCTGTTTGCGCAGAGATGCCATAGCTTTGACTGCCAGGTCGGGGGCATTGTAGGTGGGGATGTCACGCTCGATCAGCCATTTCATTGCAGTTTCGCAGCGGTCGCCACCGATTAAGGAGACAGCCACAGGCTTGCCGCTTGCGCCAGATTCCTGTAGGGCGTTGTAAATAGCTTCGGCGATTTCCTGTGGGTTGGTGACAGATGTTTCGCAATAGAGTACGACCACGCCATCGACCCAGGGATGCGCGTAGGCATACTTGACACCTTCGTAGTAGCCCTCCAAACCAGCCTGACCAGTGATATCTACCGGATTCTTGGCAGAACCGAAGGAAGGCATATGCTTGCGCAATTCAGCCTGTACGTCTTCGGGGGCAAATTTGAGGGGCAGACCGTATTTTTCAGCTGCATCGGTTGCCAGAACGCCAACGCCACCGCCATTGGTGACGATCAGGAGGTTGTCGCCTTTCATAGTTGGCTGCAGGGAGAGCGCCAGGGTGGTATCGAACATGTCGTTTAGGTCTAAAGCCTGGGCAACACCAGCTTGCTCGAATGCAGCTTCGTAAACCTTGGCACTGCCAGCCAGCGAACCGGTGTGGGAAGCGGCAGCAGCTGCGCCGTGGGCGGAGGAGCCGGCTTTGAGGGCGATAATCGGTTTGGTGCATTTGCGGGCTTCTTGCATGAAGCGGGGACCATCTTTAATGCCTTCGATGTAAAGGGTGATACAGGTTGTGTTTTCGTCTTCGTTCAGGTAGGCGATCAGGTCAGCAAAGTCGAGATCAGCCTGGTTGCCGATGGAGATCATCTTGTCGAAACCGACACGGCGGGTGTAGGTGGCTGCGTCCATAGCGATCAGCAGGGCACCACTCTGAGAGACCAGGGCGGCTTTGCCTTCTAATGGGAGGAAGTTGGTGAATGAAGCATTCATCTTGTCACTGTTGGAAAGCACACCGATGATGTTCGGTCCGATGATGCGCATGCCGTACTCACGAGCGATCTTGACGACTTCTTCCTCAAGTGCGTGATCGCCGACTTCGCTGAAACCAGAGGTGATGATGCTGAGACCCTTCACGCCTTTTTCACCTGCTTCGCGGGTTATGGTTGGGACAACTTGGGCAGGAACGGTGACAACAGCCATATCCACCACGTAAGGAACATCCTTGATGTTAGGATAGCATTTGTAGCCGAGAATCTCTTCGGCATCAGGGTTGATTGGATAGACAGGGCCTGTGTAGCCGCAATTTTTGAGGTTTTCGACTACTTTGAAACCGATCTTGTTCGGTTTGGTTGATGCGCCAATGATAGCGATGCTTTTTGGTTTAAGAACAGCATTAATAATAGGATCCACTTTTTTCCTCCGGTAGTGTATTGTTTGAATTACCAATGGATTAGTATACCGCAATTAACCTCTCTCTCTGATCGAAAAACTGATCGAAAAACTGAAAGCATACAATAATATGACATGTACCCTTTGCAGTAGGTAATCTTTCTGAGGAAGAGACTTAGTTGAGTCTTATGGAAGGTTTGTTTCAATTGCCAATTACTAGGTGCTCTTGGCAGATAGCTTCGTGTAAAAAACTTTGCAACCCGGAGTTAATAAAAAAGCTGATCTTTATCAGACCAGCTTTTTTGATGTTTATTTTTTAGTAAAACTAAAGAATTGTCACATCCTGAGCCTGGGGGCCTTTGGGGCCTTTGGCGACGGTGAATTCTACTTTTTGATTTTCCTGCAGGCTTTTGAAACCGTTGGAAGTAATAGAGCTGTAATGTACGAAGACATCCTTTTCACCCGATTCTGGGGTAATGAAACCAAAACCCTTTTCATTATTGAACCATTTGACGGTTCCAACTTGACGTTCTGACATTATTAATTGATCCTTTCTTGATCGAAAAACTAATTTGGTTGATTTTACTGGGGGTTTGGATCCGTATGACAAGCACTTTGAAAAGCAAACTACCAATTACAAGAATAAATATATCACAGATTGGGAAGGAGTCAAGTGTTTTGCCTTGACATGTTTGTCAAGTCATGAGCGTGGGAAAATAACAAGTGGATCTTGCGAAGTAACAGTGCCTTCTACTTTACCGGTATGTTACTGATCGTTCTGAGCTTGGCACAACGGAAAGGAAGAACACAAAAAGGTTCCGACGATCAACAGCAAGATTGTTTGAAAACTTGGTGCAATGATTAAAGGGGGAAAAACAAAGGTGTTTTACTAACCTCGGGTGAGTTCATTTCTCGAACCCGGGTCTAACCTGTGATGGTTCAGTTCGATAAGTGGCTATAATATCTTCAAGGAGCTTCTTATGACGAAAATGAGACTTGGCTATATCGGACTCGGAACCATGGGTGGGGCCATGGCTGAGAATTTGATCAAGGCTGGCTACCCTCTGACTGTCTATAACCGCACTGCCAGCAAGGCGGAAAGGTTTATCGACTTGGGTGCCCACCTGGCGGAAACCCCCGCGGAAGTTGCACGTAAGTCCGAAGTTGTCTTTGTGAATGTTTCGGACACACCTGACGTTCTTGAAGTGGTGTTAGGTGAGAATGGTGTAATCGAAGGAGCCCATCCCGGAATGATATTGGTGGATCATTCCACCATCAAACCCAGCGCCAGCCGCGAAATCTACCGGCGATTGCAGGAAGTTGATGTCAGCACGTTGGATGCTCCGGTCAGCGGTGGTGATATCGGCGCAAGGAACGCAACCCTTACCATTATGGTGGGAGGTGATGCAGACGCGCTGGAAAAAGTGGTGCAGATCCTGGAAGCAGTTGGAAAAAAGATCACTCACGTGGGCGAAGCCGGTGCCGGGCAGGTGGCAAAAGCCGCCAATCAAATCATGGTGGCGGCGCAAATGGTAGCAGAGGCTGAACTGATGCTTTTCGCACAGAAATCCGGTGCGGACGTGGCAAAAGTGATCGACGCGATCAAGAGCGGCGCAGCCCAATGCTGGACACTGGATGTCAAACCTCAGCGGCTTTTGGCAGGGAATAGAGCACCGGGCTTTAAATCCAGCCTGCAGGCGAAAGACCTCAATATCATTATGGAAACTGCCCGCGATTACGAAGCCGTTTTACCTGGCACAGCCATTAATGCGCAGCTTTTCAACGCCATGGTGGCTGCAGGCAGTGGCGACCTTGACAATTCGGCGGTGATCCAGATCATCGAAGGTCTGAATAACGAGTT
>WOYI010230203.1_pt1 | contig 23253 bp, 39 predicted proteins | sample 6423411 | NCBI WGS metagenome assembly WOYI01 (sample SAMN13441803, study PRJNA592873) | oil field metagenome | biome: oil field; feature: oil-well bore; material: oil-contaminated soil; isolation source: oil-contaminated soil from oil-well borehole | place: Germany: Wietze | collected 2016-10-18 ... | reverse complement strand
GAGGCATTAGACCTCATTACCGCTACTAGAATGGTAGGCCAGGCTAAGATGTACAAGTTGAATAAGCAGAATCCTATTGTAAAGAAGCTCATGGAACTTGATGACACGATCTCGGAACATTTTGCTCGGAGGAGAGATGATGTGATCGAGCTTCGCCGAGCTCCCGGGACTTGCTGCCCCGAGCCATCCTGCGATTACCGGAAGGGCGAGGAATGCGAGATGTGCGGGCACAGGTGCGACACCTGCGAGGCGAGGCCGAAATGACCGCCTCATCTATTTCTGTCTGGCTGGATTCGAATGAGAAAGGTTCTGACCGCGCCAAAGCCCTTGCTCTGGCCGTGGGCGGGGACCCTGCCTATGAGCTGGCCGGCTTCGCAGAGCTCCCGGTGGACCTGCAGTTCCATCTGCACCAGGAATGCAAAAAATATGAGCAAGACGTAGCCTGCGAACCGTGCTCTATGGGTCCATGCGTCCAGGATCTCTATGCGAATGTCGAACTCAAAGAGATCCCCGATTTCTGGGCCTCCAAGGGCTCCGGGCACCTGGGCCAGCAGTGCCTGGAGATGATAGCCCAAGGTCAGCCCGGGTTTGTGGCGGTCTTTGGGTCGTTGCAAGAGGTTTTGGCTGGCGTTCCCAAAGTGAAGCTGGCTGGCAATCCTTCCGGGATGAAAAAATTTCAGGCTCGTAGCCAAATGGATATTGTCAGCGACATCTCCACCGCCCGGGCCTTCTGCGCAGACGCTATGGCCTGCAACGTGCCGGTCCATTTCCTCAGCTCGAATCATGAGCAGAGTTTTGCGTGGATCTTGAGCTATGCCAAGCACATCCTCCAGGGTCCTAACCTCGCTTCTTGGCTGCCCAGGATGCCCGTAGATCCGCGAGGATATGGCGTGCTCTGTAGTATCAATGGAATCGGAGATATCGCGGCCCGGGGGCTGTTAGAGGCCTTTGGTGGCATCATGGCCATAGCCCTCAAGGCCCGCGATGACCCCGATGGCCTGGCAGCAACAAAAATAAACGGTAAAGCTCTGGGTCCTGCCAAGGCCCGGAAGATAGCGGAGGCATTGCGATGATGTACGGCGGAAATCCAATAATTTTTGACATCGAAACGGTACCGGACAGGTTCAGCGAATACGCGCGCGCATTCCCCAAATCCAAGAAGAAGCCGGGACTGCACGCTATAATTAGCCGGGTGGTAGCCATAGGATACGAGGCGGACGGCCATAGGGGCGTCATCATGGGTGAGGAAGAAGAGATCCTGCGCACGTTCGCCTGTATCCTCAACGACCACAAGACGGCTACTCTGGTAGGCTACAACATCAAGAACTTTGACATTAGCGTTCTCAAGTTGAGGGCGGCTAAGTACGACATCAAGATGCCGTTTCCGGACAGGAGATCTCAACGAATCGTAGATCTGTATGACATGTTGGGCGGGAAATGGGTGAGTGACACATCAAGCTGCTCGCTGAGCGAGCTGGGCTGGTATTTCTATGGTGTAGGCAAGAAGACAGACGGCGGCGACATCGCCCGGATGTGGGCGCAGGGTGACCTGGCCGGGATCAGAGAACATTGTGATGAAGACGTTGAGACAACGAGCAGGATCTACAACGAATTTTTGGGGATGTTGTGGTGATTTCTGTCACGTTCGAAAGCAAAACAATAGACGACGTGCTGAGGGAGATGGCCGTCTTTCGGAGCGCCACCGGATACCACGACATCGAGAAAAAGCTTGAGATGATCTTGCCAAGATATTCGTTGGGCAGGGAAGAGATCGCCGAGATTCTGGTGTGGTTAAAATGATACGGGAATTCGCCGATTATATCATCATGGGCGCTACTGCCGCGTGTTGCATGGTGCTTGTGGTATGTACCATAGATTTTCTCTACCAAAGAATACCCGATATGGGTCTACTAGTAATAACCGTGATTCTGTTGTCTGTGATGGGTTTCGTGCTCAACATGGTGAGCGACTGGTGGCTCAACCGATGAGCCGCAGTCCTGTCCGGCATATGGACGACCTTCGCCTGCTGCCCCGTGAAGGGACGTTCATGTTCAGGGACTATCTGCCATCACCACCAGGCGGCAAAGCGACCTACTGGGTGCAGCGAGGCCTCATAAAGCAGGTCGGTTGGGTCCGGGTAGACTGCCGGACCCGGTGCGGCGAATGGGAGCTCACGGACCGGGCGAGGAAGTTGTTGGGGGAATCTTGATGTCTCAATCCGAAGTAATAGCCTGGCTCCAGACCCATCCTGGATGGCATGGGACGACAGAGATCGCAGACGGCCTGGGGAAACGGCACTACCAGGTCTATCCAGTTCTCCGGGTGCTGGCGGAACATGGTGAGGTCCAGCGACGGAACGCCATGGGCCGCGCGTTGGAGTGGTCCGGTTGACTAGCGTTAGAATGATCAAAAATATTCTGGCGTCGATGCCAGATTATCGTCCCATATCTACACCAGAACTTGCATCGAAAATGGGCCGTACGGGCAGCCGTCTCAGACACGATCTGGTCGAGATGGCCGAGTTGGGGCTGGTCGAGAAAGTGCCGATCGACGAAGAGGGAAAACACTTTTCTAGACGGCGGGTGGGGTGGAAGAAGTGCCCCGAGTAAAGAAACCCCAAACCCCCCGGGCGGGCTGGCCGAAAGTCGCGTTAGCCCATTCGTTTGAAGGTCGAGTAGGTCAGGCATGGGGGGTCCACAAGGTTCTCAAAGAGACGACCGACGAATGGGGGAAAAAGAAAATTGTTAAGGTGATCGATGGCCATTTTCGGTGCAAGTGTGGCGCAGTTGTCCGTATCGACAAGAACGGGTTCGCCGCTTGCGAAAAGTGCGGCCTGATCTATAACGATGGTTCGGTGCATGACGCGGAACATCAGCTTAGTAATCGACAGAAGAAGAAGTTGACAGAAAAGTTTATATACGATTTCTTATATAATCCTGACTAATCTGCTGTATTACCGGGCAGATTTTCTGCGTAAGCTATCCACTTTTATCAGATGATTTCCAATGTATCTTATAACCAAACGCAAAAAGCCCTACCGGAAGACCTTCGTCGGTCCGAACTTTCCTTATTTGCACGACGACGAGCCGGACGAGGTAGTCCGGTTTCGCAAGCACGAGGCAACATGGCCGATAGATTAGTAGACCTGGACTTGTGGGAAGACGGCGTCGCCGAGCGGCTGCCCAAGATCACCGTTACCGGTCAGGGCATACGGTTCGAGGGGACCACAGCCGAGTTCGACAGGCTCCTGTTGATCCTGGGCGGCTGGCTGAAATTATAGACGGGGTGTGGGGGCAGAGAATACCCGCCTTTTCAAAGGCGGGATGAATCGTGCCCCTTACAAGATTCCTGATCTAGTAACCGATTGATAATCGCATCATAGCTTTCTCCCTTCATGCCTATTGCTTTCAGGCGATCCCTGGTTTCCGTCTTTAGCTGTACGCAAGTGTGCATAAGACTTAAATAGTACTAAGTACTATATAAGCTTAGTTCCCTGGTGCCAATCTGCCAGGAAACAGTCTTTCGCCTCTATGAGGTAGGGCACTCCTGGATCTACCAGGAGAAAGACGGTGAACGAAAGACAATCGCTTTGCGTGGCATGATTCCCGCAAGGGAATGGTCTGAGTCAAGTGGAAAGACTTGGCAACAACGGCGTCAAGATCTCCACGCAAGGCAGGCCGCCAGGTAGAGAGAAATCTGTGAAACCTCAGAGCTTCGCTAGCTTTGTGTCAACCGGCCTAACGCGACACGACTTTTTGCGTAGTCGCAAGCCCGCCAATTCATTGGTGGGTAGTTGACAGCTTTCCCACTGTATTTACCTTACCGGCGGTATTCTTGTAACCTGGGTTACCGGGCTCTGCAGGGCCTCAGGGCAGGGCGGCTGATATGGCCGCCTGCCAAAATATCCCGATCACCCCATGCAGCCGAAAATTGGCATCGGCTAAAAAGGTACTACGCGCCCTCTGGTCTTCAATGGCCAAAGAGGGCTCCTTGTTATCTGGAGGAAACGAAATGCGCCGAACGGATATATGGTGGCCTGATGTCCTGAAGGACTGGAGCGATTATGATCTAAATTCGCTGGAACAGTTCATCCACGAAGAGCGAACGCGTCGGCGCACAGTCCCCAAAAGAATTGTTTACGGCAGGCCATCGCGATGAATGGGTGTCCGAGGTTTAAAAATGAAACTGACATATTTGCTAATCACCGTTTTTGCGGTGATTGGAATGGTGACGTTTTCTGATGCTAGTGCCGAATATGTGTTTAGTTGTAAAGAGTTGCAGGAAATGAATGGTTATCAATCATCTGCAATGATTGTGATTAATGAGATCGTGCTTGGAAATATTATAGACAACGGTGTTTATGAACCGGGTGATATTGTAGAATATACATTCAAATTGCCGACCGACGGTATTAACCATTTTCTTGAATTTGGTGATGCTCAAACTTTAACGGTGTACTCTGATGTAGAGTATGATATCAATACCACTCCTAAGATAAAGATAATCAAAATTGTCAAAATCATAGAAAATGATGCGGTTTATGATTTTGTAATTAAGAATGTCGGTAATTCAACTCTTTACAATGCTACTGCCATAGACGGGGAACTCGGAGATATAAACTTGCCGGAAAAGGTTATTACACCCGGTTATCTTGTTGCTGTATCCAATATGTCTGCGATCTGAGGCGTTCATGCGATATTCACTTGGCGTCATCACGTTGATTTTACTCATCTCTAGCGTAGCTGGCACATATCCAGCTCCCTACCAGTTTGCTGGCCCCCATGCTCCACCCATATCCATGCCGGAGCTTCAGTCGATCAATATATCGCGCGACTTTGTGTTTCCCGCGCCGGAGTTCGTTGAGCTTGAGCTTGATCCCAACGCATTCCAGCTTGAAAATATAAGCGATGACGACAAAGCATCCCCCGGGACACCCACCGAAATTAAAAATTCGTCACCATCAGATGTTGTCATCTATCAGCAAGACCAAACCATCATAGCCGAAACCGCAGACGGCAGGCAAATAGCAACGTCGCCAATATCATCGGACGCTGCGAGCCTGTTCAAGGCGGGGGTAGATACTGTGCCAGATGGCGGCAGCCTGCATATAGGCGCTGGTACGTATAGCGTGTCTGCACCATACGAGTTCGCGCTTAACCCGGATGGATCGAACATTTTCTATAGCGCCATCCAAATCCTCGACAAGGACGTGCATATCAGCGGCGATGGGATGGGTGAGACAATCATCCAGCTACTCCCGGGCCAACGCAGCCCTTCAAGGCATGTGGCTATGGTTCTCATCCGGGGCACAAGAGGCTACGATCCTGGATACGAGAGTTTCACCATCCAGCATCTTACCCTGGACGGCAATCGAGCCTCCCAGATAGACGGTCAGCCCCACGACGGCGAAGGCCTGATCCTGGTGGGGTCTGAGAGGACGGATGGCGTTTACTACCAGCTCAACCTGAAGAACTCGTGGGGATCTGGTCTCTACCTGGGGAACAACGGAGCCGGAGATAGCGGCACCAACGAGATAGTCTCCGTTGTGATAGCCCAGAACTGCGGTGCTGAAGGCATCATACTTGACACCTGCCACAACAGCACGGTGATGGATTGCGCCGCCTGGCAGTGCCGGGAGGGCTTTGTTCTCTATGGAAACGACGACTGGCAGACAAGAAGTCCCGATAACGTTAGCATCGATTTCTGTTCCACCGACAGCCAGGTGACCGTTTGGCAGGTCAACGACTTCACCATAAGCGATCTCATGATGAACTGTACCAACACCACGGGCTCATATGGCCTGATGATCCGGGATGGGACAGGTACAGTGAAACACTCCTTCCTGACGAGCAGCCAGACCAGGGAGGACTCTACTGGCGGGGCAACGTACATCACCGAGGGCTCAAAAGTCATATTCGAAGACTGCCTACTGGAAGGCTGGTTTGGCATCCATGCAATAGGCCGGTCATACGTGGAAGTCAGGAACTGTAAGATCACTGCCCCCGGTGGATGCTTCTGCACCACAGACCTGTCGCCCGTCCAGAGCACGATAATCGCGCACGGAAACACATGCACCGGAAAAGAGCTGACAACACAAGACGGAGCAACGTTCCAAAATATCTGAGGATGCGATCAATTTGGCAAACAATACACTCGAATCTATGAAAGGGCCGATAGTTGTCGTGTCCCTGATTATTGTGTTCGGTCTAGCTATAGCATTCGGTCAGAACATGTCTGATGCGTCGAAGTTGGTGGGGTTTGTGATCGTGGGGCTGGTCTCGGTAGGATACATCACCACTCACCAGCAGAAATCACTGATCGAAGCCCAGAAAAATATCCAACCGCTTGTTGCCGAGGTGATAACAGACATCAGAGGAATGGAACCAGAAGCCCGAGTAATCGTGGCGAAACTTGAGAAGGGAAAGAAACCAACTGCGCAGGACATTGCCGATCTCTATCCTGACATTGAGGAGCTCATAGACGATCTCCAGAAGTTGGTTCCCATAGTTAAAAAATCTGCAGACGAGGTGGAATCTAGATGATAACCGAAATTGTAGTACTGCTGTTCTTCCTTGGGGCATCACTCTATCTGGCATACCAGTTCAGGGCGTGCGGCTTCCAGATGACAGATCTCCAGGGGTCGAATACATCACTTTCTATTGATCTGGAACGGACCCGCACCGAGAACCGAAGGCTCTTGGCTGAGCTTCAGAAGACCCGGAACGATTTGGCATTAACCAGGGGGGAGCTGGAAAAGACCAGAGCCGCGCTGAGTTCTTGCACGGACGCCATTAATGGCAGTCCGTGATTGCGTTTTGCCCGTTAGGAGGCAACGATGACTAAACTATTCACTCCCGAAGATATTCGCAAATATTTTTATGCTTCGTGCCTCCTTGCGGGGCTTGCTTTAATTGCAATACTCTACATTGTTGGCACCGGCGGATCAGGAAACACGCTGGACACCTCGATAGCCGGGACCGGAACAATGAGCTATAGGCATGACTCTGAACACAGCGCAGACGCCGCCATGGCAGAGAATGCTTCGGTTATGTACGATTATTCTCGTGAATGGGGGGGAGACGTTGAAGTTGCCAGAAGCCAGTTTGTGGTGACTTCTGCTAAAGGAGGCTACAAGACCCAGTACATGGTAAAAGGCTCAGGAGCAGACCACAAGGTGGACTACCGGGCTACCAAGATCTCCGGAGATGCGTCGTTCGCATCTGAGATCACCCTGTCAGCCACCGAAGCTGGCGGCGAAAGCTTCGATTCGATGATCTGGTTCGATACCCGGGACGGCCTGGCAACCATCCAGGGCAGGGTCTATAACAACAGTGCAGGTCGGCCAGCCACGATTGAAGAGCTGGATGCTGTAGGCAAATATCTGCTGAATACTCATCTCAATGTCAGCAAAGAGCCTATAGTACCTGAAAGCTGGCTCGGGTCGTGCGAAGAACTTAATCGTGACATGATCCTCGATCCGACAGTACCGGGTGGGTTGTATATCTTGCCAGCCAACGATAGCAAGTACAACTATTTCCTGGTTGGCAACAAGATAATTCGGAGCTTAAACACGACGGGACTGGTGTAGAGCATGTACGAGCTAGAAGCCCTGTGCGCCACGCTGGGTTTCTGGATCATGCTATTTTTATTTATCTACATATTCTGGCCCAAGCGATGACCGATTTCCAGAAAATCCTGGCCGTCCTTGCCAGCGTGGCATCCGTCGTGGTTGGCGTCGTGACGATAGCCAGCTACCTATCAGGCGAGAACGTGACGGTGCCACCATCACTGACCACTCAATCGCCGGACCCAATAATCATCCCTGTCCGCGTGGTATTTGCCGATAAAAACTCAGCATACGCAATAAATTATAATAACAATTTGATATTGTTAAACGAATCGACAGTAGTATTATTATTAACATAATTGTATTGATAATGGGGTTAAATGTCGGATGATGTTGTAGAGACCTGGCAGAATATTTGGAGATGATTTTATATGTGCGGTGGATCTGGACCCAAAGCGGGTACTGGAAGTTATGATGAAAAGCATTCAAAGCTTACATCCAAGGGTAAAGTGAAGAAAAGCGGAAAACACAAATAGACATGCGGCGTCCTCTTTTTATCGCTGATCATTCGGAGAGGCTGATCTGTCCATTACCGCTCAAAATCGAGCCCTATTCCGGCTGCTCCGGGCGGTGCGCTTACTGTAGCCGGGCTGGGCTCAGAGATCGCCCTCATGGAGTGGCTATCAACAGCGTTCGGTATGTGGAAAAATACTTTTTCAGGTCTAAGAAGTGCATGGAGAAGGAGCTTATTGATCAGAGGTCTCCTATCCAGATAGGCCCGGCCTCCGATCCATTGCAGGCGGCGGAAAAGGCCCACAAGAATACACTGAAGATATTGAGGATCCTGCAAGGCCGACAATATCCAACAGTCCTAACCACAAAATTCCCGGGTGTGCTCTGCGATCCCGCATATCTCCGGGCGGTGGATGGCCTGCCTCTTGTGGTGCAAACCTCGATCGGATCGGCAGATCCAGCGATACTGACAAAGCTTGAGCCCGGCGCGCCCTCCCTATCTGAGCGGCTGGAAGCTATGGCCCAGCTCCATGAGGGCGGCGTGCATGTGCAGCTGAGGTTATGGCCCTACATTCCCGATCTTGCGGGCAATGTGGCCGATCTCCTTGCGGCTGCGAAAGATGCCGGCGTGCGAACGGTTCTGGCAAACCCTCTGAAGATCTACCACAATGGCGGGCGGGCGGGCATCAATCATGCACTCGGGCGGGATTATCTGGCGACTACGACCATCAAATATGCTAACGGTGGACTATTCTCTATCATGAACTTTGAGGAGCAAAAGAGGAAGATGTCAACGCTCGCTGACCTATGCCGCTCTCATTCCATGGATATGCTGAGCTGCGATGATTGGCCGGGAACGCGGAATTGGAGAGATTGCTGTGGAGTGGGAGGGCTACCGGGCTTCAAACCTTCACCATGGGCTTATTATGTCAATGGCCATCGAATCAATGACCATTGCTCATTTGATGAGTACATGCAGGGCCACGATTGCCCGTGGCATACGGAATTTGAGCAAGAATGGGAAGCGGGCAAACTTGAGCGCGCCCTTCCTGATGTGGTATTCCATGAAGAAGACCTGAGCTATTCGCGGTAGCCGGCGCTGTGCAGATGCCCCAATAGAAGCGGGCATATCTGAAGCGGTGACTGCTCCCCGCCCTAAAGAGCGGGGCTTCCACGGCTTCCTGTGCCGACAGATTGCAATCCCAATCTGAGAATATTTATCGCTGCGTTCCAATCCCGGTCCATTGACAGCCCGCACTGAGTGCAGTTATGGACTCTATCGGACAGCGACTTTTCAATGAGAGTACCACACCTGGAACACATCTTAGACGTATTCCTTGGATCTACCAGGACCACCACCGAACCGGCACTTGCAGCCTTGTAAGAGGTTAAAGTCACTAGCATGTTCCAAGCTACGTCTGAGATGCTTTTAGCCAGGCAATGATTATGAACCATGCCTTTGATGTTAAGATCTTCAAAAGCTATTAGACCAAATCTATCTACCAAGTTATGACTAACCTGATGGGCAAACTCATATCGCTTGTTAGCGATCCTTTCGTGGACCCGCTCAACCATCCGAAGAGCTTTCTTTCTCTCTGGAGTGCCTTTCGGTGTTTTTGAGAGCTTCCTTTGGACTCTGGCGAGTTCCTTTTCCTCTTCTCGGAAGAATCGAGGATTAGCTATCGTCTCACCATTGGAAAAGGTGGCGAAGCTCTCAAGACCGACATCAATACCTACTACAGCCCCATCTTTCCAGGGGGGGAGAGGAACATCTTCGGTTTCGACGGAGAAGCATGCAAACCATTTGCCTGTGGCTGTCCTTCTGACGGTCAGCCGTTTGATCTTGCCTTCTATCTGACGATGGAGCTTGATCTTGATATCACCTATCTTGGGAAGACGAACTTTACCATCAACGAGGTTACCACCCTTCTCTGGCTGAGGATAAGTAAACGAATCATATTGACCTTTTCCTTTGAACCTGGGATATCCTGGGTTCTCACCATTCTTGACTCGTCTGAAGAACGATTTGAACGCTAGGTCAACACGTTCCTGAACATTCTGAAGAGTTTGAGCATACACTTCTTTAAGCTCCGGTTTATCCCCCTTCCAAACAGGAAGAAGATGGTTTGTCTCGTACTTGGATACGGATTTGCCTTCTTTCTCCCAAGCATCTTTTCGGTATGCTAAGGTCTGATTGTATGTCCACCGGCATAGATCTAGGGTCCTCTCCATCTTCGTCCTTTGGGACTTTGTTGGATAGATCCTAAATTTATATGCCTTGAGCATACAAAGTTCTACGCTGTTATTGTATATAAAGGTTTTTAGCGTAGATGTGGGGCACGATTCATCTTCGGCCTGAAGACCGGAGCCCTCTCCACCCCCTGCGCCCCAGCACGGTAGTATTTCCTCGCGCCGTCTTTCATAACGATGTTCTCGATTTCTTGAGAACGCTCGATGGGATCGAATAGTTCCACTATATCATCTCCTAATTATCGCTATTATAACTCAGAAAAATAATTAAAGTCCCTCGTGCCTGCGATACCTAAAAGTGTCGCGGGGGTCGAGATTTTCTACATATTCCTCCACGAACTTCTTCCAGTCTTCAAATGAATTTATATCTTCGCGAGAGTAAGCCCTTCCAGCATTTCGATATGTGTCGTGCTCCTCGAAGGGGTACCACGTCTCGACATCTCGTGTTCCTGTGGCGCCTTGCAGAAATTCGACAGTCTGGCCTGCCAGGTTAATCCAGACCCTGAAATTCCATCCCAGGGAAGAATCCCCATCCTGGATGTCAACTGTCGCCTCGCGAATCGATCCTCTTGGGTGCTTCAATACGATTTCAAGCGTTTCAACGTTTTCCATTTCATTTCACCTCAATATCCTATTAGCACGTTATCCTATTTATAGTTATCCCTGCGAGAGCCTCATCTGAGAGACTCTCGTAGTCGCGCGCAAACAGCTCTGCCTCGATCTCTGCGTGGAGGCCCTCCAGAAGGGCCCTGGGAAGGGAAGATAGATCCATCTTCATGCCCTCCCTGCTGCTGACAGCAGCTCATCGATGAATACGATCCCATTAGGCTTCAGGGCGCGAACTGCCTGATACGCGCGTTCCCTCTGCGATCTTGTGAGCTTGGCGAACCTGTCGTGCGCTGTCGTGTGGGTCTTAATATCCATTTCACATTCACCTCCTAAGGCGCGCTGATTGGGATGCCTCGCCTGGCTCTGTTTTCTCCCCATTTCTCGATTCGCGCGAAGTATGCGATCTCTTCGCTCGTGGGGTGCGCGTAGCCACATTCGATAGCTACCCTCTTTCCTATCTCATTCCAGTTTGTCATAATATCCTATTAGCACATATGAGTATATATAGTTATCGCTCATATCCTGTTAGTATATAAGCATGATATCATCTCGTGCTGAAATACGCGCGAATCTGCGCGAAGTCGCAACGCTTATATATGATACCATCTTATCATGATACTATGACGAAAGAATACGGGAAACTCAACCTAAATATAGACAAGGCCATACACCAGGCCTTTCGTGACTACGTGTATGAGAAATATGGCACCACATATCGATCAGGTGCCGTGATCGAAGAGTTTATCAGGGAGGGGCTGCAGAAAAGAGGGGTGGAAATTCCTGGTAGAATGTAGTCACGCGTGTTGATTTTGGCTCGTATGTTGAGATCTGGGTGGAATTACCCCCCAATTATCCGGTAATTATGCCTTAATTATAGGCAATTTTTCAGTATTTTTGGATCGAATTTTGATAATGCAAACAAAAATGTGTCCACACGTTTTGTTTTTCACTCTTTGATAATTACAAGGGATTTTTCATGGCCACAACTAAAAAAAAGCCCGGCCCCAAGCACATCGAGTTTGACTATGATGCGGTCGCCTTTTTTTGTCGCTCGCAAATCTCGGACGCCGGCCTAGCTCGCAAGCTGCATGTGTCGCCACAGCTTTTGGCATATCATCTCAATAAAGATCCCAAGCTCCGAGAGGCACGAGCGGGAGGCACATATGACGGCAAGAACTTCGTTTCAGACGCGATGTTCAAGAAGATGATGGATCGTTACTTAACATTCTGCAAAGATTGCGAAAAGATTCGATTCTCGTTTGACAAGTTCTACGACAAATGCCCTTATTGCGACGCATCCCGGCCCGTAGATCCAGTGACCGGCAAAGACGAATTTGGGAATGATCACACAAATGTGACTCACAAGTTTATCCCCGGGGATACCAGTATCATGATCCACTGGAGCAAGAAGCATCTGGATATGAATGACAGAATAATTCATGAAGGCAATACTACAGTAGACGTAAATAGTCATGTCGCGATCAGCTCGTTGCCGGACGAAGACATCAGACAACTTCAAGCCATTGCTCGACGAGCGGGCACTAAACCAAGAAATGGCAAGAAGACACCTGCTTGATTTTGTTCGATACATATTTCCTCAGAACAATATCAACTGGCATCACGAGGTCTTGTGCCGACACGTTGAAGAATGGGCGACTGGCGACCTCAAGCGCCTTATGGTCTTCATGCCACCGGGTTCTGGTAAGAGCGAAATCGTTAGTCGCGCGCTTCCGGCCTGGATTTTTGGCAGGAACCCGGACGCTATGATCATGGCGGCTTCGTACGGCGCTAGCCTGGCATCTGATATGAACATCGATGTCCAACGCATCATGATATCAGATTCTTATGCAGAAGTTTTTCCTAAATCAGCATTATTAGATCGCAAACAACGCATGGAAGCAGGCCATCGCGTCCAGATCAACAGCGAAGTTTTTGAGGTCGCCGGGCATAAAGGATATTACAAGTGTGCCGGTGTGGGTGGCTCGATTACAGGCAAACGGTTTTTCTATGGCATCATCGACGACCCACTCAGGGGCCGTGCCGATGCCGAATCACCTACCGTCCGGGAAAAGCTCTGGAACTGGTATCGTAACGACTTTTATACTCGCCGACTTGATCAGGACGCCAAAATCCTGATTACCCTCACCAGATGGCACGCGGACGACCTGGCCGGAAAATTGTTGGAGCAAGCCAATACCGACCCCCGAATTACACCGTGGAGAGTAATCAAGTTTCCCATGATTGCCGAAGACGATCCTGAACACGAAGACCCCCGATCACCCGGCGACCCCCTGTGGCCCTGGCGTTTTGGCGGACCACAAGAACACGAAGCTCTTCGCCTGGAATCCGGTCCCTACACGTGGGCATCATTATACCAACAACACCCATCACCCCCCGGTGGTTCGGTATTCAATCGCGGCAAACTGATGAGCAACATCTATGACGTGGACCCCAAAGAATTTGTCAGATCAATGAACGCGGTCATCCAAACATGGGATTGCTCTTTCAAAGATTCCGACGGCACTGACTATGTGGTCGGCCAAGTGCTAGGTAAACGTGGCGCGGATTATTACTTGCTAGACCAAATCCGGGCCAGAATGGATTTTCCGTCCACTATCCAGGCAGTCCGATCGTTATCTGCCAAATGGCCGGAATCCAAAGGCAAATATGTTGAAGATAAGGCCAACGGCCCTGCTGTTATAGCTACTCTCAAACACGAAATACCGGGGCTGATTCCGGTCGAACCCGAAGGCGGAAAACTTGTTCGGGCACTGGCAGTATCTCCGTATGTCGAATCTGATAATGTCTGGCTTCCTTCGGCCCGTTTTGCTCCGTGGATTCACGATTTTATAGAAGAACTTACCAACTTCCCGAACACGAAATATGATGATCAGGTGGACGCATTCACGCAAGGTATAATTGTCTTATCGAATGTTCGCAAATTCAGCAAACCTCTCAACATCCCCCAACCCACCCAGTACGCGCACCCCAACCCGATCCTTCGGACCGGTCTCAGAAGACCAAAATTCTAGGAGTATATCATGCTCGAATCTCTTCGATCCAGAATAGCCAAAGCCATATCACCGGCGCCGACTCGCCCCAGTTATCCTATGCTCCAGGCAGCCCGGAGATATCCCGAATACAAGGGCACCAGATCGTCGCTTCTGGGTAACGACCGTGTGCTAGGCAGATCAGGCCTCAGATACTTCTATCCGGGCTGGGTCCGGGACGAACCACTGCCAGACCTCCAGGGGCAGAAGAAGTTCCACATTTTCAAAGAAATGTGTGACATGAACGGTTATTGCGCCGCCTGCCTGAACGCGTTTTCGATGTTTATCAGACGCAGCCATTGGTCAGTGGATCCGGTCGTAGACGAGAACAAGACCAACGGCTCGGCCCAGTTTCTCGAAGAGTGCATGAACGACATGGAACATTCTTGGCAGACGTTCATAGCCATAGCGTCCCGGATCATGCCCCAGATGGGGTTTGCGCCATTTGAGATCATCTACAAGCTTCGTGACGGCGATGACGATAACGAGAAGATCGCGTCACGGTTCGACGATGGCCGCATAGGCTGGCAGAACTTTGCCATCCGGGCACCTGAAACTATATTGCATTGGGTCTGGTACCCTGACGACCCCAGCCGTCTCCGTGGTCTGGTCCAGCTCACTCCGCCTGACTACCCGGCGGACCTGTTCATACCTATGGAAAAGATCTTGCTACTGCGAGCCGAACCGGGCGAAGAGAACCCCGAAGGCCGGTCGGTACTGAGGTCTTCATACAAACCCTTCCTGGTTAGCAAGTATGCTGAAGACATCCGCAATGTTATCATGGAACGCGGCGGGTCCGGCATACCGTGCGCAGACGTTCCAGCGACTATCGCCCAGCCCTACAAGATTGACCCGGCTACCGGCGAGTTCATGCTTGATGACGACGGCACCCCGCTAGTCGATCACGCGGCTCTTGCCACGCTATCAGCCATCCAGGACACTTTGGAACACATGTACCAGGGTGACCAGCCCTGGATCATCCGGCCGGTTGAATACCAGAACGACTCCCAGGGCAACCCGACCGGAAACAAGACGTTTGATATCTCTTTCCTGACCAACAACGGGGGGGCGATGCTGGGTGAGATCACGAACATAATTAAAGATGAGGGCATAAAAATTTTGATGTCAACGATGTCCGAGTTCCTGGCCCTGGGCACCAACGCCACCGGAGGCGGTTCATTTGCATTATCCCGGGACAAGACCGACAATTTCTCGTTAGCCATCACGGCTTATCTGGACTCGATGGAAGAGTCTCTCAACAACCAGGCCGTGCGGCGGTTGTTCAAGCTCAATCCGGAGTTCGACGATCTCGAAGTCCTGCCGCGAATAGTCCACGATCCTATTGTGCCTATCAATATCAATGAGGTCTCGGCAGTCCTGGCCGGGTTCAAAGGCATAGGCTGGGACCTGACGCGCGAAGCCAACGCCGACGAGATCAAGAACGCTATACTGGATGCGGTTGGTCTGCCCAAAGCTTCTCAGAAGGGCAAACCAGAAAACAACACGCCGGAGAAGACCGAGGAAGAACCCTTGGAAATCCCCAAAGTTACTGAGACGGAGACGGTCAAGCCAGAACCTCTGAAAGAGCCTGGCAAAGCGGAAGCAACCTGAGGGGGCCGAAATCTATGGGAATTGATATTAGCGATGTCCACACGCCTAGATTAGGCAGCACAGCCGATGATAATATGCCACTTCAAAGATGCGAACACGAAGGCAAACCAGCATGGCGCTGGGGCGAGTCCGGCAAAGCTTACACTTATGAGCCCGGAAACGAAGAGTCCGAAAGACGTGCCCGAAAGCAGGCCATTAGCCAGGGTTTGGCCATAGGCGGCGGAACTCTGAAAAAGGATGCCGTGCCGTCCCTCGACGAGATGATCGCAGATGAACTCAAGGGCTCCGGCGACTACGCGCGCGCTTCGGACGAGGCGACTGATCCTGATATCAAATCGATGTTCCTTTCAATGTCCCAGGACGAGCTACGACATTCCGAGATGCTGAAGACCATTGCGGCCCAGCAGATGACCAAAGCATGGACCGTAGATATAGCAAAAATCGCCGATAATGTAATATACGGAATCGTTTTGAAAGCAAATACCGAGGACCTCCAGGGTGATTTTATGAGTCCCGACGACATCCGTGAGGCAATGCACGACTATATGGCGCAATATCGCTCGATTAACATAAATCATGCTGATGATATTGACGCCTGCCCGGTCGAATGCTGGCAGGCTAAAGAGTCGGGAACGCTTGGAAACAGTCGATATAACCCCGGGGACTGGATCATGGGGACACGAATTTACGATGAATCGATACTCCAAGCCGTTCGAGAAGGGAAGTTCAGATCATATAGCATCGAGGGCGTGGGACAACGGGTCCCACTGTCGTAGATCTTTACCCCTGGCTGATCGTTGTCCTCTCGCTCGCCGGCGCGAAGATGGTAGCCAGCGCGACCAGACGCACCCGGAAGATCGGGTTTGCCGTCTGGGTGGTCAGCAACGGCATGATCGGGATCGATTTCTATCGGACCGGCAACATCCCCCAGGCGCTGCTGTTCCTGGTGGGATATGAGTATTTCAACATTCGCGGGTTTTTGAATAATCGTTATCGAGAGGCATCATTATGATCTATGTATCTACTTATCCAGAGACGATCTGGGAAAAGATCAAGTTCCAGTTTCGCAAGATCGTGCCGACCGTGCCTTGTAGCGAGATTCGCCAGGGGCCCGGTGTAGTCGAATGCATCCAGAGCGAGGACACCTGCATCACCATCCCCATGAGCAGGGTTATGCAGATCGTCTGGGAGTCGGGATACAAGAATTCTCTGGAACGGGCCAAAAAGGAATACTTCGACGGCCTGGCACAGTCGATGGGCGGAATGGTTGGGGTACCATGCGACGAAGACGATGACGATTGCGATTGCGCTTCCGGGCCTTATAAACCCTCATCGACTACTGTGGACGGTTATAGCTGATGCCCAGCTACACCCTGGATCTTGACAGACGCGTGGACGCGTTTGTAGATCTTCTTGGCTGCCCGTCCAGATGGTCGAGCAAAGAGTATGTCATGGTTCTTGCTGACAATCTGGCAATGAAGTGCGACGACAGCAACCGACCGGACCTGCGCAACCGGATTGAGACAAAAATTATTTTTGGGTAATATTCATGTCTTATTATCTTCTAGACAGGCCACCGGATGGTGATTAGTTGTCACAACGACTCACTAAATTTAAAGTGCGAAAAGTCTCCCTGGTTTCTTGGGGGGCGAATGACGAAGCCGTCTCTTTTAAAAAGTCGGCTCAGAGCAACGATGACGAAATTCTGATTTTTAAATCAGCAACAGGTGATAATCGTATGAAGTTTAGAAAAGAGGACGCACCACCTTCTGAAGAAGAGAAGAAAAAGAAGGAAGAGGAAGAGGAAGAGAAAACAGAGACCGAAAAGTCTGCTGCGTATCGCATAAAGAAGGAAGGCGAGGAAGAGGAAGTCGAAGAGGCTAAAGAGGAAGTCGAAGAGGCAGAAGAGGAATTAGAAGAGAAGAAAGATGAGCTGGAAGAGGCAGAAGAGGATTTGAAGGAAGCTGCAAAATCTGCTCCTACCGGCTTTGTGAAGGCCGCTGACCTCGATGCCATAATCAAGTCCGCTATCGCCCCTCTCCGGGCCCAGATCGAGAAGCAGACGACCCAGATCCGCAAAAGCGAGCTGGAGTACATTGTCAAGTCCGACCTGGACGGTATCGGCAAAACCACGGAAGTTGCAGACGCCCTTTTCCAGATCGAGAAGAGCAACCTTCCTAACAGCACCAAAGACAGCATCTACAAGATGCTCAAGTCCGCCGCCGTGGTCAAGAAAGAGGCCGGCAAGTATCTGTTCAACCCAATGGGTGCTAACCTGCCCGCGCCCGGCTCAGCAGCTGAAGAGTTCGAGGGACTGGTCAAAAAGGAGATGACTCAGATCAGAAAGTCTGCCGACGCTCCAACCGACCAGAAGATCCTGAGAGCCCAGGCCGTCAAGAAGGTCTCGCTGGCTAACCCGGTGCTGGTCAGCAAATATCAGGCTGAAGAGAAGGCTGCAAGCTACCGCGATCTCATGGGAGGTATCTGAAATGTCTTCCAGAAAAGTAGCATCTGCCTTTGACAACTTCCGCGAAGGCGACAGGCGAACTTATGATGTTGAAGGCCCTCTGAGCGCTCTTGAGTACACGTTTGTGGAGCTCGACACCGCCCGGCCCAGGACTGTCAAAGCTTATGATACCGGTTTCCCGGTCGGCGTTCTGAGGAACGCTCCCGTCGAAGACGCCACGAGCACGGCTTTCTCGACCGAGGCCATTGTCCAGGTATCTGGCGTGACCAAGGTCAAGGCCGGGGCAGGCGGGATCGCAATCGGCGACCTGGTCAAGGTCACTACCGGCGGCGTGGTTATCAAGTCTAACCCAACGGACAAAGATCTTATCGTTGGTCAGTGCGAGTATGCAGCTGCAGCCGGCAAGATCGGCAGCATCCGGCTTGAGAAGATGTATGCGCACGTATAGGAGCTGATTTAAGATGGATTACCGAACTCAAATAGCCGTGGCTGCTCAGAATGTCATTAACAAAGGCATAGACTATTCTGCTATCCACGTAGCCCGGCTCGAATCTGACTGGTCACTTGCTTACAGGCAGGAGCCCGCGAACTTCGTGGCTGACCAGTGGTTCCCCATGATCGGCGTTAACCAGATTGCCGGTCTGTACCCCAAATGGGCGATGGAGAACGCGTTTACAAACAAGGCCGGCACCTGGAGACCTGGCACCATACCGCCCCAGGGCGAGCTCAAGGTCGATACGCCCGGCACGTACGCCTGCCAGAGGTATGCTTTTGAGATGCCTCTGACGTCTGATTTGCCTTATGTCGCCGACCCGGCATACAACATCGAGATGGCGACCGCCCAGATGGTGACGGACGTCCTCCAGTTGAACAAGGAGCTGATTATCGCAAACAACTACTTCACAACGGGTGTTTGGGGTATAGACGTCTCCGGCGTTGCTACCGGCGAGACCTGGACGCCCGGCGATATTGCTACGGGCGAGACCATTCGTCAGTTCAATGACGTAGACAGCGATCCGCTCGGCGTGTTCAAGGACGCCCGCCTGACCGTCAAAGAGTCTTGTGGTCTGATGCCCAACACGATCGTCATGGGCGAGAAGGTCTACGAAGAGCTGCGTATCAACCCCCAGATGATCAGCCTCTACCGGAACCCCCAGGGGTCTGATAAGGTCCCGACCAAACTCAACGAGCAGATGATTGCAACTGCTCTGGACGTCGATAACATCCTGGTCGCAAAAGCCATGTACAACACCGCAGCTTCCGGTGACACCGTCAATCTCGATTGGGTGTTCGGCAAGCACGTCTGGCTGGGATACGTGACCGCCCCCGGACCTCTCAGAACAATTGCAGGCATGAACCTGTCATTCAACGATCCTCTGGGCGGATTCGATACTGCCATAGCCAGAGTCCCGGACCTCCACACCCACACCGAGTACTTCCAGGGCTTCCAGTGCTGGTGCCCGGTCGTCATGGCGTCGTCTGCAGGCATGTTCATGCAGAACGTGGTGGCCTGAGGATGGTTCGCTACGAAGTAGTGCGAGCATTTGAGAGGCACGATGGCAAAACCCTGCGCAAGTACGCGCGGGGTTCTATCATCTCCTCGAAAGATGCCGCCAAGATGGCAGTTCGCCCGCGCGATCGAAGGTACAGCACCATCGACACGTTGGTGAACGCCGGCTCTATCTATGCGATACCTGACGAGGTGATAAACGATGACCCATCGATTTGAGTACCTGAGAGGTCCCGCGAAAGCTGACAACCTGAGGGTTACCAAACTGGAGACGCCCAACCTGACTGCCGAGGCCCTTTATGCCAACCAGGCCAAACTGGCGTTTGACGACACCCCGGGCAGCTATGTGGTAGGCACCGCACCGGCCAATAGTGTCCTGGAATATGCAGTAGTCAAAATCACGACCAATTTTAACAGCACCCTGGACCTTGGCAATGCTTCAAACGCGTCTGCCTATATCGCGAATGCCAGCTTTACTAAAACAGCAGGCATGGCAAAATATGATATAAACGTCCCGTTTGCTACAGCAACCGCCATCAAACTGGCTGTAGGCGCGGCGACTACTACCGGCGCAGGTACTATCTGGCTGGTCTGGCGACTTCTAGCCTGAAGACCCCACAAAATATTTTTTTTTGTAATAATAATTCGGAGGCATAACATGGCTGTTACTGTCCAGAACATAAGAGACGCAATCAATATACCAGAAGAGCACGAGCTGTCAGACGATGTCATAGAAAGCGCTATATCGAGAGGCGAGGGATACATAACCGTTTTGAAAGCCCGATATTCTGCGCCCGCCGAGTTCTTCGCTACCGCCTCCATAAATTATTGTGCCTACCTGGCCTACCAGGCGTACGCTGACCGGGTCCTGAACGTTCATCCCGGCCAGTACGAGCAGGGCCAATGGAATCCCATCACGGAAGAGATCTACAGGTCTACGGGCGACAAGCTGGCCGGCCTGCGCAGGATCTCAGACGATATCATAGGAATCATCAGGTCTTATCCGACTCGACCTCTTGGAACGTTCCATCACGGAACGCTTGGACCTCGCAGGTTCTCGATAGGCCAGTTCGACTATTCTGACACAAAAGACGTTTTTTCGGTCCGATATCATGATTGATTCTCACATTATTATAAACCAATATATGGGCCGCTAAATACTGCCTTTGTGACCCAAGTATTGCTCTTAAGGAACGCCGAAAAGGGCGATTAAGATCTAGGAGAATTTGAATATGGCTCAACTTTATGGAAAGAAGACGACCGACGGCCTGCCAAAGGCTCTCGAATGTACCGACGATGGCCAACTCAAGGTCGATGTGGAAATTCAGGTTGCTAGTGTATCGAGTTCTGCTGGTTTTACTCGACCGGCTAATGCAACTGCATATGCAGCTAAAGATGTTATGACTGATAGTGAGCATCAGGCTATGGAGTTTGCTAATATATCTCCTATTGCAGGAGCAGCCATCGATATACTCAACGCAATCCTGATAAGCGATAATCCGGCTACAACACCGGGAGCTTTTGCATTGCTGTTATTCGATGCGTCTCAGGACTTGGCTAATGATAATGATCCTTATGCACCGTCTGATACCGATATATTAAACGTGGTTGGAGTAATATATTTCGATGGGGTTCGAAATACAGCAAACAACACAGTTTATTACCCAATGTCATTTGGCCATCTTTATGTTAAGCTGTCTTCTGCATCAACTTCATTATATGGTGTCTTGATATCTACGTCTGCTTATACTCCAGCAAGTGGCGAGAAATTTGATATTAAGTTGTTCGGAGAAATGGTGCGGTCAACTACCACGCCCTAAAGGACGTGGCTTGCAACTACGATGATGTTGTGTCGCATTTGGCCGGTTAACTTTTTGCCTGCCAGCATTCAGACAAGTACGCCTCGCGGCCACCTTGTCGCGGCCTACTTCGGAAAGTGCGATCATAGGCATTATCACGCCAACTGTCACCAGTACCATGCCCTCCGAAGCATTTTGGGCTCAGAACATGCAGAACTTGACGCCGTATTTCTCCGGTATATCGGAGTGCCCTGACCTCGATAAGAGGTGTCTGCAAGGAGCTTGATATAAGCTCTTGAGTAGTTATATATAGTACATAGGAACTATATAAGACTTATGCCTAAGAAGGACGTTGCTGTAATCCAGCTAAGAACAGCTACAAGAGACCGTCTCAAAGAACTCGGTAAGAAAGGAGAAAGCTACGATCGAATCCTGGATACAGAGGCACGCGCTCCTCCCCACCCTTAAGGATGGGGTCTCCGCGCTGTTACGAAGATGATATCACGATCTCATAGGCGATGTGGTGGAGGATCTAAGAACAGCTTCACCCTGGTAGAGAACAATAACGCTGGTGATGTGTTCGACCCTAGTATTACCACTTCGATCCCTACCACTCTGGTCTGGGTATCGAGCGATGGCCATACCGAGACTACTTCCGGCACGACCCACGAATTTAGTTATACGGTTCCTTCCAATGGTCCTCGTAGATGGACTGTGACATGCACAGCGGGTCTTGGACGTATCAGCAAAATCGATATGGGCGTAGACAAGCTCATCAGTATTGATATCAAGTCGTTACGGTCGGTGATCGATGCACGATGTTATGCTAACGCGAATCTGGTTATGTCGTTGACTGATCTACCCGTTGGATTGACGTTTGTGCATTTAGGCGGTGATCCTCTTCTGACTGGAGACATATCCGATCTACCCGTTGGATTGACGAGTGCGTATTTAGGCGGTGATATTCTTCTGACTGGAGACATATCCGATCTACCCATTGAATTGACGAACGCGCATTTCTACGCCGATTCCCTTATTGTCACCGGTTCCGTTGCTCATTTGACTAAAATAGTGGATCTTCGTATCTATAATATGCTGTGGTCGTCTGCCTCTGTAGACATTGTTCTTCTCAGTATCAGCGATGCCATCCATGCTAATGTGAATCATTTCACGCATGCTACTCCTTCTCTCCAGATAGGAGGATCTAACCTTGCTCCTGGTGGTACTCCTGCCGCGGCTACAACTTCTCCTCTTACCACTCCAGGGTTCGGTTATTCTGATTCCGATTGGCAGTGGGATGCTGTTGCAGGTAAGCACAAGGCTCTCACTGGCATGGCTGCCATTTGGGTGATGAGGAACAATACCGGCCATACCTGGACTGTCACAATAACGGAGGCGCCTTAGATGGCTCGTGTTAAGATCTCGAAGAGTGATCTTCTAGAAGATCATAGTGGCGTGGTTCTCTCTGGAGAATCTGTGATATCCCTCAAGACCTGGGGTAATCTATCCACAAAACATAAGGACGAGAAAGCACTGATAGATAAGCTCAAATCAATCGATAAGAGAATTAAGAAAAACAAGAGCCACAAGAAGGTAAAATCATGAGTCGTGACATATTTATTATCAACGGTATTGCTTCTGTCCTGCAACGATCTGAGACCGACATTACCTATCTCCCTATGGATGATTCGGTAGATGTGTCCTTAATATCCGAGAATGATTGGTCCAATTTGGTAGATTCTCCGGGGTCAGACGAAAATTTCAGCGACTCCGAAAAAAAATATCTAGAGTCAATTGGTATTTTGGCGCGTCAGGAGTAAAAAATGTCAATTACAACCCGTCTGGGACTGCACAAACCAGATACGCCTGCTGAACGG
>WOYI011238685.1_pt1 | contig 23267 bp, 21 predicted proteins | sample 6423411 | NCBI WGS metagenome assembly WOYI01 (sample SAMN13441803, study PRJNA592873) | oil field metagenome | biome: oil field; feature: oil-well bore; material: oil-contaminated soil; isolation source: oil-contaminated soil from oil-well borehole | place: Germany: Wietze | collected 2016-10-18 ... | reverse complement strand
CCCCGCGCGTCACAGATGCGCGAGAACGGAGCGCGCGGCGCGCAGGCCCGGCGCCTCGCCACCCTGCCCGAGCCGCGCCATCGTCACCGCCATCGCCGCACGCTGCGCCGCGCGGGCATCCTCGTCGTCGACGAGCCGGGCAAGGGCGGCGGCGATCGGACCGGGCCGGCAGGCGGGGCCGAGGAACTCCGGAACCGCCCGGGTGTCCGAGACTATGTTGACGAGCGTCACCGTGTCGATCAGGGCCGCCCGCTTCATCATCTGCCAGGTCAGCCAGTTGAAGTCATGGGCGATGACCATCGGTATCCGGTTCGCCGCGAGTTCGAGGCTGACGGTGCCGGAGGCGGCGAGCGCGATGTCGGCGGCGGCGAAGGCCGCGCGCTTTTCGCCCGTCGCCTCGACCACCAGCGGCACGACCGTCCAGCCCGCCACGATCTCGCGCACGAGCGGGCCGACACCGCGCAACGTGGGGACCACCACGCGCAAGCGCGGTTCGCGGTCGCGGAGCCGCGCGATCGCCTCATCGAAGCGCGGCGCGAGGCGGGTGACCTCGCCCCGGCGAGATCCGGGCAGGCAAAGGAGGAGCGGCTGGTCGGCGCCGATCATGTGGGTTTCGCGGAAGGCCTCCGCCTCGGCCCCGGTGCCGACAGGATCGGCCACGACCGGATGGCCGACGAAATCGCAACTCATCCCGGCCGCTTCCATATAGGACGGCTCGAATGGAAAGAGCGCCAGCACATGGTCGATGACCGGCGCCATCTTCGCCGCGCGCCCCGGGCGCCAGGCCCAGACCGTCGGCGCGACATAGTGCATGGTCCTCAGCTCCGGCCTGAGCGCCCGCGCGGCGGCGGCGACGCGGAGGCAGAAATCCGGGCTGTCGATGGTGACGAGCGCGTCGGGCGCGATCTCGGCCACGGCCCGTGCCGTCTCGGCGATGCGGCGCTTCAGGTGGCGGTATTTCGGCAGGATCTCCACGAGGCCCATGACCGATAGCTCGTCCATCGGAAACCGGCTTTTGAGCCCCTCGGCCTCCATCCCGGGGCCGCCGATACCGTGGAATTCGATGCCGGGGGCGAGGGCCTTCAGCCCCGCCATCAGCGCGGCCCCGAGGGCGTCGCCGGAGGCTTCGCCCGCGATGAGGAAGAGCTTCATCGCTCCCGCGCCCAGAGAAAGAGGCCGGCGGCGGCGGCGGCATCCACCATCGCGGCGCGGTCGAGGAGGATCACGCCCGACGCCTCCCAGGCGATGCCGGCAAGGCCGGCTCCGGCGGCGGCGCGGACCGTCGAAGGCCCGAGCGTCGGCAGGTCGATGCGGCGGTCCTGACCGGGTTTCGGCGCCTTGTAGAAGACGCCCTTCGCGCCCTTCGGATCGGGCCTGAGCCCCGGCGCGTGGCGGGCGACGAAGTCGAGCATCGCATCCGTCCCCGGCAGGGTTTCGACCGCGAGGCAGAGCCCCTGCGCGACCACCGCGCCCTGCCCGAGATCGAATGCGTCGAGGCCCGCGACGATCTCGGCCGCGCGGCCGGCATCGCGGCGATCGGCCTCACCCGGCGCGCCGGCGAGAAGGCCGGGACCGGGGACGAGATCGGGCGCGAGGGTCTCGGCGCCCACGACCTCGAACCCCCAGTCCTCGAAGATCGCGATGACTTCCCGCAGCGCCCTGTCGTCGCCCTGACCGATCGCGGCGAGCAGCCGGGGGACGAGCGTCGCGGTCTTCGGGTCGAACATCTCGGGGTCGAGCCGGGGCCGGCGGATCGCCCCGGCGAAGGCGACGCGGGTCACGCCGCGCGCGGCGAGATCGTCGAGGAGGAGCGCCAGCCTTTCGAGACGGAACCGGATCGGGGCGACACCCGTAAAGTCGGCCGGAAATCCCTCGAGCTCGGCGACGAGGCAGGGTTCGCCCCGCTCCGCCAGCGCCGCGACGAGCCGGGCCGGAAGCCCGCCATGACCGGCGATGATCGCCGTCCCGCTCATCGCGGCGTGAGGAAGGAGCGGTCGGAGGGGCCGAGGATGAAGTCCAGCACCTCGCGCACCAGCGCGTTGTCGGGATTGTCGTCGGCGCGTGCCCGCGCGGTGTCGCGGAACGTGCCCTGCCCCAAGGCCGCGACGAGGTCGCGCAAGGCGGCGATGTCGGCGCGCCCTGCCCCGCGCCGCTTCAGCCCGACGAGGTTCAGCCCGTCGAGCGTGCCGCGCGGCCCGTGGACGAGGCCGTGCGGGATCACGTCGGCCGTGACCATCGTCACGGCGCCGATCATCGCGCCCCGGCCGATACGGACGAACTGGTGGACGCCGGAGAGACCGCCGACGATGACCTCGTCCTCGAGCACGCAATGGCCGGCAAGGGCGGCGTCGTTGACCAAAATCACCTTGTTGCCGATCTGGCAGTCATGGGCGACATGGGCTCCGGCCATCAGAAGGCAATCGTCGCCGATCCGAGTTACCCCGCCGCCGCCTTCGGTGCCGACATTGATCGTCACATGCTCGCGGATGCGGTTGCGCGCCCCGATCACCAGCGAGGTGTCCTCGCCGTGGAACTTGAGGTCCTGCGGGATCTCGCCGACCGTGGCGAAAGGGAAGATCGTCGTGCCGTCGCCGATTTCGGTCCGGCCGGTGATCACCGCGTGGCTCTTGACCTCGACGCCGCGGCCGAGCGCCACCTCGGCACCGACGAGGCAGAACGGCCCGATCCGGCACTCCGCGCCGACACGCGCCCCCGGCTCGACAAGGGCGGAGGGGTGGATACTGGCGCTGGCGTCGATGGTCATGCTCAGTCCCTGAGATCCATCATCGCCGCGATCTCGGCCTCGCAGGCAAGCTGGTCGCCGACCATCGCGCGCCCGTGGAACTTCCAGATCTTGCCGCCGCCGCGCTTCACCGTCATGTGCAGCTCCAGAATGTCGCCCGGCACCACCATGCGGCGGAAGCGGCAGGCGTCGATCGACAGGAAATAGGTCAGGAGATCGCGACCGACCACATCCATCGAGATGCCGACCAGCACCGCCGCCGCCTGCGCCATCGCCTCGACGACGAGGACGCCGGGCATGATCGGCTTGGCCGGGAAATGGCCGGTGAAATGCGGCTCGTTATAGGTGACGTTCTTGATCCCGACGCAGCCCTCATCCCTCACGATATCGACGACCTTGTCGATCAGCAGGAACGGGTAGCGATGCGGAATGATCCGCTGGATCAGATGGATATCGGCCTCAGTGATCGGCTCGGCTGTCATGCGCACGTCTCCCCACGCGATGATCGGGTCTAGCTAGCAACTCGTCCCGGCACTGGCAAGAAGAAGCGCTCAGTTGCCGTCGCCCGCAACCCCGGCGGGGTCCGCCTCCTCCGCCGGGTCCGGCAGCGGCACGTCCGCTCCCGCGCCGAGCGCGGTGTCGATCCGCGCGATCATTTCTCCGGTGATGTCGATCACGTCGGCGGCGAGGAAGATCGCGCGGGAATCGAGGACGGCGACGGCGCCGCGGCTGCGCAGGACCTCGCCCATCACCGGCAGCGCGGCGGTGTAGAAGCGCTGGCGTTCGGCTTCCTGAAGCTGGCCTATGGCCCTGGCCTTCTGATCCTGCGCCCGGCGGATTTCCGTAACCTTCGCGTCGAAGGCATCGGCGGCCACACGAAACTCTTCGGCCGGCATGGTGGCGCGCTTTTCGGTCAGGGCCTTTTCCTCGGCCGTCAGCTCCGCCTCGATCCGCCGGTTCTCGGCCGCAAGCTCGGCCGAGGCCGCCTCGATCCGCGCCTCGGCGCGCTGGCCCCAGAGCGTTTCGGCAAAGAGCCGGTCCTGATCGAGGGTCAGGATCGGGCTCTGCACCGCGGGGGCGTCCGCCTCCTGCGCGGTCGCGACACTGGCGCCGGCGACAAGCGCCAGCGCCAGCGCCAGCAGCGCGGACCAATGCCGGCCCATCAGAACCGCGTCGAGACAGTCAGGTCGAAATTCTGCTCGAGGTCGTAGCTCTCCTTGTCGAGCGCCTTCGAGAAGTTGAACCGCAATGGCCCGAGCGCGGTATCCCAGAAGATCGAGAACCCGATCGAGGAGCGCAGGTGCATGTCGTCGTCGATGACGCCGCCGAGCGTGTTGTCGAGCCCCCAGACCGAACCGAAATCGGCGAAGAGACCGCCGCTGATGCCGTATTCCTCGGGCAGGCCGAGCGGGAATTCCGCCTCGAGACGCGCGACGGCGAAGTAGTTGCCGCCGACCGCATCCCGGTTCGTCACGGTGAGGTCGCGCGGACCGATGCCGTTCGGCTCGAAGCCGCGGATCTTGCCGTTGCCGGTGAAGCGGTCCACCAGCCGGCTGTCGCCGTCGCTGGTGATCACCGCGCCGCCTTCGATTTCCGCCCGCAGCGTGACTTCCTCTCGGAACGCCTTCATCTGGTAGGAGGCGAGCGCGGTCGATCTGATCGACTGGATGTCGCCGCCGAGGCCGGCGAAGTCCTGCCCGAACTCGAGCCGCACCGACCGGGTCGGGTCGAGGCCGCCGATCCGGGTGTCGTAGGCATAGCGGTAGCCGAGCGCGCTGGTCAGTTCGGCGCCACGCGCCTCCTCGTTCTTCAGAAGCTGCGAGGAATTGGTTTCGACATCGGAGATCTCGTCCTGCGAGACCTTGTAGCTCAACTCGATGCTGCTGAACTCGCCCATCGGGAATTCGATCGACGGCGAGGCGCCGATCCGTTTCGTCGAGTAGAACGAATTGTCTTTGTCGGTGGTGTTGTAATAGGCCGTAAAGCGGAATTTCAGGTCGCGGTCGAGGAAGGCCGGCTCGATGAAGGTGATCGAGCTGTTCTGTGTGTCGGTTCCCGCCGAGAGATTGACGCTGACGAACTGACCGCGCCCGAGGAAGTTCGCCTCGCTGAGACCGATATTGAACCCGACGCCGCCGGAGACCGAATAACTTGCGCCGAAGGTGAGCGAGCCGGTGGGTTTTTCCTCGACGTTGACGTCGACGATGATCTGGTCGCCGGACGTGCCCTGGCGTGTGTTGACGTCCGCGGTCTCGAAGAAGCCGAGCGCCCGGGTCCGCTCCGCACCCTCGCGGATCGCGCGCGGATTGAAGGGATCGCCCTCGACCGTCTTGAACTGGCGCCGGATGACCTTGTCGAGCGTCGTCGCGTTCCCCTCGATGTCGATCCGTTCGACGAAGACCCGCGGACCCCTGGTCAGCGCGAAGACGATATCGAGCGTCTGGTCGCGTTCGTTGCGGGTGACGCGCGGCACGACGTTGAGGAAGTTCAGCCCCTGGTCGAGCGCGATCTTCTCCATCCGGCCGATGGTCGTATCGACCGCAACCGGCGAATAGGTCGCGCCGGGGCGGATCTTGACCACCGCATCGTAAGGCGCGGCATCGACGCCCTCGTATTCGCTGACGGTGGTGATCTTGCCGAACTTGTAGCTCAGCCCTTCGCGCACCGCGAAGGTCAGGAAGAACCCGTCACGCTCGCGCGAGAATTCACGCGAGACGGAGAGAACCTGGAAGTCGACATAACCGCGCGACCGGTAGAAGTCGGTCAGAAGCTGCTTGTCGAATTCGACCCGGTCGGCGACATAGGTGTCGCGCTGGATGATCGACCGCAGCAGGCCGGCCTGCTTGGTCCCCAGCACCTGCCGGAGGCGGCGGTCGGAATAGGCGCGGTTGCCGGTGAAGCTCAGCCGTTCGATCTCCGTCACCTTGCCTTCGCGGATCTCGAAGACCAGATCGACGCGGTTGTTGCCACGATCGATGAGGCGCGGCTCGACCCGCGCGGCAAGGCGGCCGGAATCGGCATAGGCCTGGGTGATCGCCGCGGCATCGGCCTCGGCCTGGGCGGCCGAATAGACCCGGCGCGCCTGCGACTTGACGATCCCGGCGAGGTCCTCGTCCTTCAACCGGCGGTTGCCTTCGAAGTTCACGATATTGACCACCGGGTTTTCCCGCACCCGGATGACCAGCGTCCCGCCGGAGGGGACGACATCCGCCGTGGCGAAGAGACCGGAGGCGATGAGCCGCTGGACCGCGTCGTTGAGGCCCGCCTCCGACACCGTCTCGCCCCGGGCGATTCCTGCGATCTTGACGATCGTCGCGGGTTCGATCAGCTCGTTGCCCTCGACCGCAAACCGGGAAAAGCTGTAGCTCTGCGCCTCTGCCTGGGTGAAGAGAAGCCCGCAAATCAAGGCCAGAGCGGCGAAAACCGCGCCCCTGGCCCGGCCCGTCAGGCCGATGCCGTTCTTAAATCCCTTGCGCCCGACCGCCAACATGCTCTGCCCCCCGGGTATTATTCACTACTCTCTGCCGAAGTGACTACCGGGAAAGGCGTACCTTGTCAAAAGGCACGGCGCGGCCCTTCAGGGCCGCGCCGGTAATTGGTGCAATTGGAGAACGCCTCTCGGGCGCTCAGTGCATGAACTGGTTCTCGGGCGCCTGGAACCGCGTGAGCTCGGTGCCGATCATCGCGCCGCCGGCAAGGCCGAGGACGATGGCGAGCGGGATCAGGATCCGGTCCAGCCCGAGGTCGAGCACCAGCGAAAAGCCGCGATATCCGCTCTGAATCATCTGCATGGGCCTCTACCTTTCAGTTACCGGTACGCTTGCCGAAAAAAGTAGGCGCGGAATATGGCGTCAATGCGGCGCCAAGGGGGCGCTATTGCGCTGCCGCGGCGCGGCAAGGACGGCCGTCGGCCCCCGGCTCCGGCCCCGCTCAGCGGCAGAAGAGGTCGTTGGTCAGCCCGAAGAGCATCAGCGCCAGCACGAGCGTGAGGCCAACCGCCATCGCGGCGTTCATGAACCGGTCCGAGGGCGGCTTGCCGCGCGCCCATTCATAGGCGTGAAAGACGAGGTGTCCGCCATCGAGGACCGGGATCGGGAAGAGGTTCAGAAGCCCGATCGCGGTCGAAAGCGCCGCGATCAGCCAGATGAACGACGCGAGCCCGGCGCTCGCCGCCGCCCCGGTCGCTTGCGCCATGCCGACTGGCCCGTTGAGGTTGCAGGTCGAGATCTTGCCCGCGACCATCGACGAGAGCGCCGAGAAGGTCGTCTCGACGATGCCCCAGGTCTGCCGGGCCCCCGATCGCAGCGCCTCGCCCAGACCCGGCGCCCGTGTCGCGGGGTCGAACATGAAGCTGCCCGAGATGCCGATCTGGTAGCCGGTCTCGAGCCCGCCATCCTCGGCCGTGACCGGGCGTTCGCGGGGCGCGAGTTTCGTCTCGAATTCCTTGCCGTCGCGCCAGACGGTGAGCGTGATCGGCTCGCCGCCGCTTTCCTTCACGATGGCCTGAAGATCGTCGAAGCGCGGCGTCGGCGTGCCGTTCATCGCAAGGATCACGTCGCCTTCCCGAAGCCCCGCATCCATCGCAGCACTTTTCGGCAGGACCGCGAGGATCAGCGCCGGGATCAGCGTCGGGCCGGATACCGTCACCTCCTGCCCGTCGCGCAGGACCCTGTAGTCGACCTGTGCTGCGGCCGGCAGCTTTTCCGCGACCTCGTCGAGCGCCTTGTAGTCGGGCGTCTCCATCCCCGCGACGGCAAGGATGCGGTCGCCGGGCCTCAGGCCGTTCTCGACCGGCAGCGGGCGGAGCGCCTCGATCTCGGGCGCGTCGGTGGCGACGCCGCTGACGAAGAGCATCGCGGCGAAGACGAGGATGGAGAGGACGAAGTTGAAGGCGGGGCCGGCGAAGACCGTGGCGGCGCGGGCCCACAAGGGGGCACCGTGCATCGTGTGGCGCCGCTCCGCGTCCGAGAGCCGCGACATCGCCGTCGTGTCGGCCCCGGCCGAGGCCGCGTTGGCGTCGCCGAGGAACTTCACATAGCCGCCGAAGGGCACGGCCGCGACCTGCCAGCGGGTGCCGCGCCTGTCCATCCGGCTCCAGAGCACCGGGCCGAAGCCGAGCGAGAAGACCTCGGCATGGATGCCCGACCAGCGGCCGACGATGTAGTGCCCGTATTCGTGCACCGCGACGATGATCGAGAGCGCGATCACGAACGCGCCGGCGGTATAGGCGAAATCGCCGAGCGAGGTCAGTAGGCCGGGAAAATCCAAGGTCAGGTCCTGTCGGTTTCGCCGATCACCTCGCCCGCGATGCGGCGGGCGGATCGGTCCATGTCGAAGATGATATCGAGGCTCGCGGCCGGTTTGCCAAGCCCGTCCTGACCGGAAAGCCGGTCGAGCACGTCCTCGACCACGCCCGCCATCGCGGTGAAGCCGACGCGGCCGGCGATGAAGGCGTCGAGGGCGGCCTCCTTCGCGGCGGTGAAGGCAGCACCGGCGAGCCCGCCCGCCGCCATCACCTCGCGCGCCAGCCGGAGCGCGGGATAGCGCGCCGGATCGGGGGCGGCGAAGCTCAGCCGCCCGATCTCGGCGAGGTTGAGGCGCGCCACCGGCAGATGCGCCCGGTCGGGCCAGTTCAGCGCATAGCCGATGGCGTGGCGCATGTCGGGTGCGCCGAGATGGCCGATCATGCCGCCGTCGCGGAAACTCACCAGCGCGTGGAGTAGGGATTCGGGGTGGACGAGAACCTCGATCCGGTCCGGGTCGATCCCGAAGAACTCCCGTGTTTCAATGACTTCCATCGCCTTGTTGAACATGGACGCACTGTCGATGGTGATCCTCTGCCCCATGTCCCAGTTGGGATGGGTGGAGGCCTCCGCGACCGTCGCGCGCGCGAGGTCTTGAAGCGGCCAGTCGCGGAACGCGCCGCCCGAGGCGGTGATGGTGATCCGCTCCACCGCGTCCATGTCCTCGCCCACGAGCGCCTGGAACACCGCCGAATGCTCGCTGTCGACCGGCAGGATGCGGGCGCCGTGGCGGGCGGCCTCCGCCATCAGCAAGGGGCCGGCGGTGACGAGGCTTTCCTTGTTGGCAAGCGCCAGCGTCGCGCCATGGGCCAGCGCCCGGAAGCCCGGTGCGAGACCGGCGGCGCCGACGATGCCCGACATCACCCAGTCGGCCGGCCGGTCGGCGGCCTCGGCCACCGCCGCGTCGCCCCCCGCCGTGGCGATCCCGCTGCCCGCGAGCGCGTCGCTGAGGTCGGGCAAGAGCGCCTCATCGGCGATGACGGCGATCTCGGGCCGCAGCGCCCGCGCCTGTTCGGCAAGCCGCCGGACATTGCGGCCGGCGGTCAGGGCGACGACGCGGTAGGCTTCCGCCCCGCCCTGCCGGGTCAGGAGATCGAAGGTGCTTTCGCCGATCGACCCGGTGGCGCCGAAGACCGAGACGCTGCGCATCGCTCAGAACCTGACAGCGGGCACGTCGGTCAGCTGCGCCACCAGAAGCATGAAGAGCGCGGCCCCGAGGAGCCCGTCGAAGCGGTCCATCAGCCCGCCATGGCCGGGGATGAGGTTCGAGGAATCCTTCACCCCCGCCTTCCGCTTGATGGCGCTTTCGGCGATGTCGCCGAGCTGCGAGGCAAAGGCCAGAAGCGCCGATATCCACAGCAGGTCGATGCCGGCGGTCGAGATGCGCAGGAAGACGAGTCCGACGGCGGCGGCGGCGATCCAGCCCGCCACGGTGCCCGACCAGGTCTTCTTCGGGCTGAAGCGCGGCCAGAATTTCGGGCCGCCAATGATGCGGCCGGCGAAATACCCGGCAATGTCGGTCACGACGACGACGAGAACCAGCCACAGGAGCCAGAGCAGCCCGTAGCCTTCGCGGAACGCGACAAGCCCGTAGCTCGCGATCATGATCATCGCCGCATAGGCGACGAAAGCGACCCGCATCGGCCGCTTCGGCCGCACCAGCCCGAAAATCGCCGGCAGGAGCAGCAGCGGCAACTGATAGGGGCTGTGCGAGACGAAGATCGTGGCGAGGATCATCGCGGCGGCGGCGGCGAGCACAAGCGCCTCGGCCGGCCGCGCCGGGTCGGTCATCCGCGCCAGTTCCCAGATCATCAGCGCCCCGGCAACGGTCGCGAGTGCGGCGAACCACGGCCCGCCGAGCCAGACGAGGGCGAGCCCGCCCACCGCCATCGCCGCCCCCGAGATCAGACGCGGGGCGAGGTCGCCCCATTTTCCGGGCTCGCTCATGCCGTCAGCGCGCCGCCGTAGCGGCGTTCGCGCGCGTGATAGCGCGACAGGATCGCCCCGAGCTCGGCCGGGGCGAAATCGGGCCACAGCGTCTCGGTGAATTCGTATTCGGCATAGGCCGACTGCCAGAGCAGATAGTTCGAGATCCGCGTCTCGCCGGAGGTGCGGATCACCAGATCGGGGTCCGGCAGGTCGTGGGTGTCGAGCCGCGCCTCGAGTGCTGCGTCGTCCACCGCCTCGGGCGCGATCCGGCCCGCCGCCACGTCCTCGGCCAGCTTGCGCGCGGCGCGGGCCAGCTCGTCCCGGCCGCCATAGTTGATCGCGACGGTGAGGTGCAGGCGGTCGTTGTCCTTCGTCTTCTCCTCGATCCCCGCCATCAGCTTTTGCAGCTTCTTGTCGAGCCGGTCGCGGCTGCCGATGAAGCGCAGGCGCACGCCCTCGGCCGAGAGCCGCTCCGCCTCGGACTGGATGTAGCGGGCGAAGATCGTCATCAGGCCGATGACCTCCTCGGTGGAGCGCTTCCAGTTCTCGGTCGAGAAGGCGTAGAGCGTGAGATAGCGGATGCCGAGCCCGGGTGCGGCCTCGACGATGGTGCGGACGCGCTCCGCACCCCGCCGGTGGCCGACGAGACGCGGCCAGCCGCGCGCGGTCGCCCAGCGGCCGTTGCCGTCCATGATGATGGCGACATGTGCCGGTGCGGCGCCCGTGATGTCCTTCGCGGCCATAGGCCCTGCCCTTTCCGGCCCCCGATGCAAGTCGTCAGACCTGCATGATCTCCGCCTGCTTGTCTTCCAGTGCCTTGTCAACGGCGGTGATGTACCGATCGGTCAGCCCCTGCACCTCGTCGTGCCAGAACTTCTGATCGTCTTCGCTCATCCCGTCGCCCTTGGCCTTCTTGATCTGGTCCATGCCGTCGCGGCGCACGTTGCGGATCGCGACGCGCGCGCTTTCGGCATATTGCGCGGCGACCTTGGTCAGCTCGCGGCGGCGCTCCTCGTTCAGCTCGGGGATCGGCAGCATGATGATCGTGCCGTTGAGCTGCGGGTTGATGCCGAGCCCGCTGTCGCGGATCGCCTTCTCGACCTTGCCGACGAGGCCCTTGTCCCAGACGTTGATCGTGACCATCCGCGGCTCGGGCACGTTCACGGTGCCGACCTGGTTGATCGGCGTCAGCGCGCCGTAGGCATCGACCATGACCGGCTCCACCATGCTCGCCGAGGCGCGCCCGGTGCGGAGCGAGGCGAATTCATGGCGCAGGGCCACCATCGCGCCGTCCATCCGGCGCTCAAGGTCGTCGATGTCGATTTCGATCTCGTCTGGCATGGGAAAGTCCGTCTTGGGTCGTCAATTGGCTGGTTCGCGCCCTTTACCATGAAAGGCGCGCGGAAGGATAGGATTCAACCGCTGACGCGGGTGTAGGTTCCTCTCCCGGAGAGAATTCCGCGGAAACCGCCGGGTTCGTCGAGCGAAAAGACGATGATCGGCAGGTGGTTGTCGCGGGCGAGCGCGATGGCCGAGGCGTCCATGACGCCAAGGTGCTTTTGCAACACCTCGTCATAGGTGACGGTGTCGTAGCGCTTTGCGTCGGCGTGCTTCCTGGGGTCCTTGTCGTAGACCCCGTCGACCTTGGTGCCCTTGAAGATCGCCTGGCAGGCCATCTCGTTGGCGCGGAGCGTCGCGGCGGTGTCGGTGGTGAAATAGGGGTTGCCGGTGCCGGCGGCGAAGATGCAGACCCGCTTCTTCTCGAGGTGGCGGACCGCGCGGCGGCGGATATAGGGCTCGCAGACCTGATCCATCGGAATGGCGCTGATCACGCGGGTATGGACGCCGAGCTGTTCGAGTGCGGCCTGCATCGCGAGCGCGTTCATCACGGTGGCGAGCATGCCCATGTAGTCGGCCGTCGTCCGCTCCATCCCCTGGGCCGAGCCCTGGAGCCCGCGGAAGATGTTGCCGCCGCCGATCACCATGCAGATCTCGACGCCGAGGTCGTGGACCGACTTCACCTCGGCCGCGATGCGGGCCACGGTCGGGGGATGCAGGCCATAGCCCTGATCGCCCATCAGGGCCTCGCCCGATATCTTCAGAAGAACGCGCTTGTAGGTGACCTTGGGTTCTTCCGCCCCTGCCATTCTCCGCTCCACTTGCCGCCTCGTTGGTTCCGGCGCAAAATGGAGGAATTCGCCGGCAGGTTCAACAGGCCTCGGCGGGAAAGCGGCAGCGGTCCGGGAAAGGCCCGCGGGAAAACATGAAGAATGGCAGTTACCGCACTGGATTTCATGGAGAAACTGGACCCGATGAAACCGGTGGTCATCGCCGGGCCGACGGCGTCGGGCAAATCCGCGCTGGCGCTTCGGCTGGCCGAGCGGCAGGGCGGCGTCATCGTCAATGCCGATGCGCTGCAGGTCTGGGCCGCGTGGCGGATTCTGTCGGCCCGCCCGACGGCCGCCGAGGAGGCCCGCGCGCCTCATCGCCTCTACGGGCATCTCGCCGCCGGCTCCGACTATTCCGTCGGCCACTGGCTGCGCGAGGTGGCGCCGCTTCTGCACGGGCCGGCGCGGCCGATCATCGTCGGCGGCACCGGGCTCTATCTCAGCGCGCTGACCGAGGGGCTGGCCGAGATCCCGCCGGTGCCGGCGGAGATCCGCGCCGAGGCCGATGCGCGCCTCGCCGCGGAGGGGGCGGCGGCGCTGCTGGCCGAGATCGACGCCGAGACCGCGTCGCGGATCGACCGGCGCAACCCCGCCCGCGTCCAGCGCGCCTGGGAGGTCGCCCGCGCCACCGGCCGCGGCCTTGCCGCCTGGCAGGACGGAACCGGCGCGCCGCTGCTGCCGGCCGGGCGCGCGACGCTCGTCGTCCTGGACGCGGAGCGCGACTGGCTGGCCGACCGCATCGACCGGCGCTTCGAGGCGATGGTGCGGACGGGCGCGCTCGACGAGGTCCGCGCCGCGCTTGCGGACTGGGACCCGAAGGCGCTCTGGGCGAAGGCGATCGGGGCGCCGGAACTCGTCGCGCATCTCAGGGGCGAATGGACGCTGGCCGAGGCGGTGAGCGCGGCGCAGGCGTCGAGCCGGCAATACGCCAAGCGGCAGCGAAGCTGGTTTCGCGGCCGGATGCGCGGCTGGACCTGGCTGCGGGCGGCGTGACGTCCCGGCCACGCTTCGCCGATCCCGCTGATTCCGCATATTTTTTCCTTGGGATTTGCCGGCTGGCTGGCTATTATCCCGCGACCGCTCAGACGAGCCCCCTTTCGCCGTCCGACCCGCCGGCCCGATCCTGAGGACCCTGCCCTTGAAGCTTTTCTCCGGCACGCCGCTGTCGCAATTCTCCGACAGGCCCGCAGCCGATCCCCGTCCTGACGCGACCAAGGACGCGGCGAAGGCCCCGGCGCCAGGTCGGGCCAAGACCCATTCCGCCGCGCCCGAGACCGCGATCCCCGAGCCGACCGCGACGTCGCCGCTGCGGATCGTGCCGATCCCGCGCCTCGCCGCCGGCGGGCGCTGGCGGATCGAGGCGATGCGCTCGCTCTCCGAACCGCTCCTTTTGTGGTTCACCCGCGGCCAGGGCCGGATCACGATCGGTGGCGTCACCCGGGGCTACGGCGCCCACAACGCGATCTTCATCCCGGCCGGCGTCATGCACGGGTTCGAGGCCGGCGCCCAGACCTACGGCACCGCGGTCTTCTTCGGCCGCGGTTGCCCGATCGCCCTGCCCGACGCGCCGCAGCACCTCCGGATCCGCGATGTCGGACCGCAGGCGGATCTGTCGGGCCTGATCGACAACATCCAGCGCGAACTCGAGAGCGGCAAGCCGGGCGCGGCCCGCGCCGCCCAGCATCACCTCGGCCTGCTTGGCGTCTGGCTCGAACGCCATGTCGGCGAGGACGGGGCCGGTGCGAAGAAGCCCGATGCCGCAAGACGCCTCGCCGCGCGCTACACGGCACTCCTGGAAAGCGACTTCCGCTCCGGCAAGGGGGTGGCGGAATATGCCCGCGCGCTTGGCGTCACGCCCACCCACCTGACGCGGGTCTGCAACCAGACCTGCGGCCGCTCCGCCTCGGACCTCCTGCACGACCGGGTGATCTTCGAGGCCCGCATCCTCCTCGCCGAAACCCGGATGCCGATCGCCCGGGTTTCGGAGGCGCTCGGCTTCACCTCGGCGGCCTATTTCACCCGCGCGTTCCAGCACCGCACCGGCAAGACCCCCTCGGCTTTCCGCCGCTCGGTCTGAGGCGACGCCATCGCGCGTGATGTCGTAAAAAGACCGAGAGTGACGGAATCGGGCGTTGACGCATCGTGAAAAAACGGGCGCAATGCGGGCGTGAGCAATTTTCCGTCCGCATCAACTGTCGCCCGATCCGGGGCACATGCGCGGCGGGAGCATAGAACGACTCGCAGGGAGAAAGCGAATGACCAAGCATTTCGCGCCGGATGTGCATCCGGCGGCCGTTGACTACGCCGAGGAAGTCCGCGCCGGCACACTGAGCCGCCGGGAATTCCTGACCCGGGCTTCCGCGCTCGGGGTCAGCTCAACCGCCGCCTACGGGCTCCTCGGCCTGAAGGCGCCGGCCCATGCGCAGGGTGCACCCAAGCAGGGCGGCACACTGCGGATGCAGATGGAGACCCGCGCCCAGAAGGACCCGCGCACCTGGGACTGGTCGGAACTGGCGAACTTCGCCCGCGGCTGGCTCGACTATCTCGTCGAGTACAACTCGGACGGTTCCTTGCGCGGCATGCTCCTGGAAAGCTGGGAAACGAACGACGACGCCACCGAATTCACGCTCAAGGTGCGGTCGGGGGTGAAGTGGAACAACGGCGACGCTTTCACCGCCGCCGATGTGGTGCACAACATCACCCGCTGGTGCGATGGCAATGTCGAGGGCAATTCGATGGCCGCGCGCATGGGCGGGCTCGTCGACGAGACGACCAAGCAGGCGCGCGCGGGCGCGATCACGCAGGTTGACGATCTCACCGTGAAGCTGACCCTGCCCGCCCCCGACATCACGATCATCGTGGGCATGGCCGACTATCCGGCAGCCGTCGTGCACCCGTCCTACGACAATGGCGATCCCGCGGCCAACCCGATCGGCACCGGCGCCTACCTGCCGGAAACCAACGAGGTCGGCGTGAAGCAGGTCCTTGTTCGCAATGCCGATCACACCTGGTGGGGCACCGAGGTCTATGGCGGCCCCTGGCTCGACCGGATCGAATACATCGACCTCGGCACCGACCCGTCCTCGTTCCTCGCCGCCGCCGAGGCGGACGAGATCGACATCACCTACCGGACGGATGGCGACTTCGTCGAAATCTTCGACGGGCTCGGCTGGCAGAAGTCCGAGGCGGTCACCTCTGCGACGATCTCGGTGCGCTTCAACCAGGACGCCGACCTCTACAAGGATGTCAACGTCCGCAGGGCGCTGCAGATGGCGGTGGACAACGCGGTTGTGCTCGAACTGGGCTATGCCGGGCTCGGCTCGGTCGCCGAGAACCATCACGTCTGTCCGATCCATCCGGAATATGCCCAGTTGCCGCCGCTCGCCGTCGATCCCGCAAAGGCGAAGGAGATGATCGCCGCAGCGGGCCATGCGGATACCGAGTTCGAGCTGATCTCGCTCGATGATGGCTGGCAGGCGGCTTCCTGCGATGCGGTCGCGGCCCAGATCCGCGACGCCGGCATCAACATCAAGCGGACGATCCTGCCCGGATCGACCTTCTGGAACGACTGGCTGAAATACCCGTTCTCGGCGACCGAATGGAACATGCGCCCGCTCGGCGTCCAGGTGCTCGCGCTGGCCTACACGACCGGCGCGGCCTGGAACGAGACGGCCTTCGCCAATGCCGAGTTCGACACGCTCCTGGCCGAGGCCATGTCGATTGCGGATGCCGACCAGCGCCGCGAGGTGATGGCGAAGATCGAGAAGATCATGCAGGACGAAGGTGTGCTGATCCAGCCCTACTGGCGTTCGATCTACCGCCACTTCAAGGTGAACGTGAAGGGCGCGGAAATGCACCCGACCTTCGAGCATCACCACTACAAGTGGTGGATCGACGCCTGATCCGGATCCCGGCGGGCGCGGCGGGCTTCTGTCCGCCGCGCCCGCAATCCGGTCCATGCCGGCACCCGGTTCCCCCTGCCCCCGCCGACGCGGGAGGAAGGACAAGGTAGACCATGCTCAGATTCCTTCTCCGACGGCTTTTCACGATGGCGCTCACGGCGCTCTGCCTGACTTTCATCGTGTTCTTCCTGACCAACCTGCCGCCGAACCTCGAAAAGCTGGCGAAATCCGAGGCTGGCAGCCGGATCTCCGACGCCGAGGTCCGGAGCTGGCTCGACAAGAACGGCCATGGCAGCCCGCTCCTCGTCCGCTACGGCGAATGGCTCGGCGTCATGCCGGGCTGGACCCGCGAGGAGAACGGCGTGACCAGGGGCCGCTGCATCGCCCGCGGCCAGGATCCGGCCACTGCGCCGACGTTCTGTGGCGTGTTGGAGGGGAACTGGGGATTTTCGTCGGTGTTCAAGGACGATGTGGGCACGATCATCGGCACCCGGCTCGGCCTGACCGGGATTCTGATGTTCTGGGTCATGGTGCTGATGGTGCCGGCCGCGCTCCTCATCGGCGTGCTGGCGGGGATGCGCGAGGGCTCGAAGCTCGACCGCTCGCTCTCGACCTTCTCGATCGCCTCGACCGCGACCCCGGAATATGTCTCGGGCGTCATCCTGATCGCGGTCTTCGCGACCTCGATGGGCTGGAAGGTGTTCAAGGGCACCGCCACCTCGGCGATGGACAGCATCACCTTCGAGAACTTCTTCCTGCCGGTCCTGACCATCGCGCTCTACGGTATCGGCTACATCGCCCGGATGACCCGCGCCTCGATGACCGAGGTGATGACGGCACAGTATATCCGCACCGCGCGGCTGAAGGGCGTCTCGTTCGGCAACGTGGTGATGAAGCACGCGCTCCGGAATGCGCTGATCGCGCCCTTCACGGTGATCATGCTGCAGTTCCCCTGGCTCCTGAACGGCGTCGTGATCGTCGAGACGCTCTTCAACTACAAGGGCTTCGGCTGGACGCTGGTCCAGGCGGCCGGCAACAACGACATCCAGCTCCTGCTCGGCTGCTCGGTCGTCGCCGTCGTCGTGGTGCTCACCACACAGCTCATCTCCGACGTGGGCTACGTCTTCCTCAACCCCAGAATCAGGATCAGCTGACATGGAAGAGCTTGGTTGGGGTGCCATGCTCCTCGGACTGGCGAAGCAGTTCCTGCCGGTCTGGATCGCGCTTGTCGTCACCTTCGCGCTGTCGATCCGCTACAAGAGGCGGCTCGGGCTCTACGGCAAGCTCTTCGATTCCAATATCGGCATGACCGGCTTCGCCATCGTCATGTTCTGGGTCTTCTCGGCGCTCTTCGCCGACCTGATCGTGACCCATGACACGCTGAGCCAGATCAGCCAGATGAAGAACAAGGCCCCGGGCACACCGACGCCCGACGGGCTTGGCTGGTATCTGCTCGGCGGCGACCACCTCGGGCGCGACGTCTTCAGCCGGATGGTGGCCGGGAGCCGCGTGGTGATCCAGATCGCGCCGCTGGCGACGCTCTTCGCCTTCATGGTCGGGGTGACGCTCGGCCTGCCGGCGGGCTATTACGGCGGCCGGCTCGACACCGGGCTCTCGTTCCTCGCGAACCTCATCCTCGCCTTCCCGGTGATCCTGCTCTTCTACCTCCTCGTGACGCCCGAGATCGTAAAGACCGGCTTGCCGCAATATATCGCGATCGTGCTCTTCCTCTTCCCGATCGTCTTCCTGATGGTGCTCATCAATTCGCGCTACTACGTGAAACCCAATTTCCGGACGAAGGTTCTGATCGCAATTGCGGTGATCGGCGGCTATCTCTACCTCTCGCTCGTGGGCGAGGTCGGCAGCAAGGTCGCGGTCCTGCCGAACGCCATCGACCTCATCCATATGCCCGGCAACATCCTCATCGTCTTCGTCTCGGTGGTCTTCGTGAACTCGCCCACCGTCTTCCGCATCGTCCGCGGCATCACCCTCGACATCAAGACGCGCGACTATGTCTCGGCCGCCCAGACAAGGGGCGAGCGGCCCTGGTACATCATGCTCTGGGAAATCCTGCCCAACGCCCGCGGCCCGCTCATCGTCGATTTCTGCCTGCGGATCGGCTACACCACGATCCTCCTCGGCACCCTCGGCTTCTTCGGCCTCGGCCTTTCCCCCGAAAGCCCCGACTGGGGATCGACGATCAATGCCGGCCGCAAGCTCCTCACCATCGCGCCGCACCCCGCCATCGTGCCGGCGCTCGCGCTGATGAGCCTCGTGCTCGGCCTCAACCTGCTCGCCGACGGGTTGCGCGAAGAAAGCCTGAAGGACTGAGCCGATGCCGCTCCCCTTTCATTGTGGCGCAAATACCTCGGGGGTCCGGGGGCAGCGCCCCCGGCCTCTCCGGAAGGGAGAAGACCGATGACCAAATGGGACCATGACGGCCCGATACTCGAGATCGAGAACCTCTCGATCAGCTTCTTCACCCGGCTCAGGGAAATCCCCGCCGTCATGGATTTTTCCTGCGTGGTCCAGCCCGGCGAGGCGATGGGGCTCGTGGGGGAGAGCGGCTGCGGCAAGTCCACCGTCGCCCTCGGGGTGATGCGCGACCTCGGCAAGAACGGCCGGATCACCGGCGGCACGATCAAGTTCAAGGGCCGCGATCTGACCACGATGAGCGAGGAGGACCTCCGCCACATCCGCGGCTCCGAGATCGCGATGATCTACCAGGAGCCGATGGCCTCGCTGAACCCGGCGATGAAGATCGGCCCGCAGCTCATGGAAGTGCCGATGATCCATGAGGGCGTCGCGAAGGAAGAGGCGTGGAAACGCGCGCTCGAAGTCGTGCACGACGTCCGCCTGCCCGACCCGGAGCGGATCCTGAAGTCCTATCCGCACCAGCTTTCGGGCGGCCAGCAGCAGCGCATCGTCATCGCCATGGCGCTGATGTCGAAGCCGGCGCTTCTCATCCTCGATGAGCCCACGACCGCGCTCGACGTGACGGTCGAGGCGGCGGTGGTCGATCTGGTCAAGGATCTCGGCCACAAATACGGCACCTCGATGCTCTTCATCTCGCACAATCTCGGCCTCGTGCTCGACACCTGCAACCGGCTCTGCGTGATGTATTCGGGCGAGGCGGTGGAGACGGGCAGCATCGAGGATGTCTTCGACAAGATGCAGCATCCCTACACCCAGGCGCTCTTCCGCTCGATCCCGCTGCCCGGCGCGGACAAGAACTCGCGGCCCCTCGTCGCGATCCCGGGCAACTTCCCCTTGCCGCATGAGCGGCCTCAGGGCTGCAATTTCGGCCCGCGCTGCGATTATTTCGAAGCCGGGCGCTGCGACAAGGGTGATATCTTGATGCAGCATGTGAAAGGCAACGACCGGCACGACACCCGCTGCCTCAGGGTGGACGAGATCGACTGGAACGCGCCCTTGAAGGCGGTGGTCAAGACCGAGAAGACCCCGATCGGCAAGGTCGTCCTCAGGATGGAAGACCTGAAAAAATATTACGAGGTCAACGCCAACGCGCTTTTCGGCGGCGGCGACACCAAGGTGGTGAAGGCCAACGAGACGCTGAGCTTCGAGGCGCATGAAGGCGAGACGCTCGCCATCGTCGGCGAGTCGGGCTGCGGCAAGTCGACCTTCGCCAAGGTGCTGATGGGGCTGGAGGTCGCGACCTCCGGCCAGATCCTGCTTTACGACAACGAAATTCAGTCCACCCCGATCGAGGCCCGCAATACCGAGACGGTCTCGGGAGTGCAGATGGTGTTCCAGAACCCCTTCGACACGCTCAACCCCTCGATGACCGTCGGCCGCCAGATCACCCGCGCGCTCGAGATCTTCGGCGAGGGCAATTCCGACGCGGATCGCCACAACCGGATGCTGGAGCTTCTCGACCTCGTGAAGCTGCCGCGCGCCTTCGCCGACCGCATGCCGCGCCAGCTTTCGGGCGGGCAGAAGCAGCGGGTGGGCATCGCGCGCGCTTTCGCCGGTGGGGCGAAGATCGTGGTGGCGGACGAGCCTGTCTCGGCCCTCGATGTCTCGGTGCAGGCCGCTGTCACCGATCTCCTGATGGAGATCCAGCGCAAGAACCGCACGACGCTCCTCTTCATCTCCCACGACCTCTCCATCGTCCGCTATCTCGCCGACCGGGTGATGGTGATGTATCTCGGCCATGTGGTGGAACTGGGCACCACCGATCAGGTCTTCTCGCCGCCCTACCATCCCTATACCGAGGCGCTGCTTTCCGCCGTGCCGATCGCCGATACCAAGGTCAAGAAGAAGCGGATCGTTCTGGAAGGCGACATTCCCTCGGCGATGAACCCGCCGCCGGGCTGTCCCTTCCAGACCCGGTGCGGCTGGAAGTCGAAAGTGCCGGGCGGGCTTTGCGACACCGAGATGCCGCCGGTCCGCACGCTCGCGAACGGCCATCAGATCAAGTGCCACCTGTCGGACGCGGAATTCGCCGGCATGGAGCCGGTGATCAAGATCGCGGCCGAGTGAGCTGCGGCAGCATGAGGCTCGTGGCCCCAAGGACCGCGACCCGCGCCCCGGTGCCGATCTTGTAGCGGGCAAGGCCCGGCGCGTCCTCGGTGTTCACGTCGCCGAGGTCGAGCATCCCGTAGCCCTCCGCCTTGAGGCGGAGCGTGGCCCGCCAAAGGAGGAGGTTGTGCGCATTGAGGCGCCGCCCTTCCGGCCCCGACCAGCCGACATGATAGCTGGCCCAGGGCCGGTGCAGAAGGAAGAGCATCGCGGCGATCTGCTCCCCCCGGTGGCGCGCCTCGGCGTAAAGCGCGCCGGCCGGATCTCCGGCCAGCCAGGAATGGGTGAACCTGGCGGGAAGCGCCCGGTAGCCGCGCGCCGTCTGCTGCGCCGCGTCCCGCGTGAGAAGCGATGCGACCTCTGCCGGACCGGCCGGGCCAAGCCGGACGCGCATCCCCGCCTCTTCCGCCCGGACCAGCCGGTTGCGCCATTTGCCGTGCAGCCCGGCCCGCAGGCGATCCGCGTCGGGCCCGAGGTCGAGGAGCGCGACATGGCGCGGGGTGAGGAGCGGCACGGTGCCCCAGCTCCCGGCCCCGGCCCGTTCCGGCACGACGACGAGCGGCGCGGCGGCGCGCGCGAGGCTCCGCAGCGCCGCCCGTTCCTCGGCCGGCGAGACCGGCGCCGTCCAGACCGGCCCGCGCAGGAGAAGCGAGAACCGCAGCGGACCGATGCGCCGCGAGACGATGCGGGCGAAGCCGACCGGATCGGGCCCGCGCAGGATGCCGGCAAGCCGCGTCACCCGGCCGAGCCGCTCCAAGGCCGCCGCATAACCCCGACTTTGCTGCAGCGGCAGGGCCGTCACGCTGCCGTCCTCCGCGCCGATTCCATCCCAGACAATTTTCATCACCGCATTAAGCGCGCGGAAACCTAACGCGCGCCTAATGGCGGCATGAGACAGATTCGCACCCCCCACACCCCTGCCGTCCACGGCATTCACGCCCCCGCCGCGCGGCTGACCTTCTCGGCCGCGATGCTGGTCGCGATGGGCCTGTCCGCGGCCTTCCTCGTCGTGCTCGCGGGCTTCACCGCGGCGATGACGATGATCTGGCCCGGCTGAGGCTCAGCGATAGAGCAGCGACCGGCCGTCGTGGAAGAGGTGGACCTTCGCCGGGTCCACGCAGAGCCCGACCTCTGCGCGCCGCAGCCCGGCATGGATGCCGGGCAGCTTGGCGATGACCGGCGCCGCCCCTTCCTCGGCCGCGAAATAGAGCAGCGTCACCTCGCCGAGCGCTTCGGTGATCTCCACCCGGCCGCGCCAGGCCGGCGCCGGATCGTCGGTCGGCACGAAATCCTCGGGCCGGATCCCGACCCGGACCCTGAGCCCCGTGTCGCCGGCGCCGGTCGGGACCGCCGACGTCACCGTCCCGCCCGAGGCGAGCCTCACCGTGGTCAGGGCGCCGGTTCCGGTCACCTCGCCGTCGAGAAGGTTCATCGCCGGCGAGCCGATGAACCCGGCGACGAATTCGTTCTCCGGGCGCTCGTATAGCTCCAGCGGCGTTCCGACCTGCGCGACGCCGCCGCCCGCCAGCACCACGATGCGGGTGGCGAGCGTCATCGCCTCCACCTGGTCGTGGGTGACGTAGATCATCGTCGAATCCGGCATCTTCTCCTTCAGCTGCGCGATCTCGATCCGGGTCGCGACCCGCAAGGCCGCGTCGAGGTTCGAGAGCGGCTCGTCGAAGAGATAGACCTTGGGGTCGCGGACGATCGCCCGGCCGATCGCCACCCGCTGGCGCTGCCCGCCCGACAGCGCCTTCGGCAGCCGGTCGAGATAGGGGGTGAGTTGCAGGGTCGCCGCCGCCTTCTCCACCGCGGCCCCGATCTCGGCCCGGGATTTCTTCGCGATCTTCAGCGCGAAGGCCATGTTGTCGCGCACCGTCATGTGCGGATAGAGCGCGTAGGACTGGAACACCATCGCGATCCCGCGCTGCGCCGGGGGGACCGCGTTCATCACCTCGCCGTCGATCTCGAGCGTGCCGGCGGTGATCGTCTCGAGCCCGGCGATCATCCTGAGTAGCGTCGATTTCCCGCAGCCGGACGGGCCGACGAAGACGATGAGCTCGCCCTGCCGGATGTCGAGGTTGATGTCCTTCAGCACCGGCACGTCGCCGTAGGCCTTGACGATGCTCGTCAGTTTCAGACCGGCCATCTCCGCCCCCCCCTCAGATCGTCCGCTGCAACAGGCAGCACTGCCACGGCGAAAGCGCGATGCGGCCACCCGGCCCGGCGACGGCCCCGCCGAGCCCGGCGCCGATATCCTGCCAGCCCGCCCCGGGACCCGCGATCCCGGCCGGACGGTCGGAGAGGTTGATCGCGACGAAGACCGCTTCCGCCCCCTGCCGCCGGGTGAAGCGGATCACTCCGTCCTCGGCCGCCATTCCGCCTTGCGTGCCCCGCGCCAGCGCCGGATGCGCGTGGCGAAGCGCGATGGCGCGGCGGTAATGCGCCGTCAGCCCGGCCGGATCGGCGCCGATGACGCCGACCGCCTTGGCCAGATGCTCCGCCGGCACCGGCAGCCAGGGCTTTCCTTCTGAAAACCCGCCATTGCGGTTGTCGCGGTCCCAGACCATCGGCGTCCGGCAGCCGTCGCGGCCCTTGAATTCCGGCCAGAACTCGATGCCGTAGGGGTCGTGCAGATCCTCGAAGGCCAGATCGGCCTCGGTCAGGCCAAGCTCCTCGC
>WOYI011352735.1_pt1 | contig 23296 bp, 26 predicted proteins | sample 6423411 | NCBI WGS metagenome assembly WOYI01 (sample SAMN13441803, study PRJNA592873) | oil field metagenome | biome: oil field; feature: oil-well bore; material: oil-contaminated soil; isolation source: oil-contaminated soil from oil-well borehole | place: Germany: Wietze | collected 2016-10-18 ... | reverse complement strand
AGTCAGTCAGCGTCTCGGCATCGGCGGCGCTCATGGCCGCGGCGACTGCCGCTAGCGATCCTTGGTCGCTAGATCGTTGAGAGTTGTCTTGAGTTTTTTTCAGGAACGTGATGTCACGATCCTTCTCGGCGAGCTCAGCACGCAACCGCACCAATTCGGCACGCTCGGCCGCCGACAGATCCCCATCGGGTGGGACCCCGCGTGCATCGGCGGCAGCCCCGTCCCGAACTCGTTCGGCAGCAACCCATTTGCGGAACAGATTCTCGTGCACATTCAACTCTCGGGCAACCTCGGCGACCGAGCGGCCACCATCAATCACCCGCCGAGCAGCCTCCACTTTGAACTCCGGCGTAAACGACCGACGAGTCCGAGACATCCCGACATCCTTCCAGCAGGACCCTGCGTCCCGCTATCTCAGGTGTCCACTCAAACTGGGGAAGCTCAAACGACTTGGCAAGCCTCGTAGCGTCCTCGACGAGATCACTGAGACTGCTCGGCAGCGGCCGAACTTCCGTCACGTCACCGTCGAACGCAGGTAGTCCAACAAGGCCTGGCACACCGGGTCGGGCCCAGGCCATCGCCGTCCACAGGCCCGCACTGTCCTCGCGGCCCAACCGTTCAGCAGTGGAGTGCGCGACCATGATGCACGCCGACCACGCGTCGCACACGAGCAGCGCCTGTCCATGCGGCACCCTGTCGTTGCGTTGAAACGCGATACCCCATTCCGGGGAGCGTCGTTCGAGTTCGCAGCATCTCCACGTGCGCGGCTGCACTGACGACATTCTGAAGTCCCTTCTCTGCATGCTGAGATGGGGGCCAACCCTGCCAGATGCTTCTAACGGTCCGTGGTTTCGCAAGGCAGAGGGGTCAGCGGATGGTTTCCCGCGCAAAACTCAGCACTCGCCGCAGCGGCACGCCAAGTATCTGTACCGGATGCAAAAGGCGCTCACGCTGCTGATCGGCAATTCGACCAGCTTCGCTTGGTCGGAGCGTCGGACAGGCGCACAATCCGGCTTGCGGTGCACCTGCCGAAGCGGCCCTGGGGAATGTGCCCGTGGCGATCCACGGTGATCCCGGCTTATCCGGGTGACTGTCCCAGCCGGGTCAGGAATGCGTGAACGCCGCCGGGGTCTTCAGCCAGGCGCAGCAGCCGGTGGCCGGCGGGAAGGTGACGCAGGGCGGAGCGGATCGCGCGGCGGTCATCCGGGCGTGCCTGACTGACCACGGCTCTGGGGTCGAGTAGCGCCACCCCCGCGAGCGCGACGAGATCCTGAGAGTGACGTTCCGGGTCCCGGCTGTCCACGATCCGCGCATGCGCCTTCGCCACCAGTGCGCCCAACAGGTTCGGGCGGCGGACATAACCCACCCGGCCGCCCACGTTCACCGGCACCCGTTCGGCACGGGTCAGAGCCTGGTTCCCGCCACCTGCCGATAGGCCGCGGCGGCCCGTGCTGGTCGTCGGATAGCGCTGCTGGCGGTCGAGGCCCTCGGGGATCATCACATCAATGACGGTCCTACCTCGGGTGAACCGGTATCCGAAGCCGTCCTCGGTGGGGCTTTCGGTGAAATCGTTGTCGGTCAGGTAGATCGCCGTGCTGCGCAACGCATCACGGCGCGTCCAGACCCCGACCACCATGTCGCCGTCGTCGGTGGGGCGATGCTCGGTGACGCCGTGCTCGGCCAGGTGCAGTGCGGTCATCTGTCCACCTACGAGGACCCAGGGCGGCGGGTCGGTCTCCTCGAAGTCCAACAACGTCAACCACATCGCCGCCTGATGCTCGGGCATCGGTGTCAGCACCACCGGTTCCCGCTCCACCGTCGGAACCTTCTCCGGGGTGGCGCGCAGGATGGTGTCCCACGCGCGCAAGTCGCCGAGGGTGATCGTGGATGCATCCCCGGCAGTCAGTGCGCGCAACGCGTGGATATGCGTGTCGCGTTCGAGCTGATCCAGCGCGGGTGCCAGCCCGACGCGGGTGCACATCCGGTTCACCGCACCGCCGATGTCCTCCGCGCTGGCCTGGGTGTCATCGGGTGCGGATTCGGCGATGGTGCAGAACAGTTCGGTGGCACCGGCCATTGACTGGCCAGTGATGGCGGCGATCGCCGCCACCGGCGCAGCGTTATCAGCAGTGAGGTTTTTAGGCACCGGGATCATGGCCTGCGGGCAGCGCGCAGCGCGTCGCCGATGAGGTTGCAGCCAGCTGTGCGGGTACGGGTGTCGGTGTCCTCGGTGAGGTCGACACCGGCGATCAATCGCGGTGCGACAGCGGCGTCGAACACGTCGGCGTCGGTGACCCGCAGCGTGAGATTGCCTCGCGCACTGTCGATCAAGACGAAGTCGTCCACCAGCTTCTGCCGGGTCCGGTCGCTGACATAGGCGTCGGCGGCTCCACCTGTGGCGAGCCCAAGACTATAGGCGTCGATGGCGCTGATCCCGGTGGCCATGACACCGCTGCTGCTCAGAAGCTCCGCCAGGTCGCGCTCACCGACCCTGTAGCGATGCACCGACTGCGCCCGGCGCGACAGCCAACGCTGCACCTGCGCACACACATCGGTGCCGCCCTCACCCACGTTGGCCAGGCGGTGGCGCAGGCGGGTGCGTTCGGTTGGGGTGAGCCCTTCGTGGCGGCCGTCGCACAGCGCTGCGGCACCCCAGGCGATGCGCGGGGAGAACGAGCGCCCGGTGGCACCGGCACTCATCAGGTCGTGGTGACGATCCAGGCTGTCGGCGTCGATGAGCCACTGGTTGCCGGCCATCGTCGCGGTCAGCGTGCCGTGGGCGATGAGCGCACGCACGCGGGAAGGGGCCACACCTAGACGCTGCGCGGCTTGGGCGGCAGTAATCAGCTCATCCATGAACACAACTATAGCGATATCGCTATAGTTGTGTAAATACCAGCTGGTAGCAGTCCTACTGCTAGCGGGTGATGCCCCTCAATACGTTCTCGATGATGCTGCGGGCGGCGGCTTGCGCACGAGGGTCGCCGGCATCGAGCAGGTCCACAGCGGCCACAACGGAGGCCGCGGCGTGGGAATCAGCGTCGGAACGCGGTACGACGGCGAGGTCATCGACCACCCAGATCACCGCGTTGGCAATCTTGTCGGAGCCCGCCTCCCGGAGCCCGTGATCGCTGAGCAGGTCGTCAACGTCAGCGGCGGCCGCATACACCCGCACCGGGCCGGAACCATCCAGATCACCGATCACGTGGCCGATCGCACCTCGGTATCCCAGAGCCCGGCGACCATCCCGAGGAGGCGTACGCCCGCGTCGTCCACGAGATATTCCGAGCCGCGCGGAACGTTACCGCTACCAATCCGGAGTGGATGGGTGATCAGGAGCCGCGTGCGTTGTTCCGTGCTTTCGGCAAGTACTACTGGTGGGTCGGCGGAGGCCACGCCGCGACCTCGCCCGAAGTTAGAAGCCCTTGGCGCGTAGTTGAACAGCTTGGTCTGGACTGCTCGTAGACACCGCCAGGTGAGCTGCGGCGGCCACGGCCAACTCGGCATTCGCAGCGCCCTGCTCGGGAAGCGCGCTGTGTGCTGCCGGTCCAACATACGGTACGCAGTAGGTCCTCGCCGACGTAGAGGATGCGTCGACCGCTGGCGTCGATCTGCGGCGGATCGGCAGCGTGATGGTGGTCCAAACGGGCTTGCGGCCCGAATTGGCGAAAGGCCGCACCGTCGGCCGCGTATTCGTCCTGGTGATAGACGCGGCACCATTCCCATCGCACCGCGGCATCGGGCGGTTCCCAGTACCAGGTCGCATCTTTGTCTACGGTCGGCAGCGGCCGCGCCGGTGGCCGTAGCCGTCTGATCATCCGGCTGCAGTCAGCGCTCGTGCGACCTTGATGACCGATGCGCTGCCGTGGGCGACCAGTTCGTCACGCGGGGTACGGCCATCAAACTCGATGTTGGGGTGCATGACCCACCGCGACAGGCTGACCGGTCCACCGGGAAACGACGACTGCAGGACGTCGAGATCTGGTAAGGCGCCGGTCACGTTGTCCGGGTTGAATTGCCAGCGGGAGAGCCGCCATTCTCTACCCACTTTGATACCGACCAGCTTTCGCGATTCGAGCTTGTCGGTGACGCTTTGCGGACTGATGGAAAGCAGTTGCGCAGCAGCTTGTCTGCCAATGCTGTTGGCGGCGAGCTGGCGGCGCTGGAGACGGGTTGATCATCACCGAAAGGGTCGTTCATGTTGACGGCAGCACCCTCACCGATACCATCGACTGCCGCGTCGAGGTGGACCTCAGCGGATCGTTCGACGAGGTCCCTGATAGGGAGCGATTACATTGCAGGACATCGGATCTCGTCCGATGTCTGACTCACTGTCCAGGATCAGGGTTCCTGGAAAGGCACCTTGAGACGGACTACACCGCGACGACGTCGACGAAGTCGTGAAGGCCGTGGAAGTCACTGACGTTTCGTGTGTAAAGCCTCGCCGAGTGCGCGTGAGCGGTCGCTGCGATGAGCAGGTCCATTGAGCGTGCTCGTGGCTGACGTTCCACATCCACGACCGCAGCAGCAATCTGGCCGTAGCTAGCGGCTACGGCCTCATCAACCGGTAGCGCGTCAAAGGCGCGTTGGAGCACCAGAAGTCGCCGTAGCCGCTCTGCACGTACAGCGCGTTCCTTGGCCACGAGTACGCCGAAATGCAGCTCGGCCAACGTCACGCTGCTGATCGCGAGATCACCATCGAGGGGGCCGACATCCGCTGCGATCACCGCGCTGGTGTCAAGGATCGCCCTCACCGGGCCGTCCACGGATCGCGCACGCCATGAGCTATCTCGCCACGGTCGAGATCCCAGGAGGGGTCAGCGGGCCCGGCGAACAGCTCGGCGACGTCGGTCCACCGCCGCCACACCCGCGGTGTGGCGGGCACCAGCCGAGCACCTGGCCTACCTGCCACGGTGATCGTAATTTCCTCGCCCTCTTCCACACGCCGAATGAGGTCGGAAGCATTCTGGCGCAATTCGCGTAGCCCCACAGTCTCCACTCGACAAAGATAGCACAAGTGCTACGCTTTAGAGAAGCTGGCCGCCGTGACCTCATCGACGTAGTCCGGTGAACGTACCGAATATCAGATTTCCGAACCCGCGCTTTTTGAGCTTCCCCAGTTTGAGTGGACACCTGAGATAGCGGGACGCAGGGTCCTGCTGGAAGGATGTCGGGATGTCTCGGACTCGTCGGTCGTTTACGCCGGAGTTCAAAGTGGAGGCTGCTCGGCGGGTGATTGATGGTGGCCGCTCGGTCGCCGAGGTTGCCCGAGAGTTGAATGTGCACGAGAATCTGTTCCGCAAATGGGTTGCTGCCGAACGAGTTCGGGACGGGGCTGCCGCCGATGCACGCGGGGTCCCACCCGATGGGGATCTGTCGGCGGCCGAGCGTGCCGAATTGGTGCGGTTGCGTGCTGAGCTCGCCGAGAAGGATCGTGACATCACGTTCCTGAAAAAAGGCGCTTCCGGGTTTTTCGTGGGTCCGATGTGGGCGTGACGGGCGTCAGCGGCAGGATGTGGGGTATGCGCGACACCGAGCTGTACCGCCATCTGCTGGGACTGGAGACTCCGTGGAAGGTGGGGCGGGTCGAGCTGTCAGCAACCGACGGGCGAGTGGACGTATGGGTTGCCCATCCGGCCCGGACCCGGTTCGCCTGCCCGGATTGCGATGCCGTGCTGTCGGTCTATGACCACTCGGCTGAGCGGGCGTGGCGGCATGTGGACTCGTGTGCGTTTTCGACGTTCCTGCATGCCAGTCCGCCGCGGGTGGACTGTCCCGAACACGGGGTGCGTCAGGTTGGGTTGCCGTGGGCCGAGCCGCACTCGCGGTTCACGACGTTGTTCGAGCGGCTGGCCATCGACGTGCTCGCCGCGTGCGACGTAGCGTCTGCCGCGAGGTTGCTGCGGGTCAGCTGGGACCAGGCGTGGCACCTGATGGACCGTGCCGTGGCCCGCGGCCTGGCCGCCAAACCGCTGAACGTACCGGTCCACGTCGGGGTCGATGAGAAGGCGGCCGGCAAGGGGCAGGACTACATCACCGTGGTCTCCAGTGCACGCAGGAACGTAGTGGAAACAAAGATCCTGCTGCGACAGCATGACCACCGCCGCGACAGCATGACCACCCCAGCCCCGCCCGGACCCACCGAGCGGGGCTATCCCACGCCCCAGGAAGCCGGCTATGCGCGCCCACGCGGTGTCGGACACGTCGGATCAGCACCGACCTGAGCCTGGCTGACCGAGTGTTCACCTGCACAGGCGGTCATTGCTTGGACCGTGACACCAACGCCGCGGAAATCTGTCCCGGTGGGGCCAAACCCATCACAACTCCCATCAATCCCCGGACCCCCAAGCAGGAGGCCGGGCCACCAACGCCCGCCGACAGGACGGCTCTGACCGGCACCCTTCGCGTGCCGGTGAAACCTGCCTGGTTGAAGCGGGAACCGACGTTCACTCCGCACCCGCGGCCTGAACCGACGACGCCCGAGAAGGGCGGTGCCGAACACTCACCAGAGTTGTTCGACACACTTTAGTAGCTAACTAACAGCTAACGGAACAGCCGTCCCGCGGCCTCCAGGTGCTCGGCCGCACGGTCGAGGTCGTCGTGGCAGCGTTGCACCCAGGTGTCGCCCCAGAAGAAGTTGCAGCTGGTCTGGGCGCGCAGGACGTGCCAGTGAGCCTGCTCGAGGTGGCGGTAGAGATCGGGATTGCTCGCGCCGATCCCGAAGGCGTTCCGCCGGGCCGTGTGGACGGCCTGGCTTAGCTCCGCGACCCGGGTGAGGGCCTGCTGCTGGGCCGTGGAGCCGGTCCACTGGACGAAGCCGGTGCCATCATGGGAGCCGGTGTTCCAGGCGCCGGGCCGGACCGTGACCCAGCCGTGCGCGCCGTGGCGGTCCAGGTAGTCGCCGATGAACACCGGGCGGATACCCTCGGCCTCGCCGTGGCGCACCTTCTCCATCAGGTCGCGGTGAAATGCGCTCCAGAAGTTGCTCCCAGCCGTCGTGTTGCGAAACCACCCGCCATTCTCACCGTCGGTCGCGGTCGTGACGAGCGCCGGGAACCCGCACTGCCGGGTGCGCGACCGCACCTCCGAGACGAACCAGCCTGCCTCCATGCCCGACTCCTGGGCGTTCGACAGCTCGCGGTCCCTCACCACGACGACGATCTGCTCGCTGCCGAACTGGGCCAGGTGCGGCCGGTAGCGGAGCTCGTCCCAGCCCATCGGGGTGATCGGCTCGACGTGCTCGCTGTCCACGATCACGTAGCGGTAGCCGCCGCGGCGGAGCGCCGGAATGAGCTCCATGCAGAAGCCGAGCTCGGGCGGCCAGCATCCGTCGAACCGGTCCCTGCCGAACAGGTGCGCGCCGAGGCCCTGCCAGCGCTCCAGCTGCTCGTCCCAATCGCTTTGCGGGACGAGCGGCAGCACCGGGTGGTAGTAGGCGGTGCCGAGGATCTCGATGATCTTCTCGTTCTGGAGGTACCAGAGCAGCGAGCCGCAGTCGACGATGCCGTACACCCGCCGTTGGAAGCAGGGGTCGGCAAGAGTCTCGAGCAGCGTTCCGGACAGCGCCACGTGCACGCGCCCGACGTCCTCGTACTCCCACAGCGAGCGCGGGATACGGTCGAGCGCCCACAGGATCTCCCTGGCCTGCCACTCGTCGGTGTCGAGCAGATGCTCGAGGTTGCCCGGCGGCTGGTGCAGGTTGAGCACCAGGGCGAAATCGATCTCCGGCATCGGCTTATCTCCAAGGAGTAGGAGGAGGAGGAGGCGCCATTAAAAGTCAGATGCGATGATGTCGCTGGTCCGCCGGGCGAGCTCGGCGCCGTAGTCGGTCCACCTCCCCTGACCCCAGTATCGATAGCAGCTCGTCTCACTCGTGAGGAGGTGGAACAGCGCGTTGCGGTAGCCCGGATCCGAAGACGGCACGCCGCGTGCGAGCACCCGGTCGTGGAACTGCGCGCTCGCGCGTTCCATAGGGATGAGGAGCTCTTCGTAGCCGCGCACCCAGGAGACGTTGTTCGTCCAGCTGCCCCCCTCCATGTGGAAGCGGTCGTCCTCGCGGCCGAGCTCGTCGATCACCCCGGCGAGGCGATCCGGCCCGTCACCCGGCGTCATCCGCTCCCAGACGCGGTGCTGCAGGAGCGGCTGTACCGTGGGCAGCTCCTCCTCTCGGAGACCACTGGCGAACAGACGCTCGAGGTACTCGGTGACGTTGAGGATCGGTGTCCCGGAGCTCGAGCACTCGCGGACGACCTCGAAGTACTTGGGCGGGAACTCGTTCATCATCACGCCGCCGTTCTCGCCGTCGGCGATCTGGGTGACAAGCGGCGGCACTGACCGGCCCGCGAGCGTGCAGCGACCCATGCCACGCGCCTCGTAGTACGGCTGCATCTGCCCGATCAGCTTGGTATCGCTGCCCTGGGTCTTGATCACGGCGATGATGCTCGCGCTCTCGCCCCGTGAACTCGTGCACGTCAGGCGGTTCGGCAGGTACCTGTGTCGCGGGCCCGAGCCGTCCGGCTCCTCCACCGAGTGCTCCTGCACGAGCACCCACTGGTAGCCGCAGTCGTTCAGCGTGCGAACGAACTCGTAGGCGACGTCGGGGTGGTTGGGCAGCGCCATCTCCGACGGCGAGAAGCCACGCACCCGGCCGAGCGCCTCCAGCCCGAACAGGGCGGCGAATTGATGCTGCCAGGCCTGCACGTGGAGCCGGTAGTCCTGCACGGGCGTGGACGGGGCGACGGGATGGCCCCATGGGCAGCCGAGCCACTCCACGGCCGAGCGGTAGCGCGGGTCGACGGTGATCGTGCGCAGGGCCTCGAACACATCGTCCGCGCCCATCTGCCGCAGTCCGTGCAGGAGCGTGCCCGAGTACTCGAGCATCACCCGCGGCTGGAGGCCCTCCTCGAGGAGCTGGGGAATGAACTCGCCCATGCGCTTGTAGCACCAGCGGAACACCGAAGCGTTGTGGTTGTCATCGAGGTCGGGGTGCTCGTACATGTACTGCAGGTTGCTGATCAGCCGAGCGCTGCGGACGTCGTCCCCCCCGGCCGGGATCAGCGGCTGGTGCATGTGCAGCGCGATCGCGAACGCCGCATCGATCCCGGCCAGCGGGTCCGCCACCTGGTCGCCGAAGAAGACCGGCCGCTCACGGGCCGCCCGCACGGTCTCGGCGATCAGCGGCTCGGAGCCGCAGATGTTCGGCAGCCCGTCCACACGCTCGGGGAGCTCGCCCGGGCTCACTGTCATCTTTCTGTTTTCTGTCATCTTTCGAATCTCCACCGCGTCGCTCACTTGTGCCTTATGTGCTCGTAGATGTCGAGGTAGTGCTGGGCTGGCCAGGTCCAGGAGTGGTCCGCACGCATCCCATTGAGCTGTAGGTACCGGAACTCCTGCGGATAGGCATACCAGAGCCCGATCGCGCGCGCCATCGCCGACTCCAGCGCCGGATTGTCGGGCTCGTGGAAGACGTAGCCGTTGCGCTGCTCGGGGGGGTGCGAGGAGTAGTCGCGGTCGAACACCGTGTCGACCAGCCCCCCGATCGTGCGCACGATCGGCACCGTCCCATACTTGAGCGCGACCATCTGCGCCAGCCCGCACGGCTCGAACATGCTCGGCATCACGAGCATGTCGGCGCCGGCATAGATCAGATGGGCGAGTTCGACGCTGAAGCTGAGCTCCAGATGGCAGTCCTGGTTGTCGTTCAGATGCTGCTTGAGGTGCCAGAAGTGGGCGGCGATCGCGGGATCGGGGCTCAAGCCGATCAGCACGAACTGGGCGCCCTGGGCGAGCGCATAAAAGATCGAGTGATGGATCAGGTGCACGCCCTTCTGGCGGTCCAGTCGGCCGATGTAGGCGACGACGGGCTTGTAGTCCTGCCGCAGCCAGAAGCGGTCGCGCAGCGCCTGCTTGTTGGCGTACTTGTCGTCGAGCCAGTCGGGACCGTAGCGGCTCGGGATCACATCGTCGGTCTCGGGGTTCCAGACCTCGTAGTCCACGCCGTTGAGGATCCCGTCGAACTTGCCCTGGTGGACGTGGAGCGTATGCCCAAGGCCCATGCCCTGATCGGTGTGTCGCGCCTCCCAGGCATGCTGGGGCGAGACCGTCGTGACAAAGTTCGAGTAGACGATCCCGCCCTTCATCAGGTTGATGGCGCTGGGGTTGAAGTTGTCGCGCAGCCGGTTGTAGTCGTAGAAGCGCTCGGGACTGCACAGCCCGCTCGCCCAGAGCACCCGCTCGCCGCACACCCCCTGGTGGCTGAAGTTGTGGACGGTGTAGCAGACACGCTGGTCCCCCAGCCCGATGTGCTGGTAGATCTCGAACAACAGCACGGGCACCAGCGCCGTCTGCCAGTCGTGGCAATGGATCACCTGCGGCCGCTTGCCTGACTTGAGCATGAACTCGAGCGCCGCCCTGCTGAAGAACGCGAACCGCTCGACATCGTCCGCCGAGCCGTACAAATGGCCGCGCTCGAAGAAGCGGTCGGCGGAATGCGGCTCGATGAAGAAGCACTTGCGCCCCTCGACGAAGCCGAACCAGACGGTACAGTGAACCGCTCCGCTGTACCAGGGCACCCACAGGTCCTCATACGCCGGCGAAAACCCGTGGACGTGGTCGTAGCGCATGCAGTCGTACCTCGGCAGGATGATCTCCACATCGTTGCCACGCAGCTCGAGCTCGCGACTCAAGCCCGAGACCACATCCCCAAGCCCACCAACCTGCGCCACCAACGCACACTCCGACGCAACCATCACGACGAACACCAGCAACTCCCTTGGCAATCCCCTGAAACCGTAGGGACTGGTTTGTAGTGGTCTCTTGTTTGAGCGCCGCGCGCTTGGCGGGCAGCGCCGTGCGGGCTGCCCGTGCCGCTGCTTGATCAGGGGCCGCAGAGGCTCCGGGGTCAAACGCGGGCCGTAGGTCCGTCGCGTGAGCGATCGCGGTAGCGACCCTTAAGGCCAAAGGGGCGGCCCCGTAGCCTGGCGCGGCGCAGCTTAACTGTGCGAGCACGCGGTGCAGCGACTTGTTGGCCTCCTCGATCGCGGTTAACACCTTGGCGCTGGTCTCGGCGAGCTTTGCTTTCTGCTCATCAGCCAGACCCGGCGATCTTTCGCGCCAGTCCTGGCCAGAAACGCATGGGTGGTCTCGGCTGCTAGTGGCCCGCCGCGCAGCCGGTTTTTGCCGAGCTCGGTCAGGATGGCCACGACGCTCACCAAGCCACGGCCCGCGAGCACGCCGATGGCGAGACTCGGCGATTTCGTGCGGCGGGGTGAAGGCACCATCGGTCGCCTCGGAGGTGCGTTGCACGATCTGCGCGGCATCAGCCGGGCCGTCCAGCAACAGCGCCAGCGTGCCAAACGCTGCCCGCCGAAGGAACGCCCAGAGAAGCCGTAACCACCGGGGATCCGCCGTAGGCCATATCTGTTTTCCTCTTGTGGTGAGCGACCGGGCATGGTCGCCACGCCCCAACCATGGCGACTACCTGCACAATCAAGCTAGGGTCATTAGTCCCTTCCAAGCTAGGGTCATTAGTCCCTTCGACGACAGCGAGCCATTCATCCCCGAATACACCGACGGTGTCAAAGGCACTGCTTGCAAGGTTCTTTCCTGAGCATGGAGGAGTTCGACGCCGCGCTGCGCAGGCTCACGCCGCGCTGTACCGGTATTCGTTGATCCGGCCGCTGGCCGATCCGGGCCTGTCGCCGGTCGAGCGCAGCCGTCTGGTGCGTGAGCTGGCCGCCCAGGTGCATCTGGGCCCGTCCGGGCAGCCGGTGACCGCGTTCGGCCGGTTTCAAGCCGACGAACCCGACGAGCTGTGCGTCAGCGACGGGTTGCACGGCCCGATCGTCGAGGGCAAGCGGGCGGTGCTGTTCGCGCTGCTCGACGACTGTTCCCGCTACGTGGTCGGGCATTGGTGGGGCCACGGCGAGAACACCTGGGCCTGCAGGCCGCGTTGCACGACGCGGTCAAAACCCACGGCTGCCCGCGGCGGCTGTACGCCGACAATGGCAGCGCGTACGCCTCCAAACAGCTCGCCTGGTCGGCGGCGGTGCTCGACATCGCGCTGGTGCACAGCAAACCCGGAAAACCCCTCTTAACCGGCTAATAGTGACTTGTTGCTGACTCCGACACGCCGGATTTCCTTGGGTGTTTGACTTGCGCTGAGACGTGCTGTCGTGGGAGTCGCTCACCCCGGCCGAGCGACGGCGGCTGGTGGCACCCGACGGCGGGTCGTGCTTGCTGGCGGTCAAGGCCGGCGGTGGCCCGTTCACAGCATGGGCGACGATGTTCGAGCGCACCGCCGATCGGATCCGAGCGAGGTTCGAGCCGCGGTTCCCGCACGTTCACCCGCATCGGCTTCGGGGCGGCCACTGCAGCGGGGAGTAAACGCAGGGTCGGCATTTCCCGCCGCCGCGCGCCGAGCGGCATAGGCTTGTACCCTCGAAGGGATCGGGGCGAAATCAAATCCGGATTGCGAATCGCTCACCTGCACGTCTGCCGGTAGTCAAAGCGCGTGCAATTATGGACGGCGGGGTCGTTTGCACAGAAGGCGCATCGCATGACTTACTGCATCGGCGTATTGCTGGATAAGGGAATGGTTTTCGCCTCGGACTCCCGTACGAATGCCGGGGTGGACAACTTCGCCAAGTTCTGCAAAATGACGGTATTCGAGCGTCCCGGCGACCGCGTTATCGTTTTGCTGAGTTCGGGAAACCTGGCCGGAACCCAGGCTGTTATCAGCGTCTTGACGCAGCGTTGTGCTGACGGCGCCTCTGCCGCTAATCTCTTGGGTGCCCGGACAATGTTCGATGTTGTCAGGCTGGTTGCCGACGCGATACGCGATATCGAGAAGCGCGACGCCGGATATTTGGCCGAGAACAACATCCGCTTCAACGCCTCGTTCATCGTCGGTGGGCAGATCGGCGGCGAGCCGATCCGGCTGTTCCGGATCTATGCCGAGGGAAATTTCATCGAAGCCGGGACCGACACGCCCTTCTTCCGGACCGGCGAAACCAAGTACGGAAAGCCCATCCTCGACCGCGTGCTTACCCAACACACGCCCCTAACCGATGCCACGAAATGTGTGCTGGTGTCTTTTGATTCGACCATGCGCAGCAACTTGTCGGTGGGCATGCCAATCGACCTGATCTGCTACGAACGCGACAGCCTCCAAGTGCAGTGGCGGCGGCGATTCGATGAAGGAGACCCCTATTTCACCACCCTGAGCCAACAATGGGGCGAAGGCGTGCGGCAGGTGTTTCGCGATCTACCCGACTTGCGCTGGTGACGGGCCGTCAGACGTTGGATCGCTTCATCATCACCTGTGAACACGGCGGCAACAAAATTCCCGCGTCCTATCGGCGGCTATTTCGACAACATAGGGACAACATAGGTCAGACACTGGCCCTTGGTTCCCTTCGTCAGCCTGAATGCTTCGCAACTTTCAGACTTCGGAAGACCAGGGGCCTCCAACTTCAACGACACACTCTATGAGAGCGAAATCACAACTGCCCACTTAAGATTGAAGAGCCGATAAAGGACACTGATCATGCAAATCAACGTCGGCTTCGAGATGGTCTACGACTGCCCACAGCCCACCCCGATGATCTTCAACCTCAACGTCCACTTCACCCGAGTGTCCGATCTCGTCGGCCGTGATGACCTGCTGTTCGACCCGCCGGTCCCATTGGCAGCCTATCGCGACGGCTTCGGCAACTGGTGCACCCGGATTGTCGCGCCCAAAGGCCGAACGCGCGTCTGCACCAATGCCATCGTCAATGACACTGGACTGCCCGACGTCATCGTTCCGGAGGCGCAACAGATTCCCGTGCCAGACCTCCCCGAGGACACGCTGGTTTTCCTACTCGGGAGCCGGTATTGCGAAACCGATCGGCTGTCCGAGACGGCGTGGAATCTCTTCGGGCAGACGCCAACGGGATGGGGCCGAGTTCAGGCAATCTGCGACTTCGTTCACCGACATATCGCCTTTGGCTACCAGCACGCGCGCAACACCCGCACGGCGGTGGAAGCTTTCACCGACCGAGTCGGGGTCTGCCGTGATTTCACCCACCTTGCCGTCGCTTTCTGTCGCTGCATGAACATCCCCGCGCGCTACTGCACCGGCTACCTTGGCGACATCGGTGTGCCGCCGGTGGACGAACCGATGGATTTCTCTGCCTGGTTTGAGGTGTTCCTCAGCGGGCGATGGCACACCTTCGACGCGCGCCACAACACGCCGCGCATCGGCAGGGTACTAATCGCGCGCGGCCGCGACGCCGCTGACGTCGCGCTCAGCAACACCTTCGGCCCCAACACACTGACGAGCTTCAGGGTTTGGACCGACGAGGTACCCCCCGGTTAATCAAGCAGCGCTGCGCGAGCAACATCGTCGCCGGCCGGTGAAGGAGCGAATTCGTATCGGGCCCACTCCTAGGGAGACTGGCTGGTCATCAAGGGCACCACGGTCGGTCGCCATGACCAACGGGGGTTGATCGTGGAGGTGCACTCGGCCGACGGCTCACCGCCGTACGTGGTGCGCTGGATCGACAGCGACCATGTCGCCACGGTGTTCCCGGGCCCGGACGCGGTCGTGGTCACTGCGGAGGAGCAGAAGGCGGCCGACGAGCGTGCACAACAGCGGCTGGAGGCAGTGCAGTCGGCGATCCTCGATGACGGCAGCGAGTAGGCGGCGTGGTCGGTGGGGGCTGACCGTCACCCTTTCACCACCCCCAACGGGACGAGGCGCGCCACCTTGCGTGCCAGCCCGGCCCGCTGACTGGTCTCGATGACCGCGTCGACGTCCTTGTAGGCCTGCGGCTTCTCCTCTGCAAGGCCGCGTCGGGAGGTGCCGCGCACGAGGATGCCGGCCTGCTCGAGGCTCCTGCGTACGGCGTCGGCACTGGTGTGGCGCGCGGCCTGGTGACGGCTCTGTAACCGTCCGGCGCCGTGCGCGGTCGAGAAGAACGCCGGGTTGTCGGCAACCCCCGCAAGCACGTAGGAGGCAGTACCCATCGTGCCCGGTATCAGCACCGGCTGGCCCACCGCGGCCAATTCGGCCGGCACGTCGGGATGATGGGGCGGCAGCGAACGGGTCGCGCCCTTGCGGTGCACGCACACGGTGCGCACGTGCCCGTCGATCGGGTGCTTCTCGAGCTTGGCCAGGTTGTGCGAAACGTCGTACAGCACATCCAAACTCGTCGACGTCTCCCGGTCGAACACCTGGCGCGTCGCCTCGGTCAGCAGTTGGCGGTTGGCGCGTCCGTAGTTGGCCGCGGCGGCCATCGCCGCCATGTATGCCATGCCCTCGGGGGAGCGCACGGGTGCACAAGCCAGTTGACGGTCGGGGACCTCGATGCCGAAGCGGCTCATGGCTTTTTGCATCTCATGGACGTGATCGGTGCAGATCTGATGGCCCAGGCCCCGCGAGCCGGTGTGGATCATGACGCAGACCGTGCCTTCGGACAGTCCCATCTGGGAGGCTGCGGCTTCGTCGTAGACGTGATCCACCGCCTGCACCTCGAGGAAGTGGTTGCCCGAACCCAGGCTGCCGATCTGCCCGAGGCCGCGTTCGACCGCCCGGTTGCTGACCGTTGCCGCGTCGGCTCCGTCGAGAACACCCCCGTCCTCACACCTCTCGAGGTCGCGCGCGACACCGTGGCCCTGCTCCACCGCGTAGCGGGCGCCGCCGAGCAGCACGTGCTCCAGGGAACCGCGGTTCGGCAAGGGCCACACGCCCTCGGTGCCGAGGCCGCGGGGTATCGCCGCGTCGAGGTGGTCCATCACCGCACGAATCCGCGGCTGCAGTTTGTCGCGGTCGAGATCCTGGCTCACCAGCAGACGGACCCCGCAGGAGATGTCGAAGCCGACTCCGCCGGGGGAGACGACGCCGCCGTCGTCGATATCGGTCGCCGCCACGCCGCCGATGGGAAAGCCGTAGCCCCAGTGCACGTCGGGCATCGCGTAGGAGGCCCGCACAATCCCGGGCAACGTTGCGACGTTGGCCACCTGAGTCAATGCCATGTCTGCGTCTCCTGCGGGCAGGAGTGCGCGGGACGCGAACACGATCCCGGGCACCCGCATGGCGCCTTCCTTCTCGACCCGGAACCGGTAGGGAGTCTCCTCGATCAGCTTCACGTGGCCGCCTCGTCACACGTCGAGAGTCACCGAGCATCGCCAGCCATCCTCGCTGTGCGACAGTTCAAGATCGTTGAGTGCCACTGCCTTCGGCACCGCACCCACCTGGCTGAGGGCGCTGGCGTCCGCCATCTCGAGCGCCATCTCGATCCCGCCGTCGGCATCGCCCACCTCGACACCCACGGGAGCCTGTCCTGTCGTGTCCAGAAGGTAGATGACCTCCTCGAGTGCGGCGACCAGCAGGTCGTCGTCGCTGTCACCGGTCAGCCGACTTCGATGTGTCCGTTGCATCTGGGCCGCCGAGGTGTCCAGGAAGCTTTCCACGGCGCCGAGCACCGCTTGACCGATACAGCCGCCACGGGTCGGGGCCCACGCCTCGATCCGCAGATCTGCGGTGTGCGGCACAGTGCGATGTCCCGATGCGTTGCCCCCCATCGGTTCGTCTAGGCTTGGGCGACGGGCTGGCGTAAGTGGCGGACGAACCAGTCGCGTGCCAGTTCGGCGACCTGTTCGAGGGTGCCGGGTTCTTCGAAAAGGTGAGTGGCGCCGGGGACCGCCGTGAGTTCGCATCGGCCGGAAATCGCGGCCTGTGCTTGCCGGTTCAGTTCGAGGACCATGTCGTCGCGCCCGCCCACGATCAGCAGGGTCGGCGCTGCGACCTTCGTCAGCGACCGACCCGCGAGATCTGGTCTGCCCCCACGGGACACGACGGCCCCGACCTTCACTCGCGGATCGGCCGCCGCGACCAGCGCGGCACCGGCACCGGTACTCGCACCGAAGTACCCGACCGGCAGCGACGCGACGTCGGGCTGGGTGGCCAGCCATCCGGTCACGTCGACGAGTCGCGACGCCAGCAACTCGATGCCGAAGACGTTGGCACGGTTGCGTTCTTCGGCCGGCGTGAGCAAGTCGAACAGCAGCGTGGCAAGGCCGGCGCCGTGCAAGACCTCCGCGACGTAGCGATTGCGGGGACTGTGCCGACTGCTTCCGCTGCCGTGCGCGAAGACCACGATGCCCCTGGCGTTCTCGGGGATGGTCAAGTGCCCGACGACCGACACCGGTCCTGCGGCGACCTGGACCTCCTCATCGCGCAGAGGCGGGTCTGCGGCGGCCATCGCGGCTTTGTCGGCGGAGTCCGCCCAGGCGCGGTCGAGCAGCGTGATCACTTCGTCGTCGGAAGTCTGGGTGAAGTTGCGGTAGCCCTGCCCGACGGCGAAGAACGCAGCCGGTGTCTGCAGGCACACCACCTCATCGAAGGCCAGCTCCGGCTGGAACGGCACACCGAGCTTGCGCACGACGAGTACGTCAAGCGATGCCCACAACGCTTTGGCGACCTCGAAAGCCACCGGCACCCCACCGCGCGGCAGGCCGAGGACCACGCACCACAACTCTTTTCGGCACGTCTCGACCCGTTGGAGATCATTCGTCGCTGTGCTGTCCGTCGGTGAGTCGCACGACATAGGTGCGGTCGGCTGCGTGATACTCGACAGTGCCGCCCTCGACGATCATTCCGACCAGCTCGTTGCCGTCCTCGAAGAAGTACGCGTTCTCTTTTCGGCCCAGGGAATCGAGGTGGCAGCCCGGCAGAATCTCCACCCGCCTGCCAGGGTCGCCGGTGAGGACCACAATCCGTGCGCCCCGGTCTTCGGTGTTCACTGCCGCCTTCTTCACAGACGTCTTCTTCACCACGGCCTTCTTCTGAGCTTTCTGGTGTTTGACCGCGCGCTCGGCCATCTGTGTCGCCCTCCTCTGGTCGGTCGTTCCAGTCCCACGATCCAGGTGGATCCGAATACAGGATCGACTCCCGGAGTACCGCTCGTCAGCAGGCGAAAGACCTTGTTCTCGGGACCTTTGACCACAGTCGGCAGGACCTCCGACTCCGTACATGTCCCCGTCGTGGCAGTAGCTTCGATGAGGTCCGGTCTTTGGAATGGAAAGGATTTCATGAGCCGCCAAGTCGATCTCAGCCCGACTGAACGCGAAGCGATGGCCCGAGGTGCGCTGGACGATCTCGGCAAGGACCGAGACGAGCGTGCCCTGCTGCGCGTCCGCTGCGCTCGCAGCCATCACGTCGCAGCAGTGTTCGACACGTCGGTCGGCCCTGTGTTCGAGTCGGTTCTCGGACCACATGCTCACGGAGACCGCGACTTCATCGATACGGCACATCACGGGACCCAGAAGGGCACCAGCTATACCGACCTCCTCGAAGCCGGCCGATTCACCGACGACCTGGTACCGGCCGGTTGCGAATGCGGCACGCACGAACTGTCTCGCACCGAGATGCAGCGGGCGATCGAGTCGCACGAACGCACCATCCAGCTGCCCTGACGACCGGACCTGATCATGCAGATGTGGATACAGCTTCCGGATCACGACGAGGACGAGCAGTTCTCCGACGGCGCCGCCTATAAACTACACCCGAGCGGGGTGCTCGAGGTCACGAGCGGCAGCGATGTGCGGCTGTACAGTCCGGCGTACTGGCAGACGGTCACGATCGACACCCGCCCAGCGGATCAGCGCGAGAAGTCTGCGCCAGCGGTGAGCGACGACCTCAAGTGGCAATGACGCCCGCATCGTTCGATAGGCATGGAAGCGGTTCGGAGTGGTGGGGGAGCAGGGCGTACTGACGGTCCTCGCCGGTGGCGACGTGATGCTCGGCCGCGGCGTCGATCAGATCCTCGCGCATCCAGGGGATCCCGAGTTGCGTGAGCCCGTGGTCCGCGATGCGCGTCGCTACGTCGAGCTGGCCGAGAGGGCCAACGGGCCGATCGCGCGTCCCGTCGGTTGGGAGTGGCCGTGGGGAGACGCTCTGCAGGTCCTGGAAGAATCGGCTCCCGACGTCCGGCTACTCAATCTGGAAACGACGATCACAGTGAACGGAGAGTTCGCGGATCGCAAGGCGATTCATTACCGGATGCATCCCGACAATGTGCCGGCGCTGACCGCGTTCGGTCCCGACGTGTGTGCTCTGGCCAACAACCACATGCTCGACTTCGGACACCGGGGATTGGCCGAGACCTGTGACGTGCTCGCCAGGGCAAAGATCGAGGGGGTCGGGGCGGGTGCGGACATCGACGCCGCGCAACGGCCGGCGGTGATCACGCTCAGCGGCGATCGGCGGGTCGTCATCGGCTCGATAGCGACGGAGTCCAGCGGGGTCGGCGAGTCATGGGCCGCGGATCGGGACCGGCCAGGAGTGTGGTTGATCCGGGATCCGTCACATCGTGCTGCGGCCGACGAAGTCGCCGCACATGTGTTGGCGCACAAGCGGACCGGTGACATCGCCATCGTCTCGGTGCATTGGGGTTCGAACTGGGGCTACGGCGTGGGATTGACTGAGATCCAGTTCGCGCACCGGCTGATCGATGCCGGAGTGGACGTCGTGCACGGGCATTCCTCGCATCATCCCCGGCCGATCGAGATATACCGGGGGAAGCCGATCCTGTACGGGTGCGGCGATGTCATCGACGACTATGAGGGCATCGGTGGGCATGAGTCCTACCGACCCGAGCTGAGGCTGCTGCATCTCATCTCATTCGATCCCGGCCGTGACGAACTGGTTTCCCTGCAGATGCTGCCGCTGCGCGTGCGTCAGATGCGCCTCGAACGTGTCTGCGCCGCCGATGCCGAGTGGCTACGTACCACCGCTGAGCACACCAGCCGGCGGTTCTATATCCAGATTGCGCTCACGCCGGGCGGCTTGCTGGCAGCCCGGTCGAGCCGGGCGGCATCCGGGTAGCGGTTGATGTGCAGGACTTTACGACTCCAGAGCTTTTCGTCGGTGAATAGGGGGACCCGCGCCATACCATGCCATTAACGTCACAGTGACGAATTGAGCGACTCTGGCCCGGGTTTCGGGGGTGCAGTTGTCGGCCGGTGTCAGATAGTTCTGGATCGCCAATCGTCCCGGTCCGGCGCTCTCAGGTAGTCGCAGATTCAGGCCCGGCGCCATGAGTTCGTCGGCCGAATGAGCGCAGGTGAATGGGCGGACGCCTGGGCGGGTAAGCACTGTCAGATAGCTGTGGAACGCGGACGAAAAGTCGGACAGCTCTCAGGTTTTCCCGGATTACTCTCAACAAGTTCCGGATCGGACACAGCGAGGTGCGAGTCCTTGCATCTGATGCAACTCGCCGTAGTTTACTGCCGATAATCTACATTATGTCAAGTAAAGTACGCCGTTTTCATCTGATGAATCAGGACGACCCTGCCGGCTGCTCGCCGACCGTTTCGCGCCCTCGTCACCATAACGGCTGCGCAGCAACAAATTTGGATGGTCCTGGCTGACGTGTCTGATTCCAACGGTTGACCACTGGGGCCGACACGTCGCAAGAAGCCGCCCGATACCGATGGATCTACCAGCGCGGATGTGGTAATGATTCATTGGATGATTCATTGAATCATCCAATGAGACCGGTTAGGAGGCCGAATTGCCCGTCGACAAGAGCGGTCGCGTGTTCCTGGTTGGTTCCGTTCCGCTGCTGCACCCCGAGGTCCAAACCGTCGAGGAAATGTTGGACGGCTGGCGCAACCAGCAACTGTGCCGCAACCTCGACCACGACACCATCGACGGCCGTATCGGCCTAGTTCGCCGATTCATCGAGCACACCAACGAGTTCCCATGGTCGTGGACACCGGCCATTGTCGAGGAATTCTTCGCCGACCTGCGCGGCATCAAGGGCCGGCGGCAATCAACGATCTGCGGCTATCAGAACGGCCTACGGTTGTTCTGCTCCTACATCGCCGACCCCGACTACGGCTGGGACCGAGTATGTGAGCAACGATTCGGCACGCACCCAGCCCAGGTGTTCTTCGCCTGGAACACCGCCACCCACGTCCAGGACAACGAACAAGATCCCGAAAAGCGCCCGTTCACCAAACAGGAGCTGCAGGACTTCTTCGACCATGCCGACGATCAGGTCACGCTGATCGCCAACACGAAGAAAAAGGGCTGGCTGCCGGCCTACCGGGACGCGGTGATGTTCAAGGTCGCCTACTCCTACGGAGTTCGGTTCAACGAACTGCGGCACCTGCAGACTGTCGACTTCTCCCGCAACCCGCATGCCCCGGAGTTCGGCCGCTACGGCGTGGTCAAGGTCCGGTACGGCAAGGCTAAGAAAGGCTCCCCACCCAAACGGCGGACCGTGCTGACCGTCTTCGACTGGACACCGGAAATCATCAGCGACTGGCTCACCCACGGTCAGCCCTACCTCGACGACGGCATCGACCTGTTCCCCAGCGAGCGCGGCTCCTTGGTCGCCGAACGGACCCTGCTGCGCAGATTCCGTCGGTACTGCAACGACCTCGAGCTCTCAGCGGGCCTGGATCTGCACTCGTTTCGTCGGTCCTACATCACCCACCTCATCGAAGACGGCTGGGACGCCAAGTTCGTCCAGGACCAGGCCGGCCACGAGTACGCCAGCACCACCTCGCTCTATACGGGGGTCTCGAGCGACTTCCGCACTCGCTCCCTGCGTCGGGTCCTGGACCGGACTATCAAAGACGCCCTCTCCTTCGGCGAGGAGACGTCGTGAAACGCGACGTCGATTACACCTGGCGCCTGGCCGAGCTGATGGCCGCCCAGGGCATGCACAACAGCACCGACCTCATCCCCCGCCTCGCCGAACGCGGAATACAACTGTCGCGGCCCCAGGTTTACCGCATCGTGCACCAACGTCCCGAACGCGTCGCCCTGCAGCTGATGGCCGCCCTGTGCGACATTCTCGGGTGCGGCGTAGAAGATCTTGTGACCGTCACCGCGACCGACGCCCGCAAGAAGAAGGCCGCCTCCGGCACCGGAGCACCACCCAACGTCGTCGAACTCAACAAGTCCATCCGGCCCCGGCGAGCACGGATCATCACCGATGGCAACGATTAACCCGACTCTCCGCTCCACCGCGCGGGGACGACCACGCGTCACCACCGGCGCCTCAGAATGCAGCCGCTGCCATCGCATGGCCAACAAGCTCCGGGTTTACTGGCCCGGAGATCAGCTCTGCCACAGCTGCTTCTACACCGCGATGCGCACCCACGGCATCTGCCCCACCTGTGGACACGACGGCGTCCTACCCGGACGCTGCAACCGCACCGATCAGCGCCCGGTATGCCTGACCTGCGCCGGCATCCCAGACAACTTCGCCTGCACAACCTGCCGTCACGAAGGCGAAATTTATCGACGCGGCCAATGCGCCCGCTGCGCCCTTCGTGACGATCTCAGCATGGTTCTCCTTCACCACCCCGCCGACCTCGCCGCGATGCAGACTCTGATCGAAGTGCTCTGTGGCGTCGACCGACCCGAAAGCATCCTGACCTGGAAACGCAACATCCAGGTGCTAGAGCTTCTCGGCGGAATCGCCTCAGGCGCAATACCACTCACCCACAACGGCCTCACCGCAGCAGGATCCGGCCGACACATTGATCACCTGCGCAGCCTCCTGCAACACCACGGACTGCTCCCGCCACGCGACGAACACCTAGCCCGATTCGAAGTCTGGCTGGCCAACAAACTCGATGAGATCGACTCCCCCACCGTTCGCACTCCAGTCGAGCAATTCGCGACCTGGCACCACCTCCGACGCCTACGCAGCGAATCTAGACCCGGCCAATCCTCCGACGGCCCAATGCGTTCCGCGAAGCAAGAGATCACCGAGACCATCAAGTTCCTCACCTGGCTCGAACAGACTCACCGGCGCACCGTCAAAGACTGCACACAACAAGACGTCGACGAGTACCTCGCCTCAGGCCCGACCACCCGTCACCTGATCCGAACGTTTTTCAATTGGGCCAAGAAGAGCAAGCTCAACATCGCGGTGCAGATCGGCTTCAGGCAGGCCAAAACCACGCCGACGATTACCCAGGACCAACGACTGGCCTGGCTAAAGGAACTGCTCACCGGTGACTCCGAAAGCCTGCCCTACCGCGTGGCCGGGGTCCTGCTGCTTCTCTACGCACAGCCGCTGACCAAGATCGCCGCCCTTCAGTCAGCCGCGATATCTCAAGCCGATGGCGAGACCCGTATCGCGCTCGGCAAGGACCCCATCCCCGTCCCTGAGCCATTCGCCTCCCAACTCAACTACCACCTTCGCCATCGCCCTAATCTGCGCACCACCGGCGCAGGGTCCCGGAAAGGTCGGTGCGCGGCTCTTTGACCTTGGGATTTATCGCCGTG
>WOYI010062567.1_pt1 | contig 23303 bp, 28 predicted proteins | sample 6423411 | NCBI WGS metagenome assembly WOYI01 (sample SAMN13441803, study PRJNA592873) | oil field metagenome | biome: oil field; feature: oil-well bore; material: oil-contaminated soil; isolation source: oil-contaminated soil from oil-well borehole | place: Germany: Wietze | collected 2016-10-18 ... | reverse complement strand
AGAATCAGGATACGGGGCCACTGAGATTTTACAGCAATTATGGCACGCTACCGGCCGATAAGATCTTTTTGTATAATTTCTCCCACAATGAATGTTATATGAACAATATCTATTTATAATTATCGTTCTGGCAAATTGGTAGCTCTATTGAACATGTACGAAGATATGATTCGTTACATAGTGCAGGCCGGATACGAAGTTAAAAAGATCAAATCGGAGGTTGGAGGATAGGCTCTCTAGTGCTTGTTTTTTTTGGTTTTTCATCGGAAATAGCGAGGAACCCACTCATTCTATTATAGTGCAACACCTAAAGATTGAAACTAATAATCCACATGCATTGGCGTCATAACATGGCAAATAAATATCAATCTTTGGGTTCTTAACTATAGTCTTAAAATTGATGGGATGTACAAGATGTCTATGTCTTCTGGCTCATCTGGCAGAAAAGGTATTTATTAAAAGACTCGCATGGGTTAGCTCATGTGTGAGGGCATAGATCCTGGGAAATACTCTCGGGGCAAAGTTTTCATCGCCGATGAAGGTGCAGAAGAACCGGAGGAGAATATCAGAGAAGCCTTCACCAAGCTCTCCGCATCCACAATAGCCAAGCTCATTGAGGATGAACCTGATACCTATTCAATCGAAGATGTAAAAATAAGATACAAATGAAGGGCGATATTGTTTTCGTGCGGTTCCCATACACTGATATGACTAATGCCAAGCCCAGGCCAGCTCTGGTGCTTCATGAAGAGAAGGATGAGGTAGTTTTGGCCTACATATCTTCCAGAGTTCCAATCGAACCCACGGAAACAGATGTTTTGGTCTTGAGAAGTGACTCCTTTTTTGAAGCAACTGGACTAAAGCGCGATTCCGTTATAAAGCTGAGTGTGCTTGCAACTTTGAAGAAATGGTTCATTGAGGGGCTTTTTGGAGAGGCTGATGGCACACTAAGGCATGAGATCAATACAAAGCTGGCTTTATGTTACAGGCTCTAATTCATAAGACGTCTTTTGCATTTATTGATTTCAGTGAATAACTTGTCACGCCTAATCATCAACTAGCATCTTTCATAAACTCTCTCAGCACCACAGTGGCATAGCTCCCTTTGGGCAGGACGAATTCCAGCTGGGCTGAATCCCCCTCCACCCTGATCTTTGGATCGACCGGGCAGAGAGCCGTTCTTCTGGTGCCCCGCGAGCCCAGGTCTGGATTCTCCACAACCTTGAAGCCCTCCTGCAAAATGTCCTCCTCCTGCAGAACCTGCCTTTCGATCTCTCCCTGGCTGCCCTCTGCCAGACGGCTCTCAAATCCGATCAGGGGCAGGGTGACAAATGCCCGGCCTCTATTCACCAGGCGAGCTACCGCCTCCAGGTTATCCTCAGTCACCTCCTGGTTTTTGTCCAAATCAGGCATGCCCCCTTTGGAGAAGCAGACCACATCCCCAACAAGAGCCTCATCCAGGGGCATCGACTTTGCCAGTCGGAGGCTGAGTATGCGGTTGAAGAGGTATGACTGATAGGCATGCACAAAGAGCCGCTTCAAATTGACGGAAAGAACATCAAAGGAATGGGCATAGTCACCAGGATGCTCGGCCAGATAGTTGAGCATGGCCAGCTCATGGTGCAAGTAGCCAGGAAAATCATTGCGGGCGGCCTGAATATCCCCGCTCTCCCACAGCCTTTCTCTCGCCTCTCTCGTCCTCTCCTGCTCTCCAGCATAGGGCAGGGCGAGAAATATGCGGGCAGCCTCTTCGGCCTTTCCCCTGGCCAGGGCTTCGCCCACCTTATGGGTTATCGGCCTTATGTCCCCAAACCTCTGCACACCGAAGTAGTTTGCAACCCCCTTGTGCCTCTTGATCTCCTCGCTGACGGAGGCGAGGCTACGGGCCGGATCGGGGCAGGAGAGCTCTCGAATGGTGATGGAGAAGCGGTTGCCCAAAAGGTCGCCCAGACCTACTGCCCTGTTCGTCCTGCCCAGCACATTTATCTTGATGTCGGGGAGGCGGATCCTATCGAGCTCCGATTCATCCAGATTCATGATGCTGATCCTCTGCCTGGTTACTGCCCTCTTGTCCTTTGTCCCTGCCCAGCCGAACCTCTTCTGGCTGATACGCAAATGCCTGGACATCTCCCGGATGAGGTGATGGGTATCCCAGTCAGTCTTCTCTACCTCTATGACCAGGTACCTTCCCCCTTCATAGCTGAGGTCCTCGAAGACCTCCTCCACCAAAAAGTCCTCGGGATTTCTTCTGATTATACCTCCACAGCCAGAACTGTCGGTGATGTAGTAGTCCATGCCCAGAAATCTGTCCTGCTCACTTGCCAGCTTCATCGTCCCTCAGACCAGCTTGAGCTTGCCCGTAACCTTATCCATCAATTTCCCGTGAGCTGGGCCCAGGCCCAGGGCGGTTATCGTGCCGGGAGGGATCTCAGTCAGGCCAGCATCAGCTACAATGGCCGAGGGTATTCCCGCTCTCTCTGCATCCTCACGCAGGCGGAAGAGGTCAGAGACGCCCGAAACCCGCAAGACCACCTTCTTCTGGCCCTCTGCTTTCCATTCGGAGACAACTAACCGGTCCATCTTCTCCGCCCTCTCCACCGCCATCACTGCTGCATGAGCCACCTGCACCGCCAGCTTTCCCGCCGATAGCTTCAGATCCTCTCTGATAACAATGCACTGCTTGAATTCCATGAAAACAGCCTCGTTACTGAGAAAAAAAAGTTCTTGAAAAATAAAAAGAGGCGAAATGCTATGCCTCTTTAGTGACCACTCTTACGCATGAGGGGCTTTTCACTATATTGCCCATCTTGGCGCCGATCAGATACTCCAGGCCCTTATCGGCAGCGATATCCAGGACGCGTTGGGTTACTACGCCATCGAATATCACACCGTTGACATCTCCATTGGAGTCGTTCAGATCTCTGGCCAGGTCCCTCACTGCCACCTCCCGGAGGACGTTATGGTTCTTGTCCATGAGCCTCGCGCAAAGGGTCCCGTCCAGCTCATCCATATGCTGCCGGAACCATTCCCGTTCTGGCTCGGGCTTGGGAGCAGGCTCCTGCGGGGCGGCGACCACTATCTCCTCCACCACGGGAGCCGATTTGGGCACTACCTCCCTGGGGACGATTCTGCGGGGGGGTATGGCCTCTGCCCTCTCCGCGGCATTTCTCACGCATAGCGGCCTCTCCCGGATTAGGCTCTTCCTCTTGGTGGTGATCTCCCTTCTCTTCCGGGGCTGGTTCTTGATCTTGTACTGATCGAGCACCTGCTCCACCGGGATCTTCTGTCGCAGAGCGCGGACGATCTCCTTCTGGGTCATATCCTCGACGCTCTTCCCATCCGGTGCCCTGGCCACATAATCGATATCTGCTACCTGGAGAAGCTCTTTTACTATCAGCTCGCCGCCCCGGTCGCCATCGGTGAAGGCGGTCACCACCTTCTTGGCGCAGAGGTCGGCAATGGTGGGAGGAACATTGGTTCCGCCCACAGCTACGGCGTTCTTGATGCCGTACTTGAGCAGATTGAGCACATCCGCCCTGCCCTCAACCACTAAAATGGCGTCCGAGTCGAGGACATTGGGTCCGGCGGGGAGGTTGTCCTTGCCCAGATGGATTATCTCCTCCACCCGGACGGACTGCTTTATCTCCTCTGTGATCTCCTCCGTCTCCAGGATGTTCTCATCGAACATCTCCACCAGGATCCGCTTGGCCCTCTCTATTACGTATCTCCTCTTGGAGGCGCGAACGTCCTCGATGCGATTGATGGCGATTCTGGCAATGCAAGGCCCAACCCGGTCAATGGTCTCCAGAGCGGCAGCAAGTATGGCAGTCTCGACCTTATCGAAGCTTGAGGGAATTGAAATGGTGCCGCTCGACTTTCCCCCGCTGGATGTGATTTGCACATCGATTCTGCCCAACCTTCCTGTCTTTTGAAGGTCTCGCAGGTCAAGGTCGCTTCCGAGGAGACCTTCCGTCTGACCAAAGATGGCGCCGACCACATCTGGCCGCTCCACTATCCCCTCTGCAGTTATATCCGCATAAATGACATATTTAGTGGTATCAACATTCTGCATGATTATATGACCTCTTTTAATTTTTAATAGTTAAATAAAAGTCACACCAACATCTTACAGCCAAAGCTACCAATAACCAAAGGGGGCCATTTTTTTTGCGACCAAATGTCGCCGTTCCGGCCATGCCTAATCTCAGGCAGGCAATGAGCATTGAATGATGGTGAATGTGAATTTATCCAACTACTTCAGCGTCCAATTGTCATCATCATGGAACATCTGATAGAAATGCCCACACATGAGCATTTTCTTCCTCGCTTTGCTGGCATTTCATCGCCTCAAGTTTACTGGAGGCTTAATTATTATGAGATTTGAAGCTCAAATGTGTACTTCTACCAAGTAAAGTTGCACGAATCTAGTTTAAGAACTTTGTGGTAGAGACGAAGTGAAGAGGAGAGGGGCAGATCGACTCAAGATATATAAAAGCTCCTACAATACTATAAATCCGTCCGCTGTTCGTACTACCTCCACCTCTTCTCCAGGCTCCACCTCCAGGCCTCGGGGACGAGACGCGAGGGCAGAGCGGAATGTCTCCGGGTCCATGATCTCCAGGACATCATCATCTTTGGAGATGACAACTGCCTTCATGGCATCAGCCCTGTTCCCCAGCACACGTACCTCGCCAGAGACCTCCTCGGACATGCAGGACCGGTGACCTTCGTTCAGGGAGGTCGACAGAGTGTTCTTGCCATCAAATCCCGTGACCATACAGAGCGAGCCGCGGTGGGATACGATATCTCCTCTTCTAAGTCGGGGAAACCTGACCAGCAACGTGGAGCGGTAAACATCGCGATTCTCCTTCTTCCCCACCAGCTTGCATGTTTCCAGCAGCTTGCCACCGAACCGCTCCTGCACTGCCCTGGCCATGCGCCTGCCCAGTTGGGTCGATCCCAAAATTATGTCCAGTCCGCCCTTGACCTCTTTCATATCCTGGATGAAGGATAGCTGATCGCCTCCCCGATAGCCTGCATCGGCCATATCCTGAGCCATCCTCCGGCACTCCTCCATCTCTCGGGAGGAAATGGGTCTGCTGCCATTTCCTCGCAGTTGCACTGTGGACTGGAAGTACTTCCCTGCCATGCGGCTGCAGCGCTCGCAGGCCACCAGCTTGATCCTCACGGGGACCTCGCCGGTCTCCTCCACCATCTGCTCCATGAAGCTTCCCCGGATCCTCATCCCGGCAATATAACGAGTGGCTCCCACCTTTCGGAGGTCGACCTCGATATTCGGATGAATGAACTCATGGTGAAGCCAAACAGAATCAGCAGCTGCTCCCGCGGCCAGATCCTCTATGGAGCGGCTGTCTGGGAACTGCCACTTTCCCTTTATCTGCTGGGAGCCACATACAGAGCAGATCACGACCTCTACAGCATCCGGGAACTGGATAAGCCTTATAGAATTCATGCGACACTGCGGACAGAGCCCGTCTTCTGCAGGCTGGCCGCATTTGGGGCATAGGGTCTGCATCACATTCTCACCATTTGGGCATAGAGGACTCCATCGATGGAGAGGACGTTCTCTTCATCCACCCAGCCCAAAAGAATGGCATGCTTTACCACTTTGCATCCAACCAGATTGGCCATGGTCGCCCCCCGGAGGGCGTCCTCAACCTCGGATAAGCTGGCCTTTTCATCTCCATAAAAATCGGAACAAACCTCGATATGCAAATTGCCCTCTCTAAACTCACGTCCAAGTATATCGCAATCACAGACGGCAATCAGAGTCTCTGCTCCATGCCTGTAGGTCTTGAGGCATATCTGGGCAGTCTCTTCCTCATCTCTCTCATCCACCGCTTTCCCTCGGATCTGTATATTGCTATCTTCCATTTCCATCTCTTCAACCTCAGGGCAGCTTCAGCATCCCTGGCCTGGGCTCGAAGACGTCTCCATCTCTTCTCATCCGGTCGATGATCTCCTCCGCTTTAGACCTTTCTATGCCCAGCTCCTCTGCTCTATTCAGAACGTCCTCTCTTGGCGCAGGGCCCTGGTTCTCACGGCTGACCTCCTTTATGATGTCCATCACCGATTTTGTTCTATCCCGGGTGCTCTTGGTGGTGCCCGAGGCGATGATATCCGCATCCAAAAAGCCCGTCTCCGGATCTACCCCCACCTTACGAAGACAGGCCTCTAGGATTCTGACCACACGCTGGGCATCAACTCCTGTTACCTCACGGCTCAGTCGCAGCCTGGCGCTTGCCTCGCCCAATCTTATGAGCGCCTCCAGCTGCCGGGCGGTGACCGGAACGGGCTTGTTCGAGTCCTGCCCCTGGGTCCTGAGGCCGACATAATAGTTCAGGAAAAACTCCTTTGCCTCCTCGGTAAGGGTGGGAAAAACGTTCTTGCGAGCGTAGGCCACATATTTTCTCAGCATCTCGGGATCGATCGCCGGCTCGATCACAGTGAGGGCATTATCGATGTCCTCCTGGGATATCTCCGGGTTCCAGGGTTTTTGGGTGGAGAGCTCTCCGGCGTAATTGCTCTTCAGGATATGCTCGGCGATAGCTGAATCCCTCTTGGTGTCCGGGTCATCGGTGAGAACAAAGATCAGATCGAAACGGGACATGAGAGCAGGGGTGAGGTTGATCTGAGGGGCTATGGGCTCGTATTTGTCGAACCTCCCCAGCTTCGGATTGGCCGCGGCTAAAAGTGAGCAGCGGGACTTCAGGGTGGCCATAACCCCGGCTTTGGCGACGCTTATCGTCTGCTGCTCCATGGCCTCATGCAGGGCGCTCTTGTCCTCGTTGTTCATCTTGTCCATCTCATCTATGGCGGCGATCCCCTTATCTGCCAGGACCAGGGCCCCGGCCTCTATGGTCCAGCGACCGTCACCCAGCTCGTCCTTGACCGCAGTGGCAGTAAGGCCGGCAGAGGTAGAACTCTTTCCCGAGGTGTAAATCCCCCGGGGGGAGAGCTTGACCATATACCTCAAGAGCTGCGATTTTGCGATGCCTGGATCGCCCACCAGCAGGATGTGAATGTCTCCTCTGATGCGCGCTCCGTCCGGGAGATGCTTCTCGAACCCCGATACTAGCTGCAGGCCCAGAGCCTCTTTGACATCATCATAGCCGTATATGGAGGGGGCAATGGAGTCCTTGATCTTCTCATAGATCTCGGGATCGCGAGACATCTCCATGATCGCCTCCTCGTCCTCAGCAGAGATATCTATCTCCTCGAACTCCTGGTCTTTCATCTCCACCGATACCCCCTTATGGAATAGATCGAAGTAGGTGCTCTTTCCCTGCTGGGGATTGGTCCTCTGATAGGACTTCAAAACACCATTCACAATCACCCTATCGCCAGGAAAGATCCGGCCCGCGAGGTCGTCCTCCAATTCGACATCCAGGGTTTGGGGCTGCTGGCCGCCGCGCAGGTCCTCGGGCGACTCCTGCACTCTGATCTTCTGGGCATCGACGAACTTGGACTGGGCGAGCAAGAGCTTGAAGGGGCCGCCCCGATCGCAGGCCTGGTTCATGCACTTCAGGTTCTGGTCCTCGAATTTGTTTCCTGTCTGCTCTTTAAAGAAGGTAAAGCCGCATCTTTGGCACTGGAATGCGGCGGAGACTATCTTCGGCCTGACCTCGGTGGCCGTCCTCACCAGCCCGTCTATGGCCAGGAGCTTGCCTATATGGTCCGAGCGAAGCTCGCGGGTCTTGAAATGCCTTGGAAGCTCGACTATTCGCACATGGGCTCGATCCAAATAGACGTCCATGGGCAGATCCAGCTCCAGGATGGCGGTCCGGGCAGCCTCTATGGTCTCATCCGGATTCTCCATAAGCTCCTCTGCGAAATCCGGATCGAACTTGTCCAGGTCTGAGAACTGGATTTTGAGGCTGCGCTCGTCCGGATAGGAATCAGCTAGCTTTAAGATATCATCCCAATATCGGGACCGGAGGAACTCCTCCCATTTGGCAACAGGATCTGCGGGCATTCTGAGACGAGTTACGCTGACCAGGTATCTAAAGCATTTGGGGTAATACTGGAAGAGGGCAGCTTACTTCGGCCCGGCTCTAACCTTCAGCTGGCCCCCTCCCCTGGCCACTATAATCACCTTCTCCCCCTTCTCCACCGTCCCTTCCGCCTCTGCCAGCCAGTATTCTCCCTGAAAGAGAACATAGCCCTTGGGATCCAGCCGATCTATGGCCACTGCTTCCTCTCCTTCGAAGACATCGATCACCATAGGAGCGAACCGGGCTTGAGCCACCTTGTAGATGGCAAAGGCCATGAACAATCCCAATATGAGCGAGGGCAGGATCAGGGCCAAGGCCATCGACCGCTGGTAGCTGCCTGGGACGTACCACTCCGGAAAGCTGGTGGGCACAAACAATATGCTGCCTGCTATCACACAGACAAGCCCCGCCACCGCCAGGATGCCGAAGGTATGACTGTGCAGCTCCGCCAGGATCAGTCCCAGCCCCAGGAGAATGAGAAATATGGCGCCGAGGTTTACATTGAATCCGAGACCGATAAGCCCCATGGCCAGAGCGATCAGGCCGAAGACCTCTGCTCCCATCCCTGGGCTGGAGAAGCCGAAGATGAGGGAATAAAGGCCGATCAGCATTAAAAGCCCGGCAATAGTGGGATCGGAGAGCATCTTTAGGAACTGCAGATTCAGCGGTGGCTCGAAGACCTCGAGCTTCGCATCCTGGGTGATCAGTGTGACGTCTTTGATGCTGGTGCCATTGATCTGGCCCAGGAGCTCCTCTGGGGTGGAGGCGATGTGCTCGACCACCCGGTATTTCATTGCCTCATCGGCATTGAGGTTCAGGTTGGAGAGGACAAACTCTCTGGCAGCGGTAGTGTTCCGGTCGTGCTTTCGCGCCTTCTCCTCTATCATCGCCACTATGGCATTGGTGGTCTTGCTATCATTTACCGGCACGGTGCTTCCGGTTGGCGAGAACTGTACCGGCTGAGCCGAACCGATGATGGTATGGGGAGCCATAGCCGCAATATCAGAGCCGATCAGGATGATTGTACCTGCAGACCAGGCTACTGCTCCCTCCGGATGGACATAGCCTATGACCGGAATCTCCGACTCATCTATAAGCCTCAGGATCTCAGTGGTCTCGGCCAGACCCCCGCCCGGCGTGTCCAGGAGAAGCATTAAAGCCCGGGCATCCTCTGCCTCTGCCCTCTCCAGGGCGGCCAAGACGATATCGTCGCTAGCAGGGGTTATGGTCCCCTTCATATCTACCGTCAGGACGGTGCCTGCTGCCTGTGCCTGGCCGAAGATGAGGGCTAAGAGCAAAGCAATTTCCAGTATCCAAGATAGCATCGAGACTCTTCGGATCGGCCAGCCTTTCTGAGCCATTCATCTCCTTAATCTGATTGAATCGGAATCCTTCATGGCCGCTCTTCTCTCTTCATCCGCCCGGTCGGCATCCCTTTCCGATAGCTCGCGGTTCAGGGCGGCGGTCAGGCCTGCTACCGATCCCGTTCCGGCGTCACTGCTGGGAGTGACGACGATTAGCGTCTTCTCCCGGGCGATATCCACCAGGGTCTGCAGCTCCCTGAGCTTGAGGGCAGCGGGCACTTCTTCATAAAGCCGGGCGGCATCGGTCATGGTCTTGGACGCCTGGAACTCGCCGTCTGCGAGGATGATGCGTGACCTCTTCTCTCTCTCGGACTCCGCCTGCTTGGCTATAGCTCTTCTCATCGATTCAGGTAGAGATACATCCCTTAAGGTGACTGCGGTAACCTTAATCCCCCAGGGATCGGTATGTTTGTCCAAGATCTCCTGCAGCGTCTTGTTCAGCTCGTCGCGCTTGCTTAGCAGGTCATCCAATTCGATCTGGCCCAAGACATCACGCAGTGTGGTCTGAGAGAGGAGGGAGGTAGCCACCCGGTAGTTCTCCACCTGAATGACCGCCTTTGCCGGATCGACCACCCGGTAGTAGATGACTGCATCCACCTCCACGCTCACATTATCCTTGGTTATGACCACCTGCTTGGCAACGTCAATGGTGAAAACCCTCAGGTCCAGGAGTATGACCCGGTCAATGATGGGGATGATGAAGAATATGCCCGGCCCCTTCACTCCGCTGAAACGGCCTAAACGAAATATGACCACCCTCTCATATTCGCGGACGATCTTGATCGCCTGAGACAGTATCACCAATACGATAAACAGAGGTATAAGAGTATTGAATAGATCCAAGTGAACACCTGTATATCGCCTGTCTTCAAGGCATAAATAGATGCCCGGCACGATTGCCCGTAAACGAGCAAAGAAGTCTCTTTAAAAGAGTGAATCAGGTCCGGAATCGAGACCTGGATTCCGGAAATTATTTCTTGAACTCAGTATAGCCGCATTTGCCGCAGCTCTGTCTGTCGCCATGGTCCGCCAGGAAGACGCCATTGCCGCATCTCGGGCAGACCGACTTTCTGGATTTGATGGTGTCTCCGCTAAGCTCGTAATATTTGGATACGCCCTTCACCTCACCGGTCTTGCCCTTCTTTGCTGCCATTTAGCTTGCCTCCGGCTTGGCTTCCTCGGGCTTGGTGAACGTGTTTCGCTCTATGATATGGGCTCGCTCCACCTGTTCTGCCCTCTCAGCCGTCTCATAGATCTTGGCATATCCCTGGGTCTCGCGCTTTCCGAACTCTGTCTTAAGGCCGTCGACATAGACTAAGCCGACCTTGGAGTTCATGGTCGCCGCCAGCCTCTCCACCACGCTCTTTCTGGATGGCGTGGACTCATCGTGAATAACCTTGAAGACTATCTCCCTGCGCTTCAGCAAGGGATTGTTCTTCTCAACAATAACCTTTATCTCCAATTTCATTCCTCCACAATCATTTTCTTCATTAGTTCATCAATATACATCTTCATTTCAGGAGTTGCCCTGACCAGTACGCTTCCCTCATCGGGCTGCCCATAAATCACCACAGAGCCAGGTGGGGCATAGAGAATTGCAGGAAGGGTCGCTAGATCCTCCTCACCCTCTACCACAATCTTCACCCGCTCCTCTCCGGCAAGAGAATCCTTGATCTGGTCTATTAGTTCTTCGGTCAGAGTGGCGGGCGGATTCTTCACCTCAACCCTCTTATAGCTATTGTGCTCGAGGCTTTGAAGAATGTGATCTGGAAGCTGGGACCTCTTGGTCTTGTTGTCTACAACCGCCAGGTCCGGCATTATTGATGACTTCAAAAGATAAAATGCGGTCATGTCGCCAATCGCGGCCACCTTTTTAGCCCCCTGTAATTCATTTCTCATAGCCTCTACGCATTCGGTCCCGTTGCCCTTGCATAACTTGCCCAGAGGACTCTTGAGCAATAGCCGCAAATCTTCCGGCAGAAGAAGTGTACGCAATCTATCGCACCTTCAAAGCGTACTTGCCGGGAAGCTTGATCTCCAGCTTCTCCGCGATGATGGATTCCTTGGGATCGATGATAACCACATATCCGCTCCAGTCCTTGCTTAGCGAGGCTGAATTGCATATGGGACAGACCTGCCCCTCTACTATTCTGCGACATTCTCTGCATGCCTGTTCGGTCATTTTGCCTCTGCCTGGACGCTCGCATTCTCCTTCTCTGTCTCATCTGCAGCATCAAGCCATTCCAGCTTCCCCAGGCCCGTCTGCCTCATGGTCAATCCGATCTTGCTCTCTCTAGGCTCTTTCTCATTCAGGCTAACCGCTATTACTCTGGCTCGAACCCGATCCCCTTCTCCTAAGGATTTATTGGACTCTTTGCTGACCAGGCGCGCGTTCTTCTCATCATAAGATATATACTCATTGGTTATCTGGCTGACGTGCAGAAGGCCGTCGAACGGCCCCAGGGAGAGAAATGCGCCAAACTTCACAATCTCCACCACCTCGCCCTCAATGATCTCCTGCATCTCGGGCTTGAAGACGAGGGTATCGAAGTCGACCTCGTAGTAAATGGATCCGTCTCCTGCCAGGATATGGCCTTCACCTATATCACCCGCTCCGAGCACGGCCACAATGGTCCCCAGAGACTTGTCCACAACCCCCTCATATTTATCCCGCAGTGCCCTTTCCACTGCCGCTTCGAGGGGATCTCCCAGATGATCCGGCTCTATCCTGGCCACACCCTTAAGCTTCATCTTCTTGTACATCAATACTCCTTCTTCATCGCCTCTAGGTACCGACCCTGGCGCAGGTATATTACGGTGATGCCTTTACTAAATAATCTTTTCTTCAGGGCTTTGTCGTTGGTGAAGACTGCTGCCCCATCTTTCTCTGCCAGTTCCTCAATGGCCCGATCAGCAGGGGAGTTGTCAATGCCAACGATTGTGCATCGTTCAGCCAGGCCCAGGGCCACCCTGGCCGCGGTCTTGTCCCGCCCTTTATCTGCCCCATCTGCCAAGGAGCGCAGCTCTCCCTTCACCTGGGCCGGCACAAGCCACTCAATGTAACCCAGGCGCAATAGCTCGCCGAAGATGTCCACTCCGAACTGCTCTGCCGTCATCAAGGCGTTGGTGTCGATTATCACCTTTACGCTATCGGCATCGATTTGCTGCATATTATTTCTTCAGTCGATTATGGAGCCGACGCCAATGAGCCGCCACCTGGCGCCAATGCGCCTGCTGACAGCCACACGATCGCCTTTCTCGGCACAGACCGGCCTCTTTAGCTGAACCTGGACCACGCCTCCCTCACGGGCGCTGGTCACCACCCCTACAGTGGTGGCAGTTCCCACGTTAAGCATGAGGGGCTCGCTGGAATGTATGGGCTCGACGCTGGACTCATCGGTCACTCCCACCACCCTCTCCAGGAGATGCATGTTCATGGTGAATGCGTTCCTGATGGGAGGGAGCTTGCCAGGTTCACCTGCCACCTGGCCCACCAGAGCATCGCTCTTGGTCATTATGGGGTCCAGCAGGGTGCCCACGCCGATCAGGCCGCCGGGTGTGATCTCTTCCTGGCTCTGGCTTCCTGCCAGGAGGGTCAGCACCTTGGTCTGAATGGGAACCCACTGTTTCCGCCCCTCGTAATCCACCAGCCTGCCCGGGCAGATCTCGATCTTATCGCCTGCACGAAGCACACCCTGGTTTAGGGAGCCGCCAATGACCCCGCCTTTGAGAGCATCAGGGGAGGCTCCGGGACGGTTGACATCGAAAGATCGGGCTATCTTGAGCAGAGCAGGCTTCTCGATATCTCTATGGGGAGTAGGTATGTACTCCTCTATGGCCTTGATGACCAGATCGACATTCAGGTTCTGCTGAGCGGAGATGGGCACTATGGGCGCCTTCTCGGCTACGGTGCCCTTTATGAAATCCTTGATCTGCTGGTAGTGCTCCATCACCTCTTCCCTGGATACCAGATCGATCTTGTTCTGCACTATCACAATTCTGTCGATGCCTGTGATGTCCAGGGCCATGAGATGCTCTTTTGTCTGCGGCTGAGGGCAGGGTTCATTGGCGGAGATGACCAGTACTGCGCCATCCATGATCGCCGCTCCGCAGAGCATGGTGGCCATGAGGGTCTCGTGCCCCGGAGAATCTACAAAGGAGACGGTGCGCAATATCTCTGTATCAGCACCACAGTGGGGGCACTTTTCTTCTACGGTAAAAGCATCTGGATCTGGGCAGCTGGGGCACTTTCTGAAGGTGGCATCTGCATAGCCAAGACGGATGGAGATTCCTCTCTTGACCTCCTCGCTATGCTGATCGGTCCAGCTTCCGGATAGCGCTCGGACAAGAGTGGTTTTGCCGTGATCGACATGTCCAACCATGCCGATATTGACCTCCGGCTTTTTGGAGGCAGGCGCCTTCGCCTCTGTTTTTTGATCTGATTTGTCCTCAGATTTGATATCGGATTTTGCCAAATTGAGATCTCCTTAAGGATTGTAATGATCAGGGCTTGATGGGCATCACCGTATAAATAGTTCATGGCCTTCAAGCCGATATTTCCACCTGAAATGCTCGAGCGTCTGCTACAATGTTCTCCCAGGAGCGTTTATAGACGAAGTATATGGTTGTCTTGCCAGGCATTAGGGGCTCGAAGACAAAGATCGATGTGCCGCTAGCACCAAGTGCCTTTGAGGTGGAGGCCCTAAAGTCAGAGCTCTTGAGGTTTAAGAGGGAATGATCGTAATCCACATTCCAGCCATATCCAGTGGTCGGATTAGCGGAGAGGGAGATGACGAACTCCTCACCTACTCGAGCATCCAAAAGCTCCATCTCACTCCTCCCAGCAGCACCGGCCTCATCGGAAATGAGATAACTTTCCGCCGGCTGCATCAAGGGATAGTTGTCGATATTGTCCTGATTTAAAACCACCGGCTCGTCGCCGATTCCATCGCCGTTCTTATCCTCGCCGGCATAGTCAGCCCAGTAGTTGCCCAAAAAACTGCGCTGTACCCGGCTATTATACTGGTAGCTGATCATCCGGCTCGAGTTCCAGGTGGCAACATCCTCAGGGCAGACGCTGTTTTTGCCCGGAAAATCGTTCAGGTATATGGTAGCGGGAAGGACGACCTCCAGTCTGCAGCCTGCGCTCCTTTCATCGCCGGCACGAGCACTGGAAAAGTCGAATCCCGACAGCACCGCTCCTTGAGCGGCCAGGATAGCTCTTCCTTTCTCCGGATTGAGGATCGGATTTCCACTGCCTGTGTCCCTGCCCCGCAGGTTCACCGGCCGGCCCATTATGAAGGGATTAGCGTATATTCCGCTTTCCACAATGATCGTATCTCCAGCAGAGTCGTTAACAAGTGCCTCCTGGATGCTCAGATTGCTGCAGCCCTGTGGACAGATCCTCGTCATCTGGGCTGCTCCAGCTCCAGAAAACGAGCTAGAAAGCATGAGGGAAAGCAGGAGGGCAATTGATGCCTGGATGAACAACTTTTTGTAATCGAGCATATCACAATTAATGCATCTTTGAATCTTAATAACTTTCGGGGCTGAGGCGATCTATACAATTACAGGGAGCAAGAAAGAATGAAAGGGGCCATTGGCGAGAGGGATCTGATCCGGCGTATCTCCGTGATCCTGGGTGGGCTGGAGAACGACGACTGCGCAGTTATCGATGCGGGAGAGCGTTATCTTGTAGCAAGCACCGACATGCTCCACCAGAAGACCGACTTTCCTGATATCATGAACCCCTGGCAGATGGGCTGGATGGCGGTAGCAGTCAACCTGAGCGATATTGCTGCCATGGGGGCAGAGCCCGCGGGAGTTCTCATAGCTGCTGGGCTCCCGCCGGAGGCGGATCAGTATTTTATCGATGAGCTTTTTTCAGGATTTGGCGATTGTGCTGCTCTCTATGGTACTCGAATTCTGGGAGGGGACACCGATAGCCACCTGGAATTGACCATCACTGGCACATCTTTAGGCTTTGTGGAAAGGGAGCTGATTCTGCGTCGCCGGGGAGCGCAGGTGGGAGACCTCCTCTGCACCACCGGCTCTCTGGGGGCAGCTGGAGGCGGGCTGTGGGCCTGGCAGAACGGCGCGAAAAGCGAGCTTATAACCAGTCTGCTGGAGCCCGAGCCCCGGCTGACGGAGGGTCGGGCTTTGGCGAAGAGTGGAAGCGTCACGGCAATGATGGACAACAGCGATGGCCTGGCTCTGTCCCTCTCTGATCTTTCAGAGGTAAGCGGAGTGGGATTTCTGGTCTATCAGGATAGGCTGCCCCTGGCAACCGGCCTGGTGGAGATGGTGGGGCAGGAGAATGCTTTGGAGATGGCATTGAGCGCCGGTGGGGACTTCGAGCTGGTATTCACCGTGCGCTCCTCGGGCCTGGAGGCGGCCCGAAGAGCTTGCGATCTGACGGTTATAGGCGAGGTGGTGGAGGAGGGAATCTGGATGGAAAGGGGAGGGAAGAGAAGACAGATCGAAGGAGTGGGCTATGAGCATCGGATAGGGCTATAAACGAAAAAAATTGTCAAAAAAATTTATTCTGCCGAGAGATAGTCATACAGGAAGGCGGCGATCAGAGCTCCCGCTACCGGCCCGATGATGTATATGGGAAAGAAATGCCACAGGCTATTTCCGCCCAGGATGTAATCCCCAAGGTAGGGGCCAAAGGTTCTTGCCGGGTTGAGAGAGGAGCCTGTGATATTCCCGATGGTGGTGATTATGCCCCCTACCACCAGGCCGATCACCAGCCCCGCAAATCCTGGCGGAGCTTGCCTGTCCACAGCCACCCCCATGATGGTCGGCATGAGCATAAAGGTGCCTATGGCCTCCACCATGATCGCCTGCCAATATCCGATTCCTGGAAATGGCGATGGCAAAAGCCATTCCTATGGCAAACCAATCCCCCAGGCCTCCCAGGGTACCTATGCCTATGTTAAATGGATTGGGCGGGCTTGATCCCTGGGAGATCATCAGGGTTATCGCTGCTGCGCCTGCCCCGAAGTAGACCAGGATGAAAGTCCCGACCGCCTCGGCAATGGACCTTTTCAGCAGTGACATACTCATCCCTCATGATATGCAGCATAGCATGGCTTGCAGAGAATACGGGGCAGCGTTCGCTTCATCTTCTTGGAGGGGAAGGGATAGCCTCCCTCCCAAATCTCCAGCTCCTCTCTGACCAGGTGATCCATGCAGACCCCCATTCCGCAGAGTATGCAGATGGCCACCGCATCAGTATCCTTTTGAGCCAGGGCACAAAGATAGCATTTCATATATCCACCATGAACCTTGATTGGAATTCAATATGCTTCTTTTCTTGCTGTTTGATGCTGCCTCATACTGCTTCTCTGTACTGGCAATAGGAGTGCCTGAAATCGACCAGCGCCGCAGAAGCGCAGTTCTTGCATACACTGGCAGGCGATGCTGGAATCTCCTTATGCAGGGCGATGATGTTGGTCATCATAGTAGCCGTCACCGGCTCGCTGGTAAGGAGGCAGGGATAGTCAGACAGCCTCATCAGGGCAGAGAAGCGCACGGTGATGGCGCAGGCCGGATAGGCATAACGCTGGGGATTCATGAGAACCTCATTTCTGTGAATGGGCTCAAGATCCACATCAAAGCCCGATATCCTGGGGACGAGCTTGCCGCCCAGGCCGTTCTTTAATCTTCTGGCCTTGTCTAAAAGCATCTGCATCAATCAGCTCAGAGGATGAGCAAGACTTGGCAAGCATAACGGATCGCGGCGCCAAACCTATCCAATTATGCGGAGAACAAAGAGCTTGTGTTTTTGAGTTCTGGCGGCAAATGATCGATGATCTTATCATCGTGTTATTGCGATAAGCTAATATATGAATAACCATCTCGCACTTTTGATTGGCTTAAAATACTGGAATTGCAGATCCTGGGATCGGAGCGAGATGGCAAAAGACCATAGAAGAGTCTGAGAATCAGATAATAAGAGATTGAACAATTGACTTCCAACGGTGAATCAGATGGTGAAGATCGAGGTAATGGGGACAGGTTGTGCCAAGTGCAAGAGCCTGCTGAAGAACGTACAGAAGGCAGTGGAAGAATCGGGTACTGATGCAGAGATCATCAAGGTGGACAGCATTCAGGAGATCATGGATCGAGGAGTGATGATGACACCCGCCCTATATATAGATGGAAAATCGGTCTTGACAGGGAGAACGGCGACTGTGGAAGAGCTTAAAAGGATGCTCAAGAGATAAATGCTCATAATCGGAAAATATAATGGTGTCACCAATGGACGAGAAAAATAAGTGCAGTTGCAGCTCCTCAGATGTGCGGGTGGTGGCCTGCTCCGGAGCGTGCAATGTCGGCCAGATCGCTAATCAGGCGGCAGTCGATCTGTCGAAAGAGAACGTGGCAGGATTCTTCTGCCTGGCGGCAGTGGCCGCTCATATCGAGGCAATGGTAAAGTCGGCACGGGAAGCAGGACTGATGGTATCCATTGATGGCTGTCCGGTGCAATGCGCCGCCAAGACCCTGCAGCATCTGGAAATAGAGCCGGCCATACAGATCATTGTGACTGAGCTGGGCATAGAGAATACTCAGGGCCTCTCTATTGACCAGGACATCTGCTCTAGGGTGGTAGAGCAGGTTAAAGAGGAGCTGGCCGCCTGAAGTCGAGGTGAATTAGATGAGCAAAGCAAGACCAATTTTGATTACGATGGGCGTTCTCTGCGGGACGCTTTTGGCAGCTCTGATCCTCATGGAGAGCGCATCTGCCGGTGCGGAATGCGCCTCTTTAGGAGGGGCATGCGACGACTCCAGCGGCGGCTGGGATCCTATGGCCAAGCTAAATGAGATAGGCAATGTAACCGCTACCCAGCAGTCAGCTGGAGCAAACTGGCCCAAGAAGTCCAGGGAGATCCGCTGGGGTATGAACTCCTCCCAGGGCGTAGAGGATGAAAAAGGCGAGGAAAACGAGAGTGAAGAGCTGAAGGAATTGCAGATCAACATGACCCGCAGCCTCAAGGCAAGAGAGATGCTCTTGCCGCTGGATGAGGTCGATGATGCAGATATCCTGCTGGATGTGAGCGAGAACTCGAGCCACCATATCGAAGGCTCAATTTACATTCCCTATATGGAGTTCTTCCTTCAGCCGGGGATTTTGAAGCCGGCAGATGAGGTCGCCAGCATCCTGGGCGAGGCTGGGATCTCCAGAGAGGATTCGGTTGTCATCTATGGGGAATGCCTGCCCTGCGGCGGAGGACCATCGGTGGCCACCTACGTCTACTGGATGATGAAGAGCCTGGGCCATGAGAACGCAGTAGTCCTGGACGGGACGGCAGAGGACTGGGCGACAGCGGGAGGGGCTACCTCAGGGAGTGCTGCAATGCTTCCTCGGAAGGAGTATATCCCTCTGATGAACTCAAACTACACCGCCACCTTCGATCTGGTCAAAAGCGGCCAGGTGCAGATCATCGATGCCCGGACGCCGCCCGAGTTTGCTATGGGAACCATAGCCGGATCGATCAGCATGCCCTATGAGAGCGTTCTTGCCGATAAGAAGATCACCGGCGAGGACCGGCTGGATATGGTCTTCATGGTGCTGAACAAAAACCAGCCGGTGGTCGTCTTTACCAATACGGGGATGAAGGGCTCTGTGGTCTGGTTCGCCCTGGAGATGATGGGTTATGATGCCCGTCTCTACAGCTACCAGGACTGGATGGCAAATCAATTGCCAGATCTCCAAGAGGTGGATGGGTCCGGGAGGTTAAATGAGACTGCAATCTGATCTTTCCGCTCCTCTTGCGGCTGAGGGAGAACGGCCGTCAACTATCGGCGGGACAGCGGCAATTGCTGTAGCGATTCCGGTTCTGCTGTTCATCCTGTCCATCTCTTTTATTCTACTGGCAGGATCGGCCAGTGCAGGCACAGAGACCGGGGAGTTCTGCCCCACCTGCCCTGATTGGACCAAGCTGGTCGGGGCGATAGCATCCCCGAATTCGATCTCCCCGGACGAGGTTGTATTGGACATAAGCCCCAGTGCGGCCGCATACATCGAGGGCGCTGTCAATCTCAATTACGATCGCTTCTTCTCCGAAGGCGGGGAGATCGTGCCGGTACCGGAGATGGCGCAGCTGCTGGGAGATGCGGGCATCAGCAGCAACGATTCCCTGCTGATCGCCGGGGAGTGCCTGCCCTGTGGCGGAGGGCCGTCGCCGGCGTTCTTCACCTACTGGGCCCTAAAATACCTGGGCCATGAGAAGGTAAGGGTGCTGGAGGGCACGATCGAGGACTGGAAGGCTGCAGGATTGAACATCAGCAACATCTCTGCCACCAGGCCCAAGGCCGAGTACATCCCTCATATAAGGCCAGAGCTTCTTGCCACCTATGAATATGTAGTCACCGGCGGGGCGCAGATAGTTGATGCCAGGCCGGCAAATGCTTATGAGCTGGGGTCAATTCCCGGGGCGATCAACATACCCTATGAGAATGTGCTGGTCAATGATAGCATGATGCCCAAAGAGATGCTGAATGAGCACTTCCTGGATCTTGACAAGAACCGATCGGTAGTGGTTTACACCAATATCGGGGTTGAGGCCGCATTGCTCTGGTTCGCTCTGAACGAGTCCGGCTATGATGCCCGGCTCTACACCTGGAGGGACTGGCTGGAAAACCAGCCCAAGTTTCCCTATGAGCTGGCGGAGGTCTCTGCCCAGCCCAATCCGGTCAGATCAGGAGAGGCGACGACCATAACAGCATCCTTCCATGAGAGGGCGGATAGGACAAACTCATCACAGTACAGCTCTTCCTCAGCCAATTCCTCCGCCAACCAGGAACCGAAGCTGACGGTTAAGGGGTGCGCTACCTGCGGATTTGGCTCTCCCCAGGGCTTTGCCAACCTGGATCGCAAGGACGGATATGTGCAGATCGGTTCGAATAGAAAGGCGGGCCAGAGCTCTGCCTCCTCCACAAATGCATCCGACCAGTCCTCTTCCGATGGCATTTTGAGGTGCACTGCAGTGATATATGCACCGGATGGCGGTGAAGAGACAAGGACCAGCCTGCTGGAGACATCTGGAGGCAGGTACATGGGCATCTGGAATGCCAATGTCGCTCCCGGGGTGTATAAGGTGAGCATAGTCGCATCCCTGGATGGGAATGCAGAGGCATTTGCTGATGTGCTGCAGGTGGAGGTGACAAGGAAGGGATGATGGGGCTTGGGCCCCTGTCATCCCGATCTTGGACCGATCCATTGGATCGTGTTTAGGGTGAAAAGATCTATAATGTTGACCTCGATTATAATTCCCACAAAGGATGAGCCCACCATTCAAGAACTTGTGGATAGCATCAATGCCATAATTAAGGAAAACCACGAAATACTGATAGTAGACAAGAGCTGCACTGCGCCAAAGGTTAAAGGGGCGGAGGTTATGATCCAGAGATCGGATGGTTTGGGCAACGCTTTTGTTGAAGGCTTGTCCAGATCCAAAGGAAATATAATCGCTCTCATGGATGGCGACGGCTCTCACCGGCCAGAAGATCTCCAGAAAATGCTCAAGCTGATAGAGAATCATGATATAGTCCTCGGCTCGAAGCTCATTGAGGGTGGAGAGTGCAGTGACACTATGGGAAGGATATTAGTAACCCTCGCCTTTGCTCAATTGACCAGATTGATCCTGGGCGTAGATCTAAGGGATCCTATGACAGGTTTTATGGTAGCAAAGAGGAATGTATTCGATAATCTGGAGCTCAAACCCAAGGGATAAGCCTGCAAAGCAAGCCCGCAGACCATTCCTGGAACCAGGCCTTAAGAATCCTTCCCTCAAGCATTCTTGACAATTTGATTGCAAAAGGTCGATGGAGATTTGTCTTTAAATTTGCATTCGTTGGGGCTACCGGGGCGGCAATTAATCTGACCTTGCTCTGGCTTCTAACAGCCTATGTTCATATCTATTATATCATATCTGCATTGATAGCGATAGAGATAAGCATAATATGGAACTTTTTCTTGAATACCAGGGCAACGTTCAATTACAATTTCCCAGAGGGGACGGCAATTGTTCGTGCAATAGCCAGGTATCATGCTGTCTCATTTGGAGGCATGCTGATTAACCTTTCCGCGCTGCTTGCTTTTACGGAAGTTGCAGGAATTCACTATGTAGCATCCGAATTTCTGGCAATATTGATTGCATTTACATTTAATTACCTAGCAAGCATAAATTACGTATGGCACGAGGCCGGATAGGACAAGCAGCAGTGCGAGTATGGTCGATATAGCGAACTCTCCTGGCAAGCTGATCTTAAATCATGAAATCATGACAGAGTCGATAAAACCAGCTCTCCTTTTTCCACCATCCTTAAATAATCAATCAGCGTTACAACCGCCTCGTTTAAAGCAGGCCTTCTGGATTTGGACAGATGCCGATCCGATCAGCAGCCTGTGAAGGTGACGGAGACGAAGATGAATGCGTTCCAGAGTGGTAAGGAAAATGCCAAGAAAATAAATTATGAAGAGAGAAAAATAAAAATAAGGATTTTAGCTTTCGCATTGCTTGGTTTTCTCATAAGTGTGAAATCCGACCGGTATTTTCCCTTGCCGGATCATCTCCCGGAACCTGTCTTTCAGATAATTCTATTACCATATACTTGCTTATTTTTTGCTACTTTTATTATTTTTATAAAGCCCGGAATCATTGGAGATGCTCATTTATCCCCCATCGACCGCATTTCTGCCGTCAAGCTAACGACGGTCATTATCTTGATTTTTGAAGCGATGGCATTTATCCTTCTGATCGTGCAGGATCTCAGATATGCCCTTTTCAGCTATCATCTAAATATCCCGATTGCCATTTTTTTATTCGCATGTATTGGAGCTGCACTCATATATATGCTTATTAAGGATGCATCCCAGGGCCTTCTTGTTCTTATCGCTCTGGCAGCATATACTGGAACATACCTTTTGAGCATTGTCTCATTCCCGCTTCATTCACAGAGGTCAGATATGCTCCCCCTCATCCTCTCGGGGTGTCAGTCCTTCCTGGCAGGGATGAGCCCATATGGGTACCATGACCTTCTCTATCATCCACCTCATCAGGTGTTCACTTATCTGCCCGGAATGTGGATGGCCTATCTGCCAGCTGCTGCATCTGGAGTGGATCTGCGGTTCATAAACCTGATAAGTATGCTAGCTTCTGCTCTCATTCTGGCATATTCGGCTAAAGGTTCCAGGAATCAGAGCATGCTGCTAATTCCGGTATTCCTGCTGACCCCATACCTTCAGTACCGGCACGAAATCTATCTCGGGGTGCTATTTCTCATTCTTTCAATCGTCTTTTCCCTCGATAGGTGTAACAAATGGTGGACGAGTTCGATTGCATCTGGATATGCTCTCGCCACCTACCAGTTCGTCTGGGTCATTTTTCCTTTTATTGTGGTTTCAGCCTTTAAGAGATGGGGAATAAAAAAAGGCTTTTGTGAATTCATTGATAGCAGTAGCAATTGCCTTGATCCTCGTACTTCCGTTCCTTTTGGGCTCTCCTGAAGAGTTCATCGCTGGTGTGTACGGCAACTGGTTCTATATTGACATCCCTTCTATAAACCTCTCTTATCTGATATCACTTTTTATTCCCTGGGATTCGATGATAATTGTCCAAGGCATCGTTATGGTCGCCATCTTTTCGCTGGCACTGCAAAGAATGCATCCTGAGGACTGCTGGGGGTGGATGGCAACCGCACTGGTCTTATTCATTGCCATGAACAGGGTCATTAATGTATACTTCTATTTGATCGTCCTTCTTCTTTTAGTAATGCATGGAATTTCCGTAAGCACTCTGAAAGAAAAGCCGGATGGAGAGGAAATGTGATTAATAATGCTACATTTTTTTCAGATTTTTTGTTTTATGAAGCGTATTGCTCATTTCTCTTCAGATTCTTCCCTTCCAAGCCTTTC